>Ga0307476_10000430_pt1 | contig 33482 bp, 40 predicted proteins | sample atmos_gasesECM2C_2_FD_203314 | JGI IMG/M metagenome (GOLD analysis project Ga0307476, IMG submission 203314) | Hardwood forest soil microbial communities from Morgan-Monroe State Forest, Indiana, United States - atmos_gasesECM2C_05 | ecosystem: Environmental > Terrestrial > Soil > Temperate...
TCACGCAGGGATACGACCTACCGATACATCAGAGTATTCATTTGCAGTTCGGCGTTCGTAACGCCGAGGAGTTCCCGGATAGGAAATATGAGTCATGCGGCACACTGGATCGGCACGAGGAGCGGTCGTGAAAAGTGGAGATATTGTGCAAGTGAAGTTGCGGGCGAACGTGGATGAGAAGCTTCGCGGGCGCAAGGGGACGGTCAGTGCTGGTAGCGAACCTGATGAACTGGTTCCGGTGAGTGCTGCTACAAAAAGGACAGCCTGAAACTAAGGATTCCGGAACATTCTGAGGACGTTGGAAGTACGGATTCGAACGTTATGCGCCCGGATGCCGCAAAGGAATTAGCGTAGGACCGCCGACGGTTGCAGGCTATTACCCAGTACATGTGTTCCATGGCAGTCGAGAATTTATAAGGCTGAGCCACGACCAAATGAGACTCTCCAGGGTAGGTGCGTTCACGGCGGCGGAGAGAAGATGTCACGGACGATGGACCGGGCAAGATTCGAACTCGCGCCTGCAACCGAGAGAAACGAAACACCCTCGCCGCTGTGCTGCATTACACCACCGGCCCCAAGTGTAGAAAATCCTACCCGGCAGCCAGTACTTCATCAAGGGTCAAGACTGTTATCTCCCGACAAAGTTTCTGGGGCGGGGGGAGCGGAATCGAACCGCCATCTCCGGGATGGTGCCCGGCGCATTGCCCGTTGTGCTACCCCCGCTCGGGCGGACTCAACCGGATCTTCTAAACCATAGTATGCCCGACCAACCACTCCGTCGCGGCCTGTTCGTGTTTCGTAACACAAGGCCATAAGGAACTTAGCGGTGTGATTCTGGCTTATGATCCTCTTGTGTACATCGAGAGTTGGAACATGCAATGTCAGCAAGCAGTTCTCCGCTGTCTCCTCTTCATCACATCGGCATCCTAATGTCGCCGGTGGGACGCTTCTTACAATGCAGTACCTGCCAATTAAGCTTCACCTTCCCAGACGGGATAAGGTTTGGTGATCTCGCGAAGCAGTTTGACGCTCATGCGTGCGCTATCCCGATCCGCAGACCCGCCTGGTAGACTGATGGCCGCTTCGTGGTCCTCCGGTACGAGGTTAGGGTTGCAGTATTAGCTTCATGCGCCAGGTGCCAGCGCAAGTTCTTCACGCCCACCGCGCTCATGCGCGACGCGAGTGGGGCCGAGGAGTATCTGAGGCGTAAGTTCGATGTACATGAGTGTGCAGAACCAAAGAGATAAGAATGTAACCAGGAGGCAGGCATCTCCGCTCCAGCTTGGTTCTGGTTCCTTTAGACCGCACCCTTTTCGCCGCGCCCACTGGAGCATTCGACATGCGAGCTGCGCGCCAATCCCCAGGCCCCTTTAAGTCTTCCGTATCGTTCTTGACAAATACTTTCTCCAGTCATAGCCGATCAACTCATAGGCTCGGTCCAGCCTCCCGAACCGCCACCTAAATTTGTGCGAAGAAATCAACCTAGGTGCAGCGTTAATGATTGGAATACTGAGTCGGCCATGTGAGGCTAACAACGAACGCAGATGCTGCAACATTTGCTCATCCGTGGTTCGCCCGTTCTGCCTCCAGTCATAGCCGATCAGCTCGCAAGCATGACGCAGGCCTCCGAATCGGTAGCCAAAAGTGCGGGAACTCGGCATCACAACGCTCTCGTCTATGATCTGGTTGCTCAACTTGCCGTTCACCGTTAATAGTGAACGCAGACCTTCCAAGAGCTGCTCATTGGTCTTGTGCGCTCTTCGCCGACAAATCTCCTGAGCGACTGCAAAGGTCTTGGCATCTACAATCTCCTCATGCGCCCTCGGACAGATGACCCATTCTGATCTTGGTACTGCGACAGGAGCGGTCCCGAGCCTCATCGTCGTGCGATTAAACACATTGCAGCCAACATACTTCGGATGCGAGATCAGGCTTGCGACGACCGAGTGAGTCCACCTCCTGTTCTTGACACTTGGCACTCCCCGCTGATTGAGGTCACGGGCTATGGCCTTGAAGCTCATTCCCTCTACTGTGAATTTCCGAAACATCTCTCGCACTTCCTCAACCTCGAAAGCAGGCCCCGGAACCAGGATTACACGATCCGTGCTGATACTCTTCATCTCGCCCTGCGCCAAGAGTTGCTTCGGGGTGCGGTTTTCGGAAATCAACAGACGCCGGAGTCCGTATCCAGGAATGCCGCCTTGTTTGAACCCAAGTTGAGCCAAGCGTTTCTGACCTGCAATAACCTTGACGCCCAGCTCTCGACTGTACTCTCCTGCCATCACTCTCTTCAGTGCCTTCATTATTGAACTGGGCAGACTCCCATCGTTGACGAAGGTCTCGGCACAGTAGTGAATCGGAACGCCGGCTGATTTGCACAGGAACTCGTAGTGCGCGGACTCGTCGGTGTCCTGAAAACGTCCCCAACGGCTGATATCGTAGACAAGGATGGCTTTATAGGGTGCCGTCCCGGCAACGACATCTTGCAACAGCCTCCTAAGCCCAGGCCTGTTCTTGAGGACGACGCCCGTTTTCGCTGCATCGGAGTAGGTGAGTACGATTCCAAATCCATGGCAGTCTGCATATTTTTGGATTGCGGCGGACTGGTTTTCTAGCGAGTATTGCTGATGTTCGGTTGACATGCGAAGGTATTGAGCGGCTGGGATGAGCGGCTTGGTATCAGTCATGGTACCTCCTAAAAGGGTCCATCGACCAACGTCTAAAGAAACTTTAGAACGTCTAACAAAAATAGCGGAGGCACCAAAGCCGGATCATCTATGCCGCGTTTGCGGAAAGAAGCTTCGGCTTAGAAATAGGCTCCTTTGCGTACACTTCGCAGTGACCGCGACTCATGAGAAATTCCAGGTTGGACGCAAAGCGGCGCAAAGCCCGAGTCCCTTGCAAAGAGATCCGACACGCAACGGTTGCACAGGCAAGGCACCCAGAATTGGAAAGCGTCGGACATGCCCGCGTGGTTAACTCGCGAGGTCTATGTCAAGCGGGTGCAGCCCAGTCTCGCATCCGCGGCGAAATCCCAAGTGCGTTCAGCGCTAGGGGTCAGCGAGCCGTATTCCTCGGGTATCCGGTCGGGCAAATGCGTCCCGCATCCGAGGCACTGGGAGGCTCTGGCGAAACTGGTGGGAGTTTCGGTGGAGGGGGAGGAACGCTAACGGGATCGCGAACGGATTGCGTTTCTAGCGGCAGCATTGTTCGCGATAAAATAAACGCGATGGAAAGTAATGAAAGTGACCACCCATTCTCGCAGACCCACCGTGAGACCCAAGCAGGGTTTTACGCTCATGGAGCTAATCGTCGCGGCAACAATTCTGTCGATTCTGACGATGATGGCGCTGCCGCTGGCGCAGCTGACCATCAAACGCGAGAAGGAGAAGGAACTGCGGCGTGCCTTGTGGGAGATGCGCGACGCTATCGACCAGTACAAGGATCAGGCCGATCGTGGCGCGTTTCAGACCAAGGTGGACAGCGGAGGCTATCCACCTGATCTGGAAACGTTGGTGAAGGGTGTAGAAGCGCAGGGCGGTAAGAAACTTCGCTTCCTTCGTTCTATTCCCATCGACCCGATGACGAAGGGCAAGGAGTGGGGGCTGCGGTCGATGCAGGACGATCCTGATTCCAACTCCTGGGGCGGGCAGAGTGTGTTTGATGTCTACACTAAGTCGGAGGGTACGGCGCTCGATGGGACTAAATATAAGGATTGGTAAATGCATTGGGAATGCATTTGCGGCCGATGGTCTTAGCTGGGTGGAGAATGAGCGTTTCCTTCCAATGCAGCGGTTGCTGAGTAGGCCAAGCCTCGGGCCAGTGGAAGCGTAAATAGGAAAAAATCTCGACAGCCCGGCCCGCCAAGCTGAACTGCGCAATCGTATCCAGAAAGCCGCCCTACCATCCTACCTAGGGCCATGTGCGCGAGGAAGCCCAAGGAAAACCAGGCTAAAGGAATGATCCAAGACCAGCGAGCGCCTCGATTGGTCCAAGAGCGCGGAATGAAGAATCCGAGTGCCCCGGCGAAGATGAGGCTCAGTATCCACTCCCTTGAGATAACCCCAAAGCCAGTTTTCGGATGAAAGATTCGCGCCAACGGAGATTCCAGCACCGCCGTTCCGAATACTGCGATCATAGTATTAATCGCAACAGTGGCCAAGGTTTTGAGCATCTGGATTAGCCCTGAGATTCTTGCGATCCCAAGTCAATATTGCCAAGTCACTCAGCGTCTGGCGGCTGCTTTATGTGAGAATGTCTGCCTGCGAAAGCACGCTCGATGTGGAGAATTCCAAGCCAAATGATAGCGCCACAAATCCCGCCTGGAATCAAGAACACAATCATACCAAATGCGTCCAAAGACTCTTTCGAAATCTTCAGGAGGAACAGAGCTAATAGGCCGAGGCCCGCGGCGATGAGGGTACCTCCCAAAATCATGAGCCCCCAGAACTGGATTCCCCTCACGCGAGATCGCGACGCAAAGAACTGATCGTAGGTCCTTCTTGGCGAGGCTCTGAGAAAATAACGCATTGCAGACTAATTTGGCTTAGTTACACACTGGCTAGCAGAGGCTACAGAGTCAAAGAATAGCGCGGGCGCCGCAGCTCCCCCTTGTGCCTCCCCCTGGGCTTCTTTCCCCGGAGTCATCGTCAGTTCCCCCCAAGGTGTTTTTTGGGTTGCTCCACCCCCGTTCTTTGTCGAGTTGGTGTTGGGTATCCAGACAGGCTGGCCCCCCTCGGGATGGCCCTCGTCTGCAGGGGAGGGCTTCTCCCCATTCATCTGAGCACGCACGTCCTTAATGTCATTAGTGGCATCGGGCGCAAGCGAACAAGCCACGGTGTCCATAAGGTCCGGATGCGCCCCCTCCCATGCCAGTTCCTTCGAGGCGTTGAGGTTCAGCCACCGCCCTAAACTTGTATTGTCAAACCACAAGCCCAATGTGTTGTCAGAAAAGCTTGAGGTTCCTGGAACATACCCACCGGGTAACTGCTGATACGAGGCGAGCGAAGTGTCTAGACCTTCTAAAGTCATGCCAGGCGGGTTGTAGGGAAGCGTACCCCCGGGAACTATGTAGTTGATTTGCGTGACGTTTCCATTGCCATCTTGTAGAACACCCGCAATCGTGTCATATGGGTCCCAGTGTCCGCCTTGTGACTCGCATTTATCTTCTGCAAATCCTCCGCTACCTGGGTCAGCGTCGTGGGTATTGTCCTCCCAGACGCACCAAAGCCCCAAGGGGTCCTTTAAGCTCAGCGGGTTGTTGACCACATATGCGTACCTGTTCCAACTCTGCGGGTTGGTCGGGCTTGCCGCCGAAAAGCCAGCAGGATCGGGCGAAAGCCAGCGTCCCTGCGAGGATCGGTATTGGCGCTCGGGGAAGTAGTACGTTGTGTTGGTCATGCCGTCGTTGTCCTGTCCGGTGAAGTCTTCTGGATATCCATTATTGTACGCATACGACTCTCCAAACGGCGCGTGTGCTCCACTCTGTCCCCACCCACCACCAGTGTAGGACCAGAATGCACGGCTCGTGCCAAGCCAGTCCGCCAGCTGCACACCGGTAGCACCGCCAAGCTGACCCAGTATTGATCCGCCGGGGATCGGGAACTCAGAGTAGGAGGGTGCTTGTCCAGCGGCCGTCAGTTTGAAGTTGCCAATCGTTACGTAAGAGCGGCTGTACGCTCCGTTAATAGATGACTCCACCTTGTGGCCGAAGGCGTCGTAAACGAATGTGAAGGTATCGCCGGGATACGAATAAAAGGTTGACAGAGGTTTGCCTTCTGCGTCCCATGTGTACTGGTTAAATGTGTCATTCAGGACGTTGCCATTGGCGTCGTAGCTGGTTCCACCCAACGCGTACCGATTCGTGCTGGCACTGTAGCCCGGCGTCCACGCGATCGATCCGCTCTTGGTTAAGTTGCCGAACGCATCGTAACTGAAGTTTTGTGCCCAGACAGAGCCGCAGTTTACGCTTGCGAGTCGGCTGAGGTCGTCAGCGCTGTAGGTACAAGTCTGCGCGTCAGCTGCGTTGAAGGGGTCTGCAATCACCAGTTGTTGCAGGCTCGCGTTCGGATTCCATGTCAAGGAACCAGAAATTATTCCAGCGCTCAAGGCAGCGCCATAGTAGGTCATACGCAAGGTTTTGGGATCATATTGATACGTGATCGGATAGCAGGTTGACTGGTAACAACTCGTCATGATCTGCGTAGGCTGGCTAGCCGCATTATACGAAATGCTGGGAACGGGATATGAAAGATAGCGGAAATCATACACTGCACCCGCACGACCCTCTCCGTCGGGTACATAGCCAGCCTGGTCTTCCGTCAGGAATGGCCCGAACGTTTCGAGCAGCCCGTTCGCCCAGTACGTCATCGGGACGTGATAGTAACCAGCCGAGTTGGGCGTCGACTCATAAAAGTCGGAAAGTTCGCCCCGAGCCGTATAGCCGAAACCTTCATCGGTCCCCTTCGTGCAGGTCGAACAGGTAGCCGTGTAGCCCTCAGCTAACCGCCCTTTAGCGTTTGCTATGCTTTGGCCATTAACAGTCGCAGCGTCATAGACAAAATACCGGTTGGTTGTGGCATTTGGACCGATGTACGTAGTGCTCGTAACTCGGTGTAGCCCATCGTACCCTTCGCATGTTGTGTTACCATTTGCGTCGATACGTTCAACGAGATCGCCGCTCGAATTGCCACATGTGCCGTTAGCATCATACTCATACGCTGTGGCGCCGGATTCCGGATTTGTCTCGGAAGTCAGGCGACTCAAGCCATCGTAGACATAAGTGCGTGTTTGCATGCCTCCTATGGCTCCCGGCTGTGCGTTTTGGGTAACCGCAAGCAAGTTGCCTAGGGCGTCGTAGTTGTAATTGGTTAATAGTCCGGTTTTCGGATTCGTCTGACCACACGCACCAGCTCCGCTCCCGGAGGCAGAAGTGACCTCGCAGACAGAGGTTAGCCTCCCGAGGCCGTCGAATTGATTTTGACGAGCCTTCGTATTTTCTCCAGCAGGGGCGGGCGAAACTGTCACGAGTACATCGTTTTGCGAATAGCCATAGGTGGTTGTCCTGCCGCCGCCGTCTGTTACGGCGTACACACGGCTGAGCGCATCCTGCTGAGTCACGGTGTTGGCTGTGCCGTTCGGAGCGGATTGCGCTTGAGTGCCAGAATAAGGCACTGTTGTCTTGGTAAAAAAACCTCCGATCACGGTTGAGGTCGTGGGTGTCCAGCCGTAGGAGGTCTGAACTGAATCGAAGGTCGTCGTTGCTGGTGCCTGCCCTTGACGCGTTTGCGCAAATATCTGACGCCCTAGCCCGTCTTTCGTAATCAGTCTGTCCGATGTTGACGTTGTGCCATTGAAGTTCATCACGCTCTCAAACGTGTTCGGATTAGGGTACTTGTACGTCGTTGAGGCACCCGTCGGGTCCGTCATTGAAGTAATTCGCCAAAGCGGGTCGTTGTAAGTGTAGTTAGCCGGTTGCCCATTCGCATCGACTGCCTGCGTCAGCACTCCCCCGCTGCAGTTCCATTGCATTGACTTAGTCAAGCCACTAGAAGGCAGGTTTAGTCCTGTTACAGTGACGGAAGTGGGAAGCAAATTGTTGCACCCGTCTGTTCCATCGTAATGATAAGTAGACAGTGTATTATTCACGTCCGTAGAAGTCGCGATCATGCCATTTGTGTTGTATGTGGCCGTGCTCGTCAGCAACGAAGAACCGCCTGTCCATTGCGCACTGGATATAGGGTGGCCGGTGTTGCTGTAGGTGATTTGCGTTTGGGCGACCGTCGTCCCGGCTGAATTCTTGGTGTAGGTAAAGCACGGCGTACTCAAAATGTGGACGCCTGAGGGATACGCAGTGCACGCTGTTCCGTTCCATGACTGGCCGTAATAAATCAAGGTGTCAGAGAGCGGATTTCCCGTCGGTGGCATTGCGGCGCCAAAATCGTATTTCTTCACTTCGATCACGTTTTCATAAGCATCAAACTTAGTTTCCACGAGATTACTAGAAGAGTTATTGAAGGAGGTGAAAACATCTGTCTGCGTAAAAGGAACTGAGGGTGAAGTGGACGGCGTAGTGCAGCTGGTAAACTTTCCATTGTAGCAGGTCTGTACCGTTTTCAGCAACGCGCCACTCGCAGCTGACCCTTGGTAGACTTTCCGTAATGTTTCGTAGCCTTTATTTTCATATCCAGTGAAGGTATAATCGGTCTCGTTTCCGGCTGGGTCGGTCACACTCGTCGTGGAACTAATACCAGAAAGATAGGTGTGAACATATTGCCACGTCCCATCTGATGTCGTGCGTGTCATGTGACTTGGTGTGTTATCAATATTATTCGTACCACTGTAGCCGTAGGTTATTGTGCCTCCGGTCGGAAGCGAGAGAGAAGCGAGTCGGCCCGTGTAACACGGACCACCGTTAGGGTTGGTGCCGCTTGTCTCTTCCCAGCCAACGGACAGGGGCGATCCGTCCGCAAAGGTGATATTCGTGAGCACATTGAATTCGGAAACTGTGGTATTGGTGTTGCCGGGACACGTTGTACCATTTCCCCCAACATAAATTATTGGCATGGTTATAGTCGCCTGCGATTGACCGGTCGGATTATTCCAGACAACGGTGAAGGGGGACGCTTGGCCGGTGATGCTACTCACTGTCAATATTTGTTGGCCCAGGCTATCGGTGTATGTGCAGGGGTAGTAGAAGCCATTGGTACAGATTTCTTGCTCCGAATTTCCGTCGGCGTCGGTCTCCCCTGCCACACATCCTAGACACCGACCGGCGGGATCGTAGAGGTTATATGTAAGAGACCAATCAACGGCACCAGAAAGTTGAATCGGTGTCATCGTCACAACCAGGTAATATCCGGAACCGAGTACATCATACGCTGAAGCCGAGTGGGGTGATCCTGCCTTTTGGCTGACCGTACAGGGCGTTTGGATGGAGATGGGAAATGAATGGGAATTCCCAAAAACATCGGAATAATAGAACGCTGTAAATTGGGTATAGTTTCCGTAGACCGGGTTTCCGTCGATTACAACGGAACAACCATTTGTTACTACGTGGCTAAGCTGTGTTACCGACATTCCTAAAAGGTCAGCTGATCCAAAATTAGTAGTGGGGCCACTTTTCCCGGTGGTGTTAGGGCCTACAAAGTCAGAGGCGCCCGCAACAAACGAAAATGGCAATGACGCTGCTCCCTGTTTGCTGAAGAGAGTTGCGTGCACCTGAATGCCCAGTGCGGCGAGATTGATGGTATCGAACTGACCCCCAGTAGCGGTGTCAAAGGGCCAGAGTCCTTGACTCGGTGATGGGATTGATTGCGCAAAGGACGGGCAAAGCATGCATGACGCTACCCACGCGGCAAGAAGGACGTGCGCACAGACCCATCTGATCGTCTTCACTATTCTGCGGTCGCTCTTGGTCAATCTCTGGTCCGATACCGAGAGTGCAGTCGTGTGCTTCCGATTAATTTGAACTGCAAGCGAGAAGACTTCGAGACAGCGGAGAAGGCAAGGCGCAATGCGAGAGATTTCGAGGCGAGCCACTTACTTCCTCCTGACGGGCAGCGTAATGGTGCCCGTGCCGCTGCGATTCTTCTGGCGTACGGCTAAACAACTGGGTGACACATCGGAGGAAGCGGCTGACATCGGATCACGGACGGAACTGAGAATCCGTCGCTCTTAATGGCGTATCCTTATCGCCGATGGCAACATTTGTAAACGCCGTCGGCTGTGAATGTCAATCAAAAAGACGATAAATCTTCGAGTCCGTAGAGTAATATCTTGCGGTTTAAGAGTGCCACGTTGGCAAGGGAGTGCCTAAATGGGCACCGCACGCACGAAGGCAACAAGCAACAGACCACTCCAACACACAACAGGATTGCGGGGCTTTCGCAAACGACCCGCGAACTGATTCCCGAAGCGCTTCTTATACGAACAGCAGTTCCCGTCTTCTGGGTGTTGCGCTTTCACCAGATGGCAACACCATGGCTGTTTCCGACGCAGGCAATGAGAGCATTTATTTGCTCAATCCGTCCTCTGCGAGCTCAGCGAAGTCCTTTCGCGTCTGGCCTCAGAGTGCCCCTGGGAACTTGGAGCCGTGGGGACTACAACTGGTCTCATAAATGGTGGTTGAACCTACTTAGCTATTTTCTGCGTGTAGGAAAACAGGCAGAAGGAGGGCATGCGAGGACGATGGGAACTCAGCGATGCCCAGTGGGAGCTGATCGAACCGATTTTGCGACCCCGACGGCGCAGCGACGGTCGCGGTCGTCCGTGGCAGGACACGCGAGCCGTGCTCAACGGAATCTTGTGGGTCTTGGGCACGGGGGCGCAGTGGCGCGAACTTCCCGAGCAATATCCACCGTACCAGACCTGCCATCGCCGCTTCCAGCAATGTGTGCGGGAAGGCAAGCTGGAAGGCATCTTGCGCGTACTGGCCGAGGAGTTGCACGCCCGAGGGAAATTGCAACTGGAGGAGGCTTTCATCGACGCCTCCTTCACCGGGGCAAAAAAGGGGGCCTCGCGGTCGGTCCCACCAAGCGCGGCAAAGGGACGAAAATCATCGCTCTCGCCGATGATCACAGTCTTCCTCTCGCCGTTAGTATCGAAAGCGCTTCGCCACATGAGAGCCAACTCGTCGAAGGCGTCCTCGGGCACAGCTTCCTCGATACCCTCCCGGCGCGGTTGATCGGCGACAAAGCTTACGACAGCGACCGCTTGGACCGAGATCTGGCTGACTGCTATGGCATCGAGATGATCGCCCCGCATCGCGGTCAACGCCGGGCACCCACGCAGGATGGCCGTCCCTTGCGACGATACCGCAGGCGTTGGCGAGTGGAACGACTCTTTGCTTGGCTGCATCACTTTCGTCGGCTGGTGATCCGCTGGGAGTACCACGCCGAAAACTTCTTCGGCATGGTGCGCCTCGGTTGCATGCAAATTCTATTCAAGTCTTTATCATGAGGTGCTCACCTTCTCGCCAGCTTGGCGTCCTTATTAGAAGTCGCCAAGTCGTTACAAGCATCAGATTGCGAGCCAGTCGGAGGGGAAGAGACTTGAGAAGGAAAACACCGCTATTCTCTCTCGCCGTTATGCTCTGTTTGCTTCCTTCTGGATTCGTCCCTCCGGCTGTCTCCCAGACAGCCTTTGACGCAGTAACCATCGAGAGACGTGCAGACCAATGGCTCAAACCCTACGTTGCAGCGGGAGATTTCAGCGGCGTCGTGCTGATTGCCCAAGGCGATCAAATGCTGGTCGAGAAAGCCTACGGCAAAGCCGATTTCCAGCATGATGTTGTGAACCAAGTCGGAACTCGATTCCGGATCGCATCCCTGAGCAAGACGTTTACAGCTGCGGCCATCGAACTGCTAGTCGCACAAGGAAAACTCTCGCTTAAGGATCACTTGAGCAAATATGTGAGCGGAATTCCGAATGGCGACAGCATTACGGTCGAGCACTTGCTGCTCCATGAATCGGGCGTGGGAGAGCTCGATGACCCTGATGTGTACCGCCAATGCTTGCCGAATGACGAATTGCTCCGGCGGTTGCGGAAAGTCCCTCCCATGTTTGCTCCGGGAAGTGACGATCATTACAGCAACGAGGGTTACTTTCTGCTCGCTATGGTTGTGGAGAAAGTCTCAGGAATGTCGTTCGAGACGTTTATGCAGAAGAACGTTTTCGATTCGCTAAAGCTGAAGAATACGGGCAGCACTTGCCTAGATCCTCCCCCCCCGAACGCTGGCGGATACATCCCCGGCGACAAGGCGGCCAGTGTTGTGCCGCCACCCTTTCCTGAAGCAGCGCATGTTGGGTCAGGCTCGCTTTACTCGAATGTCGGGGATTTGTATGCGTGGCTGCGAGCAGTGGATACGAATCCGAATTTTAGGGTGGACAGACTCGATTATCCCTATGGGTGGGGGAAGCGCAAGTATTCTGGACGCGATCTGATCGAGCAATCAGGAATGCACGAGGGCTTTACCTCGCACATGGCGCTTTATCCCAAGGAACACATCTACGCAATCGTGCTGAGCAATGTGCAGTCGGGGTTCTTCAATCGCATCCCGAAAGATCTGGAGGCAGTTTTGTTCGGAGGGCAGGCGTCGCGACCGCCTGTACTCAAGGCGGCGGTAGAGAGTGTCGCCGCTTTGCGGGAATATCAGGGAGAGTACAGAGCGGAGAGCATCCCCACCCCGCAGAATCTTGTCGTTCGAGATGGCAAGCTCTGTACGCATTGGGGAAGCTATCCGTTTCTCCGGGTGCTTACGCCGACAGGAAAAGATGAATTTTTCCTTCGTGACGAATACGCCGAGGTGAAATTCGAGCGCGACGGCAAACGCGGCATCGCAAAGATGGTATGGCAGTGGCCGGATGGTCAGCCCATGACGTTCACTCGCATTAAGCCGCGTTAAACAACCGGCAGGATGTAAAGTTCAGGACTAGCGTGAGCTGGCGCGGTCGTGAGGGCTTTCCAGAGCAAACCTATTTATGAGACCGGTTGTAGTCGTTACCGATTCTGGCATCGTCTACTACGGGAGCTACGAGAGTGACTCCGATCCGTCGGGCTGCTTTCACCAACTGGATACGAATACTGGGAAGATAACCGACTAATTGTTCCGTCACTGGAAAGCGGAGATGCCTTCATCCCATTCTTGTGAGTCCGGATGCCAATTACGTTTACGGTAGCGGCGGAGGTGTCCGTCCATTCTCAAAACGAGCACAGGTTCAATTGTGAACGGAATTACTGCCTGCAACATCGGCGACGGTAACTAGACATGGCCATGTCGAGTGATAGCACGGTCATGCTCACGGCAGACCTGTTTACGGACGAGATTCTCAATGTCAGTGGGGATACGACTTATGTTGATCGTGACGATTGGCTTCCTGTGCCAGTATATGGCCAAGAGCTAAACTTAGACGGCAGCCATGTCTTTCCCTTCTCCCGTCAATGCATTGACGGGGTATTACGCACTGAGGGGATTTTGCTACACCCGGCCACCACAGAACCAAGCTCGCTGGATTGCGTGGCACGAACGCCCACTCTTTCAATGTATAACGCGAAAGAACTGATAGCTAAAAGGTCTTGCTCTCATGGCCTTCCCGAGTTCACTCCCGACTTTATTCAAGGGCACAGGTGAGTCGGTATTATTGAAAGCACTTCCTTCCAGGCCAAAATATAGAATTAATCTGTTTCCTCGCGTGGAAAGTTCGCCCTTGTGGATACCTCGGGTGTCGCTCAATGTTATCGAACCTGCTGGCGCGGTGACATGAACAATTTTGTCGAGACAGACATCCCCGACCTCTTTATCACTCAGATTCATTCGACTGGCCAATAGCCTGGTTAAAGGTCTAGTACTTTTATTTGGTCTATGCGAGCCCTTAACATAGACGAAATGCGGGGACTCAAGCGTTGTGTCCGTCAGATTCACCCCGACCTTTAGCCACCGCAGGCACCCCGAATCCGTGTGAAATGGTCGGGGGCGAAGCCCTGCTGGTAGGAACTCGGTATCCCACCACATTTCGGGTTTTGTGATAACCGGGAAGACGCCAAGATAGCGCGTTGCGACCGCCAGAAGATAGGGATCGCACAACAGAGATTGAACGTTCTGGTTCTCCAAGAATAGCGATCGAGGAACCGTATAAACTGAACAGCGGGGCTGGGACGGGTCGAAGCCATTGCTCGTACCAGTTTCGGCGACTGGGATTGCCGATTGGGTTCCTGGGGCATGATCGATCGCGAGAGGGCCGTATGTCATCGTCTTGAGTGGGGATGACAACGCCAGTTCATACAGATTTTGGACTGTTTCCTTTTTGAGTCGCGGCGGAATGACCGCTACGCCATCTTCTTTTAAGGTATGAACAACTTTCTCGATACTCGGGTCGGCAATCCCAGCATCACTTATGAGAGACGCGCATTCCCAGCCGAGTCTTAAGTCCGCCTCCTTTCGCTTTGCTTCAAGAATCCGGAACAGAATATCGTTAGACCTTCCATCGGTGTAAGCGTAGAGCTTTTGTACGATGAAGTTGCTCTCGGGCGCTGGCTCGCTAAAGCGCCAGTATCGCCAAATGCCTTTGCCAAACTGGCCGACTTTATGGAACGTCTCCCCAAAGGCAGTCACGCGGAAACCTCCCTGAGCTTATTTTCGGAAGAAGTATACAGCCACGCTCCGCGCTTGCCTAACTGTTCACAAAAAACACAGGGGTGGTGCGGTGTGAGTAGGGGAGCAGACTCTATACTGCTGGACGAGAGCGAACCACACGGCGATGCCACCCATTGGGCGATTACTTGATGAACCGTAATGGAAGTCTCCGTTCGCTCGGGGGTGAATGCTTGCATCGAAACGTACTCCCGTGACATGATTTTCTGCAGGGATGGAGCGTGTAACCTGGTTATGCTAAAGCCCCGACTGTCAATCGGGGTGTTTTCCATTTGTCCACTGCCCAGTCAGCACCGTAGGCACAAATTCTCTCACCAAATCAAAATCAGCCGATTTTCCCAAACTGCGCCACTACCAAAAGTAGCAATCTCACTCATTGAATTCTACAATCGGTTTGAGCGCTATGGTCTGTTACAGCCAATTTTGATTTCGGGTGTGGGCAACCGTGCCAAAAACAAACAAGAAAAACAAATCGGTTCGACTTTACCAGAGCGCCCGAGCGGCAACACGCTTGCTTTGCGGTCCCCATTTTTGTGCCAGGGTCGTCCCGACATTGATCATTGGCCTTTCAATCCCGTGATAAAGCAGGATTGGGATCGCAATCAGCATCGCGGCTAGGACCATGATTTTGCTCCACAGCGGGAACGCACTCAGCGGGTCATGAACGAACCAGATACAAAACTGATGGGAGAGATAAATGCCATAAGAGTAGGTTGCGATGCGTTTGCTGATGGCACGCAGCCACGCGGTTCTGATCTCGCCGAAAAATGGAATCGCAACCCCGAGGAGCAGGCACAACACCCAGCCGGTCGCAGCGCGGGGACTCAACACGTAAGCGCCGATCAGAAGTAGAACGAAGGGAGGCCACAGATACGACTTGACCTGGGGTACTTGCACAAGGGTGAAGGCAACAACGCCGGGCAAAAAATTCGGGACATATTCCAGAAGGGACAACCTCGCAACCAACCCTACCGGAGCACCGTGAGCCGCGAGTTGAGTCCGCCCGATGGCCAAGAGCAGAGATACGAGCCATAGAGTACACAAATGCCAAGAAACGAAGCGCCTGCCCCGTACCCAGATAAACAGAAATGGAAGGAAGATGTACATCTGGACTTCATAAGGCAGCGACCACAGCACATTGATGATCGATCCTGGCCGCATCAGGTTTTGTACCAGTAGCAGGTTCGAGAAGATGCGCCCCATGGCTATTGGTTCGGCATGCGAAAGGCCCGGCACTCCGTTGACCTCCGAGTCGAGATGCAAAGCGACAGCCGTCATCACGGCGAGGATGCTAAGGGGATAAATGCGAAATGCACGGCGAATATAGAAGTTTCTGGCCAGGGAGAAACCGTTGAAGTGGCTGCTGTCCATCGAGTACATCAGAACCAGGCACGTGTGAACGAAGAAAAGTAGGACGCCGAAGGTTCCGATCGGCGGAATATCAATGCCCATTCTCTGGCCGACTTGCCACCGGTAAAGAAGGTGTTGAGCAAGAACCAACAGAACCGCCACGGCCCTAAGGAAATCCAGATTGGCGGAAAGTTTGGTTGGCAAGAGATACACACTCCAGAGACGAAGAAACCAAGCCTACCAACGCGAATAGGGCTTTGCAATGCACAGTCGATCTTAGTCTGCCCCGTTCGCATCGGCGGATCCTTGTGGTCCTGATGCCTCGCCCTGGCAATGAAACGAGAAAGTGCTTCGAGAGAGCCACTTAGGGGAATTCTGTGGAAAACTTGCCCTAGCAGGTTCCGAGGGGCGATCTGATTCCGCCCGGAGTCGTCTCCCTGCGCCATCCCAGGCACATACGACAAGTGCATTCATACTCTTCAACTCCAAGGCGTAGCGTATGAGCACAGTCCCGGCAGACGAACCGCCCATCCTTATGAGCGATCATGGGCCTGCGCTCGATGCCAACCAGGGAATATGGACAGCAAATCACTAAGGTTGTGTCGCTCGGAGTTTGCATCAGGTTAGAGGTGCTGCACTCGGATGGCCGTGCGTTACTTTCGTTGGAAACGCTGGAGTTCTAAGATCGCGCCCATCAGAGTTGAGCGGAGCGGTCGTTGAGCAGAGCGGTCGCCGACATTTGGGCAGAAGTGCCGATACATCGGCAGGTCACCTGCCAAACCATTACGGTCGGGCCTACTTGTTTAATTCTTTGGGTGTAGTATCAAACACACATCCTCCGACAACTTGGAGAGGCATGATGTCTGGTATCGCCGCGATCCCCAGCCGGCGCGACATGAGAAACCGTGAGGCTTTATGTCCGCTGCCAGACAGGAGAGAATTAAGATGCCAGCACAGTTGTTAGTTCCGGCGGCGGAATACCTCAGGATGTCCACGGATCTTCAAGAGAGTTCGATTCCCCTTCAGCAGACAGCCATCCGGCAGTATGCGGCGGCCCATGGCTACGAAGTAGTCGCGACCTATTCGGATGAGGGAAAAAGTGGCCTCCAGATCAAGCATCGTCAGGGGCTCCGCCGACTGATTCAGGATGTGGTCGGCGGCCAGACCACCTTCCGCCTGATTCTTGTTTACGACGTCAGCCGCTGGGGAAGGTTTCAGGATACGGACGAATCGGCTTGCTACGAGTTCCTATGCCGTAATGCGGGTGTCGCTGTGCATTATTGTGTCGAGCAATTTGAGAATGACGGGACGATGGCGAATGCGATCATGAAGTCTTTGAAGCGAATGATGGCGGCCGAATATAGCCGTGAACTTTCGGCTAAAGTGTATTCGGGGCAGAGTAGGGTTGTGGCTCAGGGCTTCCGTGGAGGAGGAATCGCTGGCTACGGCTTGCGGCGAATGCTGGTCTCCTCGGATGGCCGGCGCAAGCAGATTCTCTATGCCAACGAGCGCAAGAATGTAAGAGCCGACCACATCATTCTGGTTCCGGGGCCTCGGCACGAGGTCGAATGTATTCGAACGATCTTCTCCCTTGCTGCAAGGAGGCGGAAAACACCGGAGGAAATTGCCCGCGAACTTAATCTGAGAAAAGTTGAGTACATGGATGGAAAGCAATGGAATGGCCAAAGTGTATACAACATTTTGAAGAACGAAAAATACATGGGCTCCAACGTATGGGGCAAGAACGAGAAACGCTTCAATACAACTGGGCGTAGACTACCGCGGAGCGCATGGGTCATCAAACCTAACGCCTTCGCGGCACTAATAGAACCCCAGCAGTTTGCCCGGGTCCAAATGTTGTTGCAGAACCGCGATACCAGCTTGATCAGGTCAGATGAGTATTTTCTGAACGCAATGCAAAGAGTTCTAGCTAAGGAAGGAAAACTCAGCGAGAGATTACTCAAGAAAGAAGGTGTTTTCAATCATCGCGCATACGTCAGACGCTTCGGATCGTTGATGCGGGCCTACGAAATGATTGGCTACAAACCTTCTCCTCGTGCGTTTAGGAGTCTGGATGGGTGCAAGAAGATGATGAGCCTCAGACGAACGTTATTGATTCAGCTTAAACAGATTTTTCCATCACTGCAGATTGTGAAACTTCGGGGCCAGAGTCAACGCCCACTACTGGAACTCGACAACCATCTGCAGATTGCCGTTCACATTTGCAGGCCTCTCAGCCCGACTCGACAAGGAAAGTCCAGATGGTTGCTGCGTGGGCATCCCAAAGAGCAGAATCTGCCCGCATTGTTTTGCGTCCCCGATGAGGCTTTGACGCAACTCAAATCGTTTTATTTGATACCCGAATTTGGCAATCTGGTCAGACAGTTCAAGACCGTAAGAGAAGGTCATCCTTGGTTGGCCACCGGAGTACGCCTGAAATCCTTGACGCAGTTATACGCGATTGCAAGCAAACTCCTGCACCACTGGGAACTCGGAAGCGAGATTAGACATGTGGGCGACGTGACGTTCAGCGAACGCGCCTCGACCGTCACCATAGCAAGCAAGGAAATCTTGCTATCTCCTGTTCAGGCCGCACTGTTTAAAATGCTCGTCCATAATGCCGAAAATGTCTCAACGTCTGAAAGTTTATGCCGGTTTTTTGATGAATCAACTGAATGGTTAAGGAACCGTATCTCCGCACTTCGACGGAAGCTGGGACAGAAGCTCCGAACGCGCGTTGTCACGGTGAAAGGCAAAGGATACATGTATAGCGTCAGCGCGGTACGAACCGCCATTTTTGCGTAGGCATCTAGATTCACGATTGCGCTAGTGGTGTTGAGCGATCCAAGAAGGCGCGAGGCGCTGGGGACCGGAACTGCACTTCGTCCCACGAGGTTCAGGGGCCCCTCAGCAGCACAGTATAATTCGAGAAGATTGAGTTCACAGTTCACGCCTGGCAAGTGTTCGGGGTTCGTAACAAGATCACAAGTAGTGACTATACAAACGCGATATCCGGGGCACACTGTGCTCAGGAGTCGAAGTCGTGCAGTCGAAATCTCGTCACGGCCAGCCCTATTCGTCGCCACAGCTAAGAACGCGAACCTTTGCACAGGCCACAGTTTTCTTGACCGGTTATGCCTGGATTGGGGATGAGGGCGCGCGAGATCTGCTGGAATCGCTGTTTCCCGTCAGAGAATCCCATGGGGTAGACAGCGCAACGCGGGAGGGGCTGGCTCCTTGCGTCGATGCTGAGAAATGAAAGCCCGCGGCTCGCGGAACGCTGGTTCATTTTCATGCCGAGCGCTTCTGTTTGTCTTCGTTGGCGCGGGTCTGGACTGACTTCTTCGCTATCGCGGTAACGTGGATGCGGGCTCGCAGGAAAATTGGACGGAAATGTCGGCGCATACAGCCGTGACATCGGGCGGGGCAGAGAAGGAAGAATAGAGCTGCGAGATCTCCCCAGGTCTTCCGGTGCGAACGGTAGACTTCCGAGCTGCTGCAATAAGGACAATCGCGAAAGGAGATTCTATTCACACATCACCGCCATGAATGAAGCGGCACGCCCGTAACGATCATACACAACCTGCACGACCAGGTCGGAGGTAGTTGCTCCCTCGGCGTAAAATCGTGGGATGCGAAAGCCATTCGATCCCAGTCGCCCCGTTATCACGCAACGGTGTCGCCTATAGCCGAGACCTATTCCGCAAGACGCACGTCATCGGCGTGCCGGAACTGCGGCAAGGGCTTCCTGGCACCCCACCGAAAACCTTCCTTCATAACTTTGGGAGTCGTGCTCAGTTTTCTGTTCCAGCACTACTGCGCACGCAATACCAACTGTTGTGATCCCCAGATCCAATCCGATGGTTCACTTAAGCGTTTCCGAGATTTTTCTGCCGTGCTGCGCCACTACAGTCTAACCTTCTTAGTCGCCGGCCTCCTCTTTAGCTGTGCCTTGAGCACGTCGATAACTTGCAAGCGTTACACCGCATCCCGTCCGGAGACCGGCCTTCTCATCCCGTCTGGTTACAACAGCCAGCGTGGCCCCTCAGGGGCGATATTTCAACAGCTAACGGTGCCCTTCGATCGCGTTCGACGAAAATACCGCGACTTACCTCATCGCAGAAGCCACTAGCGAACATCACTGAGCAGCCAAGGCAACAAACGTCCAGTAAAGCGTCCCAACAATTCGGGGTGATCGTGTTTTTTCTTCCTACCATAGTTCACCTGCTCGTGGTAAGATTCCACCCTTCCCAGACGCGCCGCCAGTGGAGGTTCAACATGCCCTACCGTCATCTGCTCCTGCTCTTGGTTGTTCCGATTGCATCCGTGTGCCTGTTCGGCGAAGGTGCGCAATTGCAAATCACCAATGCGAGTCTACCGCATGGCCAACAAGGAAACATCTACAGCGAAGTATTCAACGCGACCGCTGGTGCCAGTCCGTACAGGTGGAAAATCTCCGCGGGCACCACACCGCTCGGAGTCGCGATGAATGAGAACGGGAATTTCGTCGGCACACCTGAACGCGCGGGCACCTTTGACTTTACCGTCACGGTCACGGATGCTGGCACCAATACTGCCAGCCGTAATTTCAGCGTCACCGTGGCTCCAGCCACCGGATACGATGGTCCCGCACGATTGCCGATGACAACTGTCGCCAGTTCAATGGCCGATACCCCCGCCCCTGGACTTGTCATAAGCGTTGACGCTGGCGGCGATGTGCAAGCTGCGTTGGACAGTACCCATTGTGGCGACACAATCGAACTGCAAGCTGGGGCAACCTTTACAGGAAACTTCCGATTTCCTGCACTGAGTTGCGATCAGAACCACTGGGTCATCGTGCGCACCAGTGCTCCCAACAATACCCTGCCGGCAGAGGGACATCGCCTGACCCCTTGCTATGGGGGAGTGGCATCGCTGCTTGGGCGTCCTCAGTTCCCATGCAACAATCCTCAGAATGTGCTTGCAAGACTTGTTGCAAAGTCAGCCGTCGGCCCAGTGATTTTTCAGGCTGGAGCTAATCACTACCGATTGATCGGATTGGAACTGGTGCGAATGGCGGGGACCAAGAGCGCATTAGCTCTGATATCAGTCGAACCTGGAAGCCAGGCGGATCACATCGTGTTGGATCGGACCTGGTTGCACGGGACCGTCGAGGATGAGACCCGTGTCGGCTTCAAACTGAGGGGCACGAAGTACGTAGGCATTGTGGATTCTTACTTTAGCGATTTTCATTGTATCGCTGTCACGGGAGCGTGCCTCGAAGCGCACGCCGTGAGCGGGGGTACCGGCGATTCTCAGGATGGGCCGTACAAGATTGAGGATAACTTCCTGGAGGCTTCGGGCCAAGCGATCATGTTCGGCGGAGGGCCGGCGACTACGACTCCGACCGACATCACGATTCGTTTAAACCACTTTTTCAAGCCCTGGCAGTGGCTGAAGGGAAACTCGCCGTTTCAGGGTGGGTCGTCGGGCATGCCCTTCATTGTTAGACATGCCATGGAACTCAAGAATGCCGTTCGAGTGCTGGTGGAGAATAACCTGATTGAGAACGTCTGGGGAGGTTTTGGCGAAGACGGCACTGCCATACTTCTGACTCCCAAAAACCAGCATGTGCTCTCAGGAGACAACGTCTGTCCGACCTGCGAGGTCACCGATGTTACCGTCCGATACACTCGCATCTCCCATGCAAGCGGTGGCTTCGTGATAGCAACGGCCATTTCGGGGAACGGAACTGACGGAGCCCCCGCCAAGGCAGGCGCCCGCTTCAGCATTCACGACGTTGTGATGGATGACATTAGCGAAAAGTATGTTGGGTTTGGTAGGTTGTTCTTAGTGGGAAACTCATGGCCGAGTAATCCGCTGAATACGGTCACGATCAATCACATCACTGGGTTCCCAGATCCCGGAAAGGGTATCCTCCTCCTGCACAACCTGATCTCGTATCCAAAGATGTATGGCTTCGTGTTTACCAACAACATTGTCACAGCAGGCAAATATCCCGTATGGAATACGGGCGGTGGCCGTGCGAGTTGTGCATACTCGGACGTCCCACTTACCAGCTTGGAGAACTGCTTCGCTTCACTCGAATTCACGAACAACGCTTTGATCGCCGATCCCTCTCATGATCCTCCGTCGTCGTGGCCGGAAGGCAACCTGTATGTGGAGGACATGCAAGACATCGGTTTTCGATCCGATATCAGAGGAAACTACCAACTCCAACCAACCAGCCCATATAGGAACCGTGGCACGGATGGTAAGGATCTCGGGGCTGACATTGTTGGCCTGAACCAAGCTCTTAAAGGAGTCGAGTAAGTTTTGGGTCTTTGTTTCTGGCCAGTAAACTCTCGCTTATGTGGCGCGCTCGTTTCGTGTTCACACCGAATGGCGACACCATCGGCTTTGGGGCCACAGCCGCTGGCATGTGAAATTGTTATTCGATTCGGTGCCACGCGGGTCTCCGAATCCGCCGAGCAAAACGGTCTGGATACTTTCGGACATGATGAATGAGACGCGCGAGTTTCCTGTGCCGAAACTGCTCGAATAGGTCCGGGGCGCATGCTCGAACGGGCGAAGGCGAGCGGCCTCGTCGTGCCACTGCCCCGCTACGAAATTCGAATCTATGGCGTATCCACCGCGGGACTCACTCCGCGTTCATGGGCAACCATGCGACGTTTCTGGGAAATGTATTTTGAAGCGGCGGGTGCCACGCTCATGAGCTATTCCACCGAGTGTGATGCCCAACGTGCAAGTGAGTAACCTGGGCTAACAGACAATCAGGTGGCCGTCCCGGTTTCTGCGGAGAACGATGGGGGCTGCCTCGGTGATGGCGTCTCCCTGTAAGAGGAATAGATCGCCGGAATAACCTGGGCCACCGGACAAGAAATTGAATTTGGCCCCATACACGACACTCGCGAATTCAGGAGTCGTTACGTCGTCGGTGAGACCCCAGGCTTCACGAACGGCAGGCACGGCAGCAATCTCCTGCCATTCCAGATCTGTTATTTGGTGTGGGTTTCGGTCTTGCATGAAACGAAACATTATTAAAGGATTTATACCTTAATACTACCCGGTCGCAGCATTTCTGCAAGGCCATCTGGATTTGAGGTGCAAAAAATCCGTCCTCGACAACGTTGAAGGATTGGGCACAGGCTACCTGGAGAAAACTGTGACCGTCACGGACCCCACCGGAAATAATCATCACGCATCGATTTATTTCGGGGACCCAGCATTTATTGACGCCACGCTCCAGTTGTACTCATGGTACAAGCGCTTCGTTATTGACGGTGCACGGCAGCACGAATTACCGACCAAGTATAAGTATGTTGATGCCATGCGCTGTACGGCTCTTGGCGAGTGCCGCAAAGCGCCATTGACGCGTTCTTGAAGAACGGCGCTAACGGTTGGGTTCCTCGAAAGCCCATTGCCGGGAGCGTTCGGATTTCGTAACAAGATCAAAGTAGTAACTAGACAATAGAGAGATCAGGTGAATCTTCTGGAAAAGGGCTGCTCGGAGAAGAGGAGTCGGAGGCATGGAGTCGCAATCGCTGAGAAGTTGGTTGGTGACGGTCATGCTGGTGTTGATCGTTATTGCCGTGGCTCTCTCCGTACGGCGGTAAGAAACAGTGATTGTTCCGTTTTCGTAACACCCCGCCGAGAGCGTAGTGACAAACGGTCTCATCGTGTGCGAATATCAGTTCGCTTGGGGCCGATGCTAGACGCACGAAAGGCCCAGATGATCGCAAGAACAAAGAAGCCTTACGTTAAACCAACAGTCACACGGAAGCTCTACGAAGAACCCACTGTCAGAAAACTCACGCTAGAACAAGCGAAACTCAAACTCTTCGGCGCAGCCGTTATGGGCGACCGTGGAGCTATGGAACTTCTGGAGGTGTTGTTCGACTATTTGCCCCAGAGAGAGTTCGAGAAGTCAGCGTGATTTTACGTTTTCTTCCCCCGTCTCGGCGCACCGTGGATAAATAAATCTGCTACGGTGCGCCGGGCTTCCCACAAAACACGTCAGAGAAAAATGAATCTGTGCCAGCCTACGGCAGAAAAATGCTAGGCGGGTTTTCCTACGGCGGGCGTCACGCTCGGCTCGGCTTTGTAAAGCGGTGAGTTGCTATCGAGTGGAATCGGCGGCGTGGCGTATGGCATACTCCCTTCGTGGTCATCTGCCCCTACTGCAAAGATCAAACCGCTATCCCCGGCGAGTTTGACTCGATTTATATAGGCCGCTTCACCTGTGAGAACTGTCACAGGGAGTTCCTAATCATCGACAACGTTCCCATGACTGAGGAACAGTTTCGCCAAGGGAGCAGCGTCCAATGACCCACCTTTGACAATGCCTTAGCGCGATTCCCCTCGGCATAGGGCAGTATCCCAATTTGGTTGTTAGCCGTCGCTCTTCTTTTCCCACACTTTTTTATTGGCTTTATTAGCTTCCCACCCCGAAGTCTTGTATGGCTTCACCCCGACCACGCCCTTTTCAAAAGCACAGTGGAGTGTGACCGAAAAATGTTGCGTTCGTTCCACTCCAGAAACATCGACAAAAGTGACAGTACCCTCGATATCGAAGAAATGCAGTTTCCCCTTGCTGTAGACTTCAAATTCCTCGGGCGTCAACTGACGGTTGAAGATGGTCGAGTGTCGCCCCCGAGGCGGGAAAGTCAACTCGTTAATCGCAATCCCCTCTTGTTGTTTACCGACGACCCAATCGACCCGACTGAGACTCATGGGATAGTTGGTCGGATTAACAATGTAAAAATTGAACATGAGGTGATGGAGAAATTTGTTCTCGTCAGTCAACCATATGTCCTCACCGCCGCTCCATTCTTCGATGTCAACCCATTGGACAATCTGCGCCTGCTGAATAGCGGTACTCTGTTGCATTGTTCGCGTGGCCTTACCGCTCTCTCGCAAAGTGTAGAACGCAGCAAAGACACCAGCGATTCCGATGAGGCACAAGATAGTATTCGGGAGCGTTTCAGGCGCAACCAAGCGACGGAGATACGATGGAGGCTTTTCGCTACCTTCATCGGCTTTCTGCTTTGCTACGTTGAATTTGTCTACATTTACGGTGTCAATGTTAACCGTACTAGGCGCGGGGTCTTTGCGCTTTGGGGTTTGGGTATTAGCGCCTTGTTGTCCGTGAGCATGGGGGTCTCTTCCGGTGGGCTGTCCCTCTATTGGGACTACAACGCAACATGCGGCAAGCACAATCGCCACAATGAGGGGTGATCTCACAGCGGAAATGAGTGCAAACGTGCCTTTCGGCTGCTCCGCCCGAAACCCCATGACGCCTACAAAGCGTATGCCTTGATCGTTGGTGTACGCCTTCACTTCGTCACCTGTTTCTTGCCGTCCGCCCGCTGGTAAACTCGGAAGTCATTTTTTACGGTTTCGGAAAAAGAATCGAGTAGCTCGTTTGAGCAGACCCGCGCGAAGTTGTCCCGGACCCGCTCCTTTGAACTCTTGCTGGTCTTGGGTGCGAACGGTTACTTCTATCTCTAGACATTGCTGCAATGATGTAACACCTACAACCGGGTCGCTTGAAATGTGCATAATAGTTCCGGGTTTAAGCTCCTTCCCCCAGAGAGACTTGTTGTCAATCCAAACCACTTCTCTCCCGTTGTTTTTCGTGTACTTTACATTCGCTAGAGCGTAGGTTGTATTCCCGGACGAGTTCCGAATGTAAAAATTGGGGTGAAACTTACTCCCTTCCCAACTCCAGTTGTAGCCAATCTTAATGTCAATGAAACCTAAGATTCGCACGAACCTCCGACCTATAAGAAAGATGGGGACGAGGAGAATACTCGCCGCCACATCGCCAAGAAAAATCGCTAGGACTTCTGACCAAAACTGCTTGCTCCCCATGTTATTCCATCGGCTCCGTTACTTCGTCGCCTTCTGCTTTCCCGGCTGATACACCGCGCCGCACAGTTTGCATTGAGCGTCATCAGAGTTCAAGCGCGTTCGGTCACTCGGAGCGAGAGACTTCCCACAGTTCGGGCATGTCTCTATCAGCGCCTCACGTACTTTATCCAGGTCGATTTTCCGCCGTGAGGGAGTCATTTACTTTTCGCCGTCTGCCGAAGAACCGAACAGGACGACCCTTTACGATTGAGCATCGTTTTCCGCCAGCTAACGCGGTTGGGTCCAAGAAGTCTGCGAACATCTTCTTGCAGCCTGCATACGTGCGTCTTCTGCTTTTCGGCTTTAAGCATTGCTTTCATCCACAGCGCTTTGTAGTCAAGTTTGTTCGTCATTTGAGCAGTTCCTTTATCGCCTTACTCGCCGCCCGCTTTTCCTTCTTCCTCATTGGACTTTTGCCGAACAGCTTAGGTTCTTCGATCTGAGTGAGCACGAAGGCAAGATACGCCATGACGTTCCCCAACGTTCCGAATGAAGGCTCCATGCCTTCAATGAGAGCAATCGTCCGCTCAGGGAGCTTGTAGGTCTTGCCAGTCAGCTTGGAATCAAGAACAATGTGCTGCCATTGCGAATCGTCACCTAGGGGAGCATTCCAGTACGCCAGTTCCGCCGCTACTTGTATGGCGCGGCTCTGCTGTCCGTGGACAGCGCCGGCCTTAGCGATTATCTCTACCGCCGCCTCTGACAACTTGTAACGCTTCGCCGTATTGACGCTGGGATGCTCTTCCGCGTCCGCCTTCAACGCTGCAAGGCGTTTAGTCTCCTTTAGTCTCCTTGGTCTTTCGTAGGGTCACTTTTCACGCTTTCCGCAAAGCGATTGCTGCAAAAAGTCTACCACTGGTGGCTTCAATGTCCTTGTTTTCCGCCCATTCATGCGATAGCATTCGATTACGGCGCACGACGCATGTAGCCACGGGGTTTGTGGGCAAAGCGCAAATACAGCAAGGCTCAAAGGGAGCCGCGCTGTTAATCCCGCTAGCATACGCCTTCGGGTTTCAAACCCGATAATGCGAACGGGTTAAGCCAGCCGCCGTCAACGCTGGCATTTTCCTCAGTCGGCATGAGGGAACCTTCAAAGTCTCGGCATAGTTCCGAGCATGGAAGGTTTCACAAATGCTAGACCACAAGAATTTCACTCCCAAACAACGCCGCACAATCCTAGCCAGTTCCCGCCGAATGGAAGCCAGGTTAAACCAGACGCCAGCCGGACGCCTCGTCCGCGATCTAGCGAACCTGCATTATCGGGCAGCAGACATCACTACAAAGGTATTCGGCGGCGAAGATAGCGACAGCCGTAACTATCGCCGAACTTACTTTCAGGCACTCTCAACGTGTTCTCGCCTCATGTGAATTACATGAAATCCGTACGTCGTAGCGACGTTGAACGAGCACTCGGCGAAGCGGCCCAAGCGACCAAGGGGCTCGAACACGCTCAAAGGTTAACCCGAGAGTCACTGGAACGTGCTGCGAAGCGGTATTCTGGCGAGTCGTGCTCCTTCTTGATTGCAATACTGGGTGGCGTAATGGGAGCGGCGACGGGGCTCTTAATAAAACCCTATGTCGGCGTGCTCGTTGTACTCAGCGGGCCGCTGGGAGCCGCTTTCGGCACCTCTTTGGCACTGTTGGCGTGGAGAGGACAATCGTATTGGCGACTAGAGCGAGCAACAGAGCGATTGAAGTTGCCTCTAGAAACAATTCGTCGAGAAATAGGTCAGTCGCCCAGAGACGCCCCGAGCACGGTTCGAGAGAAATTATGGTCGAGGTACGATTCGCTCCTTGATGAATACATGAGAACGATCAATACGGGAGTTGAGGCAGTCACGGCTCGCAGCAATACGGAGACGCAGCATCCAGTCAGCGCAGTGAGGTCAGAATAAACCCTCGACCAGACGCCAGGTTGAACCATTTACTTTTTCCAATATGCGGATGCTACCGACTATCGCGGCGGAAACAAATCATTGAGGAGCACTTTGACAGCGCTTCGGGCGAGGAAGACTGGAGGCGGATTAGACCTGTCGCGGTAACCGGCCAGTGTGCGAAGGTCAATTGGCGGGATATCGCGATAGCACTCATTGACCTATCCATCCGTCGGTTAGCCGCTCTGCGCGCGTCCTTATTACTTTCCATGCGCGGTCCACTTTTCCGTATACTTGGGCAACTCGTCGGGGTGCTGGATTTGTAGAGGCAGTGCGGATTCCAGTGTCCTACGTCGAGGCAGTCCAATTTCGCGAGCAAGTAAGGGGATTCAATGACGAACATGGGTGGTGTTGTCGGCCTGTTAAAGAAGGAACATGATCGGTTGACGAAGCAAATTCGAGGAGTTTCTGCGGCGCTGGCCGCGTTCGGCGCTGCATACGGAAAGCAGAACGGAGCACGCCGCAAGATATCCGCTGCGGGCCGAGCGCGGATCGCAGAAGCGCAACGTCAGCGGTGGGCGAAGCTGAAAGGAACGAGCGGTAAGACGAACGTGGTCGCGATGCCCAAGAAGCGAACGATGTCAGCCGCAGCTCGAAGGAAGATCGCAGCCGCGCAACGGCTGAGATGGGCGAAAGTAAAGAAGGCGGCCAAGTAAAAATCCGTTTTCCGTATAGAACATGCCCGCCAATCCAGTCGAGGACAAGCCGGCTTATTTGTCTGTCGTGGAGGAGCGAATGGGATGCTGTACGAAGGATGAACTTGAGCAGCCCTCCTTCGAGACGAGCCAGATAAAGAAGAGGAGGACGACGAGGAACGCGACCGCGATGAGGAAGATGACGATGGGGACGACGGCTACTCAGAGTGAACGTACTCTGGCTGTTGCAAAATCGGTACATCCACCTGCCCCTTGGGATATCCGTTTTTATTGGCAGGCTGTTGAGCAAGTGTTATAGGCGTCCTCACAGGCACTCTTGGCACTATCTGCATTCTGCGCATCTGTGCCTGCACCCCCCACCATCCCGGAGTTCTTGGACAGGAGTCCCACCAGGCCTTTTGCCACGGCAGCATTGCTCTGAGTTTGCGCGTCGCTCTTGCAGGAATTCAGAGTTGAGTTGCATTGCTGAAGGCAGGCCTCGACCGCTTGCGGCGAGGCGGCGTTGGCGGCTGCCTGGCCCGCCGAGTCCTGCGCCTGCTGTTGTTGAGCGGCGGCTGCTCGTGCGGCGTCCTCTTTGTCGATCGCCTTGGCGGTATAGGGATCATCGGGGAACTTATCAATCAACGCCTGGTACAGATTTGCCGCAAGGTCGGGCCTCCCCTCGTCTTCCATGTGACCAGCGAGAGAGTAGAGTTGCGCCGGACGGCCTGTCTGCATCACCCTGTCATAGCGGGCTTGCTGGTCGGCGGCGATGGCCGCATTCTTTGCCTGCTCCTCAGCCTTGGCGGCTGCTTGCGTAGCTACCTGATCCTGTTCTTTTTTCAACTCGGCTTGTTTCTTGGCGACCATATCTGCAAGAGTCGAAACAAACGGGAAAGTCAAGCCGTTGTCGGCTACCAGCTCACCCGCAACCACGGTTCCGTCGGCGGAGACATCCATCAAGCGGGCCGATCTGCCGCGCGGCTTCCCCAAGTCCTGCAAGCCGCCAGCACGCGTCCAGACAAAGGCATGATTGCATTCAGGGACATTGTCATGGGATGGGATCGACAACCAGCCGACAACTATCGTCCCATCGGCGGATATTGACTCAGGGAAAGCGATAGCTTCTCCAGGTGCCTTCAGCGTGCCCAAGTCCTGGGGTCCCGTCACCTGGGTCCAGCGGATGATATGCTCGGCTTTTGCCCCTAGGATTATGTTTCCATCGGCAGACATTGCGAGGGGATCATCGATCTCCGGGAAGTTCTGTACACCCCCTTGGCGAGTCCAGCGAAAACCGTGGCTGGTGCCATTGTAGGGGACTGCCCCAACGATCTGAGAGCCATCATCAGAGACGCCCGTGAGAACGAGGAAGTCTCCCGCTACGGCCAGGTTTTTCACTCCACCGTCTTTGCTCCACCGCACCAGATAAGACTGCCACTTCCCATGCCCTCTTTGTTCTGTCTCCACCCACGTGACCAAAGAGCCGTCGTTAGAGACGAAGAATTCGCGGGGGATTTTCTCGAACGGGAACTTGGCAATCTCTCTGAACCCTCCGACTTTTGTCCAGAGAAACAGGCGATCGCTCTTCGCAGATGATTTTAAGGATGGCGCATAAAGCCCAACTGCGGCTTCGCCATCGGTCGAAGCGGCTTTCACCATGGGCCAGTGACCTTCAAAACTATTGAGTTCGGCTTCGCCCCCGGATTGCAACCAGAGATCGACATTAAGACTCCCGTTCGAATGTCCGGTGTGAATCTCCGCGTAGCCCTGCACCTTGGCGGCAGGCTGCTGGGCGGAGGCGGTTGTCATCAGGCCAAAGATCGCGCAGGCCACAAGAGTGGCCGCGAACTGAAGATACATCCGCGTAAGCGCGGTGGTGCGCATGAAAGGTCTCCCTCGTATCGGGGCTGCGCAGATAACGATATTTCCGGCGAAGCAGGCCGGGCAAATTACATAGGTCCCTGGTCTTCCGCCGCGTTCCCTGATTGAAAGCAGCTAAGGAACCATCCGTTTTCCGGGCAGACGCCCGGATCAGGCAACAGCGCTCTGCTCAAGCCCGACACTGACGGGCGGCTTACGCGGCGGGACATCGTTTCACACGGGCGAATTCCCAAACTCTCAATTAACGGCGAGGTTCAATGTGCTGATGCGTGAAGGAGGAAAAGGCGGCAGACCCACTCATTTCGGAACTCAATCCTACTGGCTCCGCACGTCGGCGCTTGCGAAAACGCTTCCTACCGTGCAGCGATCTGCCACCTAGCCTGAGAGTGTACACCGGCAGCGTAAAGCCACAAAGGGAGGTTGATCTATATCGTCTCGATGGAGAAGGTTGTCCGCTGAGCGCAATATGTTCCGCGCGAAACAGACAGGTCATCAGGACCTATCGGAAGTCGAGCGCCAGTCGAACTGGCGCGAAGTGTGCTTGCCGTCACTGGTGTGCGTGATTTCGAACGCGCCGTTCAGTTTACTGTTGACCTCTACAGTTTTGTCCATTATTCTCTGTCACAAATCAGCGAACAGGATACGCCACAGAGCGACGGATTCTCCGTTCCGTCAGAGATCCCATATTCGCTGCTTCTCCCGATGTATTGAATGGATGCGCCAGCGATTCGCCGCTGGGCGGCATCGAGTGCGGAAAATGGTCGCACTGGCCAGCACATCTCGAAAGGATGTGCCGCTATTCATTTCGTTGGGAGGATCGATATGTCCCGTCGCACACTGCCAGGTTGCTCGCTCTCCGTTTCAACAGACATCCTTGCTTCGCCGGAAGGCGTCACCGACCAGATCTTCCTGAACTCTTCTATTCACGACGCTGAACCGGGCAAGCGCGCGTGGCTGGCGGACGTCACGCTACGATTAATGCTGGTGCTTCTGATGGCACTCATCTGCTTCGCGAACCTGGCACACGCGCAAACTTATGATGGCGGATTTCCAAACCCACTATTCAACCCACAAAGGGCACTACAGGCGAGCCATACTGGCGCGCGTTGAGCATCGAGGATCCAAACACCAACACCGCTACAGTGACATACCCCAACGGTCCGACCCCGGACGCCCACCTCTGGGTCAAGCACGGACACAACAACGTTCACCGTCGACGGGTACGGGCGACCCATCGACGTTCAGAAAGCTACGCCTGGCTCGACATACGACACGGTTAGCAGGGGTTACCTTTGGGAGACGAGTGGCACGTACAATGGCTATTTTCAAACGTCGGTGTCGCAGCCATGCCCAACCACGTCATTGGGAAGCAGTTGCACGACGGCCCATTTCTCCTACAGCGATGCATCGGGGAGAACCCGCGTCAGTAACACGACGAGCAATGAAACCGTCACGAACAGTTTCTCAGCTACGAGCAGCGCATATTACGCGCTCTCGTCTATAACGCCAGCACCCGCCGGAGAGAACGCAAAGCAAGTACAGAGCGCTTATGACGGGCTTGGGCGCGTGACTAGCATTTGTCACATCGGCAGTACTGTGAACACGGGAAGTGGCACCGCTTGTCCTTCCGGTTCCTACAATGGCGCTGTGGACGTGTACACCTACAGCGCTGGCACCGGCTACACCACGGTCAGCGTTACGCGTGGCAGCCAGACGCGCACGAACACTTACGACGCCCTTGGCCGCATGATAAAACAAGTTACGCCCGAAGGGGGAACCACAACTTACACCTACGATGCTAACCCGGGCTGTCCTGGGAGCTCAAATGGTCAATTGACGGCTATCAATATGCCGGGTAACGGCTCGTGTTCTTACTATGACTCGCTGGGACGAAAAACTGGCGAGAACGCCAGCTTCTCCGGTTCTGGAACTACCTGTACAATCCACAAGCCCGGCTGAAGCGTGCGAATACCCTGCGTAAGAACGTTTTGGCGCAGCAGTCTTGGAAGCCATCGGACCAACCGGCCTGGCTAACCGAGCAATTCTATATGACCAAGATTCAGCCGGTTCTTGCGTCAACGTCGGCATCCGCTATCGCTCGACGGATCTCGGTTTCGCGTTGCTACGCTGGCCGCATCCGCGAGGGCTACCGGCCACATCCGAGGCACTGGCAGGCGCTCGCACAGCTTTGCGGAGTGACTGATACAACATCGTCGGTTTGATGATGGGAAATGAGGAAGCATCCTCTGCGCGCATTGGAGAGAGGCCATATCTTCAGCCTCAGCTCACAAAACACGGGCTAGTTCATTCCAGCTTCAGCGGTGTCGAATGTGGACGGCTCACATAGCTATCGAAGGATCTGAAAAGTAAACGCCCGCATTCTCCGACGCCATTGGAATCGCACAAAGTCGCGGTCAACGAACCCCCATCAATAGTGACATGGCAATTCTTAGGTCCGAAACACTTGGCCAATCCGTACACAATTGCGATCGCAGCGACATTGTCATGTTCCGCACAACTCATGTCCACTTGGATTATTACATCCATTCGACCGCCGTCATCCACTGTCAGTATGGTTTGATACTTTTGTGACGTGCGGAGTGCTTCCTTAAACGCATTGAGTGTGGCTGAAGACAACACACCACTGCAAGTTGCCCGAACAAAAACCGATTTGGGGACTTCAGCGGCATGAGCAAGGAGCGAGGAGAGCACTAACAGAATCGCCAGAAGCGAAAAGCGGCGTGAGTAATTCGAGACGTGAGCCCTTACAAATGCGTCAAGATCATTGTTCAATGCTAAACCCCCTTCGAGCCGAGTTGGTTCTTAGTAAAACCCGAAACTTACCGCCCGGCGGCCGTCCGCCATAGTACAGTTTTCATAGACCCAATATCCGGGAAAACGTTTTAGCAGATAGTCTAGCGCCTCCGACACCGATACATCGTTCAATTCTCCGGTTGCGGGAGGTAAGCTTTGTCCCAAACTGCCTTCCAACACCGGGAGATTTGGAATAATATTGTGCTCTTTTTGAAATGAACGCACCTCTGGGCTCGACAGAATCGTCATTAGAGCCATGTTCGGACCGTGAAACAAGTGTGGCATCGGTGAATGAGACGCATCAAACGTGATGTGGTGAATCCTCACTTCCAGAATGTCGGTCGGCGTATCCTTCTCAACCATGCGGATTATGCCTTTCGCGTCTTGGGTCACCTCCACTCCTGAATGGCCAGAGAACATATCCTGCAATAACTCAACTGTGGTACCAGAGTTTCGAGGAAGATGAAAGTGGGGTGGGACTGGGAACTGGCCGAGAGAACTGCACTTGTCCGCATATATGACAGAGCCGGACATGTTGCCTCTTCGAAGTAGGTCGCGCAGTACGCCCGGACCGCCGTTGTACTTAATCTGCCCCGGGCACCATGTTGCCGCGAGAAAAAGCGAAGCTGCTGTTAACTTTTGGAGTGACATACCCCCCTTCGCAGACTGCCATAGCCGTGACTAATATTGAGTCCCATATGTGGGGTTGGCGAACGACCCGAAAGATCCAGTTGCATTATTAATCCATGCTCCTTGCACAATAGTCATATTAAGTAGGTAACTAGGTCCACCATCTTGGACTTGGA
>Ga0307476_10000431_pt1 | contig 33469 bp, 32 predicted proteins | sample atmos_gasesECM2C_2_FD_203314 | JGI IMG/M metagenome (GOLD analysis project Ga0307476, IMG submission 203314) | Hardwood forest soil microbial communities from Morgan-Monroe State Forest, Indiana, United States - atmos_gasesECM2C_05 | ecosystem: Environmental > Terrestrial > Soil > Temperate...
GCCGAAATCGTCGAGCGCAAAGCGCACGCCGATCGCTTTGAGGCGCAGCATCGACAGTTCCGCGGTGTCGAGGTTGCCAAGGAGCGTGCTCTCGGTGAGTTCGAGCTCGAGCCGGTTGGCGTCGAACTCGGTCTCGGCCAGGATGCGCTCGACCACCTCGACGAAGTCGGAGCGGCGGAATTGCAGCGGCGACACGTTCACCGCCATGGTCAGGTTCGGCCAGGCCCGGCCGTCGAGGCAGGCGCGGCGCAACATCCATTCGCCGAGGTCGATGATCAGGCCGGAATGCTCGGCGATCGGGATGAATTGCGACGGCGGGATTTCGCCGATGGTCGGATGGTTCCAGCGCGCCAGCGCCTCGACGCCGACGATCTTTTCGCCGCTGGAATTCATGATTGGCTGATAGGCGGCGCCGAGGCCGTCGTTCTTGATGGCGTAGAGCAGGTCGCCTTCGAGGAGCTTGCGGTTGGAGAGATCCGCGTCCATCGCCGCGTCGTAGATGCAGGCGCGGTTGCGGCCCTCGTTCTTGGCGCGATAGAGCGCCATGTCGGCGTAGCGCAGAATGTCGGCGGCATCGCGGGCGCGGCGGTCGATCACCGCGATGCCGATCGAGGCGCCGATGATGATATTGTGGCCGCTGATCATGTAGGGCGCGCACACGGCAGAAATGATGCGGCCGGCGATCGCCTGCAGCGAATAGGAATCGGAGGCGCAATTGGTGATGATGGCGAATTCGTCGCCGCCGAGACGGGCCACCAGATCCTCGCCGCGCATGATGCGGCTCAGCCGCTGGGTGACGTTGAGGATGAGCTCGTCGCCGATGTGATGGCCGAGCGTATCGTTGACGTCCTTGAAGTGATCGAGATCGATGTAGAACACGGCCGCCGTCGGGCCGCCGGCGCGCACGTCATTGATCACGGTTTCGAGCCGATCGCCGAAATAGATGCGGTTGGGCAGGCCGCACACCGGATCGTGCAAAGCGAGATGGCGTAATTGCGATTCGCCCGCCCTGATCTCTTCGGCGGTGCGCCGCATGTGGCGCAGCACGAGACCGACCAAAAGCGCAAAGCCGCCGAGCACCACCGCGATGAACGGCAACACGCTGCCGGCGATGGTGCCGCCCGGCCGCGTCGGCTGCCAGGCAAAGCGGGCGATCGCACCGCCTTGCGCATCGGCAAATTCGATGGCGTGCTCGCCGGCCGGCGGCGCCGGATCGTCGATCCTGCGCAAATGGTTCAATTGCAGGCGATCGCCGATTTCGTTGAGCAGCGCGACATCGATGAAGCGGATCGAGAATACGATCGGCGCCTGGGCATTGCCGGCGGCAAGATCGGTCTCGGCGCCGACCGCGACCGCGCCGACGAGAGCGGGGCGGCCGAGGAAGCGCTGGATCAGCGCCGTGCTGCGGCCGGGCTTTGCCGGATCCTGCCGGGCGATGACCGCAACGGCGTGTTCCGGCACCGCGGCGAGACGGCCACGCAACAGATCGCGGCTCGATCCGATTTGCTCGCCAAGGTCGCCGGCGACGGCGTCGCCGGGCGAGCGGAACAGCGAGTATTTGATCCGATCGCCACCGTCGACGATCACCACGATGTCCTGGTTGTAGAAGGATTGCAGCCACTTGCCGATGCGGCGGTCCGCCCATTGTGCATCGAAAGCGTCACGAAGCTTGGCCGTCGCTTGCGGCGTCGCTGCGGCGCTTTCCAGCACGCGGAGCAGGTGCGTGCCCTTGGCGACGACGGCTTCCTGCAGCAACAGCTGTTCGCGGTTGAGCGCGACCTCGTCGGCGCGTTTTGCCGAGGTTAGCACGGCGACGACGACGCAAACGATGGCGACGGCGACGATGGCGCCGATCGGCACGACGAGACTGAGCCGCGCCTTGTTCCAGCGCGACCGTGGACGTTCCCCGGCGATGTGCGACTGCGCCGTAGGCAACACGCTTCCACCCTTTGGTTATAAAAACGATGTTTGCACCCTAGGCAGTAAAGATTGAAAAACGCTTGCAGCTCAAAGCGATGGAACCGGGGTCCGGGTAAGCCGGCGTAAATCCAAGGGCGGCGTTAACAGGGCGTGAACGCGCCCGAGTCTCGCGTAAATGCCGGATTTTCAGCGTTTTACGCCCGGTTGCTGTAGGGCGGGCGCGGAATGCCGATATGGGCGGCGCGCAGCGCCGACGACCAGCGCTCGCGCAGGTCGGTGAAATAGGGCTCGCCGGGCTCAATGCGGTAGATTAATTCGGCGGTGCAGGTGTCGCGCCGCACCACCAGGATATCGATCGGCAGGCCGACGCTGAGATTCGAGCGCATGGTCGAGTCGATGGAGACGAGACCGACCTTGAGTGCGTCGTAAATGTCCATCTCGTAGGTGATGGCGCGGTCGAGCACCGGCTTGCCGTATTTGTGCTCGCCGATCTGCAGGTACGGCGTGTCGGTGGTGCATTCGATGAAATTGCCGGCGGAATAGACCATGAAAAGCCGCATGCGCTCGCCCATGATCTGGCCGCCGAACAGCAACGACACGTCGAAGCTGACGTCGGAGGCTTCGAGCGCCTTGCCCTCCATGGAATGGATCAAGCGGACCACATAGCCGACGCGCTGGGCGGCCTGGAACATGGTCGGCGCGTTCATCAGCGTCTCGCGCTCGCCGGTTTGCGGATTGTCAAAACCTTCCATCAGGATGCTGACCACCGACTGGCTGATCGACAGATTGCCGGCGCTGGCGATCGCCATGATGCGCTTTTTCGGATCCTGGAAAACGTGCAGCTTGCGGAACGTCGCGATGTTGTCGACCCCGGCATTGGTGCGCGTGTCGCCAAACATGACGAGGCCCTCGCGCACCAGAATTCCGCAGCAATAGGTCATCGATTCGCTGATCCCCTGGCTCGCTCTCTATAGCATTCTTGGCCGCGTCGCGGGCAGCGTCACTGATCGACCTTGATGGCGACGGCCAAGGTCTCGGCGCCGATGCCCAGGCGTGTGCCGCGCATCGGCGCGGCGCCGAGCGAATCGAGCCCGATGGCGATGCGGACATGGGCGTCGGTCGGGCAGCAACCATTGGACGGATCGAAGCCGACCCAGCCGAGATCAGGCACATAGGCTTCCGCCCAGGCGTGGCTCTTGTCCGCGTCGGCGCCTTTGTCGGCGTGACGATGGTAGCCGCCGACATAACGGGCCGGGATGCCGAGACTGTGCGCGGCGCCGATGAAGATATGCGCCAAGTCCTTGGGCGCGCCGCGCTTGCGTGCAAAGGCGTCGATCGCATTGACCGGCGCAGGAGAAGCGGCGGCGTCACCGGCGCCGCTCGCGCTGTCGCCCGCCATGTCTTCAAACAATCGATCCAGCAAGCCGTGCAGTTCCGCAAGCAGCACGCCGCCGCTCGCGTCACGAATCTTTGCCGCAAAGGTTTGGATCGCGGTGTCGGACTGGGTCAGCGCGGTATCGCGCAAAAACAGGCTCGGCGGAAAGCGCTCCACGGTGCCCCGCACCACGCCATGGGTATTTTGCATCTCGACGTCGCCGTCGACCTCGACCCGCAACTCTTCGAGCGGGCCGTCGGCGGTGAGGACGTGGGTGATATTGCCGAAAGCGTCTTCGTGGGCCGCCAGCCGCGCATCGGGCACGACGTCGATGCGCCAGCGCTCGACATATTGGCCTTCGTGGTTGCGCGGCGTCAGGCGGAGCACCTGGATCACGCCCGCGGCGGGCGGATCGTAGCGGTAGACCGAGCTATGGGCGATGCGAAGGCGCATATCGGATGACGGACGGCAGACGACGGAGGACGGATGTGGTCAGAATAGACGACTAGTCACCTGTCTGTCCTCTGCCGTCCGTCGTCCGCTACAACAGATACTGCTGCGCCACCGCGCTGCCCAGGCGGTTGTTGTCCTCGACGAAATCGTCGATGAATTCGTGCAGCCCGTTCTGGAAAATCTCCTCGATCTTGCTGTTTTCCAGCCGCGCCCGCACGGCGCGGGCGTGGCGTTGCGCCGGGCCCTGCAGGCCGTAGGCCTTGGCGATGCGGTCGAGGTTTTGCACCAGATTCTCGTAGCAGTTGGCGAGCGACCGCGGCATCTCATCGCGCAGCATGAGCAGGTCGGCGACCAGCCACGGCTTGACGTTCTGCCGATACACCCAGTGATAGGCGGTGAGCGCCGAGACCGAGCGCAAGATCGACGCCCACTGGAAATAATCGAGCGGGCCGCCGACCTGTTCCTGCGCCGGCAGCAGCAGGTGATATTTCACGTCGAGGATGCGCGCGGTGTTGTCGGCGCGCTCGATATAGACGCCGAGCCGCGAGAACCAATAGGCGTCGTTGCGCAGCATGGTCCGATACGCCGAGCCGTCGAAGCTCAGCGAGGTGCCCATGACCCAGCGCAGGAAGCGGGCGAACTCCTCGCGCGACGGCGGGCCGTTACCCCATTTGCGCAATTCCAGCCAGGCGCTGTTGATGGAGTCCCACATCTCGATGGTCAGCGCGGTGCGCACCGAGCGCGCGTTGAGGCGCGCGGTCTCGATGCAATTGCGGATCGATGACGGATTGTCGGTGGAGAAGGCGAGGAATTCCGTCACCGTCTCCTCGTTGGCCTCCGAATAGGCGGCGAAGAAAGGTTTGGCGCAGCCGGCGGTGGCGACCGCGGATTCCCATTCGTTGGATTCGCCGACATAGGCGAGCGGCAGCGCGGTCAGCCGCAGCGTGGTGTCGAGGATGCGCGCAAGATATTCCGCGCGCTCGACATAGCGGGCGAGCCAGTAAAGGTTGTCGGCCGTGCGCGACAGCATCTTACTTCTCCCTCCCCACAAGGGGGAGGGGAGCGCGCATGTGAATCATCATCTTCATCCGTCCAATACCCAAGTGTCCTTGGTGCCGCCGCCTTGGCTCGAATTGACCACCAGCGAGCCCTTCTTGAGCGCCACCCGCGTCAGCCCGCCCGGCACGATGCGGATGCGGTCGCGGCCGGCGAGCACGAAGGGCCGCAGGTCGACGTGGCGCGGCGCGATGCCTTCCGTGACGCAGGTCGGGCAGGTCGACAGCGCCAGCGTCGGCTGGGCGATGAAATTCTTCGGGTCCGATTTCAGCTTGGCGCGGAACGCCGCAATGGTGGCTTTGTCTTCCTTCGGCCCGATCAGCATGCCGTAGCCGCCGGAGCCGTGCACTTCTTTCACGACCAGCTCCTCGATGTTGTCGAGCACATAGGCGAGGTGTTCGGCTTCGCGGCAGCGCCAGGTCGGCACGTTTTTCAGGATCGGCTCTTCGCCGAGATAGAATTTCACGATCTGCGGCATGTAGCTGTAGACCGCCTTGTCGTCGGCGATGCCGGTGCCGACGGCGTTGGCGAGGGTGACATGGCCGGCCTGATAGGCCGACATCAGGCCGGGCACGCCGAGCGCGCTGTCGGGGCGGAACACCAGCGGATCGAGAAAATCGTCGTCGATGCGGCGATAGATGACGTCGACGCGCTTGAGCCCTTCGGTGGTGCGCATATAGACGACGTCGGATTTGGTGATGAGGTCGCGGCCCTCGACCAGCTCGATGCCGAGCTTGTCGGCCAGAAACGAGTGCTCGTAATAGGCGGAATTGTAGACGCCGGGCGTCAGCAGCACGACGGTCGGCTCGCCCGGCGCGGACGTCGGCGCGATCGATTTCAACGTCGCCAGCAATTCGTCGGGATAGTTTTCGACCGGCGCGATGCGGTAGCGCGAGAACAATTCCGGGAACAGCCGCAGCATGATCTCGCGGTTCTCCAGCATGTAGGAGACGCCCGACGGCGTGCGCGCATTGTCCTCGAGCACGTAGAAGGTCTCGGCGTCGACCCGCACGATGTCGATGCCGGCGACATGGACGTAGATGTCGTGCGGCACTTTCTGGCCGTTCATCTCCGGGCGGAACACCGGGTTCTGGAAGACGAGGTCTTCGGGGACGATGTTGGCTTTGAGGATTTCGCGGCGGCTATAGACGTCCTTGATGTAGGCGTTGATCGCCTTCATGCGCTGCTCGAGGCCGCGGCGCACGATCTCCCACTCCTTGGCGGCGATGATGCGCGGAATGACGTCGAACGGGATCAGGCGCTCCTGCGCCTCGGGGTCGCCATAGACCGCGAAGGTGATGCCGATGCGGCGGAACAGAAGCTCCGCCTCGCGCCGGCGGTAGTCGAGCACGTTGGGCGGGATCTGGGCGAGCCATTCTTTCAGCTCGACGTATGCCGGCCGCACCGCGCCAGCGCTGTCCTGCATTTCATCGAACATGACCCGGCCTGCTCCAGCCTGCACGGACATAGGCCCAAGGCAAGTTCAAGCCAGCCAAGCTCACGCCAGCCCCTTTGGCCCATCCCAGGGTACATTCAAGCAATCTTCGCGCCAAATTGTTCCGGCGGCAGGGCGGCTTAGGACCCGCCCCAGGCCCAGTATTGCTCACGAAATGGGCGTTGTGACCATTGCGGCGGCGAGCCTTGAGCCGCCTTCGCTGCCGCGCTAGAGCAAGCAGCAGCGGAGTTTTGATCCCAATGGCCGGCCCCAAGGTCAGCACCATGCCCAACACCAAGGCCGACAGCGACGGCGGCATCGTCACCGCCGCGATCCTGGTCATCGGCGACGAAATCCTGTCGGGCCGGACCAAGGACAAGAACATCGGCTATATCGCCGAATACCTCACCAATATCGGTATCGATCTCAAGGAAGTCCGTGTCGTCGCCGATGAGGAGGCCGACATCATCGCGGCGCTCAATGCGCTGCGCGCGCGCTATACTTACGTGTTCACCACCGGTGGCATCGGTCCGACCCATGACGACATCACCGCCGATACCGTCGCCAAGGCATTCGGTGTCAGCATCGACTATCACCCGCAAGCCGTTGCGCTGATGAAGGCGCGCGTCGCCGAAACCGGTGGCGTGATGAACGAAGCGCGCATGCGCATGACGCGCGTGCCGGCCGGCGCCGAGTTGGTGCTCAACACGGTGTCCGCGGCGCCTGGGTTCTGGATCGGCAACGTCATCGTCATGGCCGGCGTGCCGCACATCATGCAGGTGATGCTGGATTTTGTGGCGCCGAAGCTGAAGACCGGCGCCAAGATGCTGTCGGACTCGGTGCGCGCCGATTGCCGCGAAGGCGATATCGGCACCGAGCTCGGCGAGATCGCCAAAAAGCATCCCGACGTCATCATCGGCTCCTATCCGTTCATGGACGAACGCGGCGGCAATACCAATGTGGTGGTGCGCTCGCGCGATGCGCAAAAGCTCGCGGCTGCCAAAAGCGCGGTCGAGGCGATGCTTAAGCGGGTGCGCGCGGAACTGGCGGCCGGCCAAGCTTGAGGATGCTGCATGGCCGAGCCACAAGCGAAAATGCCGCCGCTTAATCCGGAAAAAATCTTCCCCGTTTCGTGGGACCAATTCCATCGCGACTCGCGCGCGCTGGCGTGGCGGCTCAATGGCGCCGGGCCGTTCGAGGCGATCGTCAGCATCACCCGCGGCGGGCTCGTCCCGGCGGCCATCGTGGCGCGCGAGCTCGGCATCAGGCTGATCGAGACCGTCTGCGTGTCGAGCTACGACCACACCACCCAGGGCGAACTGAAGCTCATCAAGGAGGTGGCGCCGGCGATCGTGGCGCTGGGCGGGGGGCAGGGCAAGGGCGTGCTGATCGTCGACGATTTGGTCGACACCGGCCAGACCGCCAAGATCGTGCGCGGATTGTTGCCGCGCGCGCATTTCGCCACGGTCTACGCCAAGCCCATGGGCCGGCCGTTGGTCGACACCTTCATCACCGAAGTGTCCCAGGACACCTGGATCTACTTTCCTTGGGACACCGGGCTCGCCTTCCAGCCACCCATTCGTGAAGGCGGATTGTAGAGCCAAAACTTTGGCAATCCGCTATGATGTCCGCAACCAAGACCGCATGACCGAAGGAGACAGCTCATGGATGCCATCATGCCGAAGGCCAAGCACGACACGCTCGATACCCATTCCCACGTGGTGCGTCCCGCGCAGATGGAGTGGAAGAAGACGCGCTTCCCCGGCTGCGAGGTGAAGGGCCTGCTGCTCGACAAGGAAACCGGCCTCGTCACCGCGCTGATGAAATTCGCGCCCGGCGCAATCCTGCCCGACCACGAGCACGTCAGGATCGAGCAGACCTACGTGCTCGAGGGCAAGCTGGTCGACAAGGAAGGCCCGGCCAAGGATTTGACCGTCGGCCCCGGCGAGTTCGTCTGGCGCGAGGCCGGCAGCCGCCATGTCGCCTGCACGCCCGAAGGCGGGCTGATGCTGGCGATGTTCCAGGTGCCGAACAAATTCTTCGAGCAGGACGGCAGGATCACCGACATTTCCGGCGCCGACTGGGACAGCCTGTGGGCGCATATCTTCAAGGACTAGGCCTGTAGGGAGCAGGTCTTTCGGGACAAAGAGACCAAGCGTTCGAGACCAAAAACCTTCGCTGCCCTGATTGTGCCGAACTGCGGCGTCACAACGAGGGCAAAGGGAACCGGACCATGCTGCGAAATCTCATCCTAGCCGCCGCGATCCTAGCCTTGGTGACGGGACCGGCCGCCGCTCAGGGCGTGGCGCTGTCGCCGTTCAAGAGCCAGGAAAGAAAACTGACCCCGGACGAGCTCAAGGCGCAACAGCAACGCGAGAGGGACTACAAGGCGGCGATGGACAAGATCCCGGACAAGAAGGTCACCGTCGATCCCTGGGGCGACATCCGCCCGGCGCCGCAAGCGACGGCGAAGAATAAGCAGTAGCGGGAGGACGTCGCCCCGTGCGCGCGGGCGGTGGATGCTAAGCGGCTACCACGCGGACCTGTAAGTCTGTTTCGCGGACGCGTTATAGCTGTCCGCCTCCGCGGATGTGCTATACCTGCGCGCTCCCGCGGACGTGGCGAAATGGTAGACGCAAGGGACTTAAAATCCCTCGGGAGTAACTTCCCGTGCCGGTTCAAGTCCGGCCGTCCGCACCAAGGGTTTTCCGCCGGGCCTTAGCGAGATCGCATAGAATGACCGACTCGTCCTCACCGCACTCCACTTGAATCACACACCGTGCCGCGAGCGCAGAGATCTATGCATGGACGTGGGCTTTCAATTTGATTCAAGCGGAACGGTTTGCCACACTTCCTTGGCTAACCCGATGAGCATCTCCTGCCGGCTTTCGATTTCGACAGCGGACCATCCGTCAAACGCGCGCAGCTTTGCATTGATGCGCGTGATGGAAGAATTTTTACCGACTGTGCTCAATCCCGCGATGCTTCGGGTCAAGTAATTGCCAGCCTTAACGTATTCAAGCTTCTTTTTCTCAAAAAAATCGTTTCCCGCCACGATATTGATCGGCTTTTCCAGCATCGTGAGATTTCCGAGGCGCGATTTGTATTCATCGTAGCTTTTGCCCGGATTCGCAGCGGTGAAGGATTGGCGAAGGTCGTCTTCGGGATTGTTGGGAAGTATATGTTCGATTTGAAGAACCGTATATTCGCCGAGCGCTCCCGCAACGCTCAATCCCTTGAATGCCATATCAACGTACTGCGTCACCTTCGCAAGCAGATACCGTGTCCGGTACTGTTGCATCGATCCTAACGCATAGCGCCTCAGCGCATCCGTCAATTCGCCGTCCTTGGACGCCATATTCTTTTGAAATCTCTCCGCGATGAAGGCGTTGAGGCGCAATTTCTGGTCCATCGCATCGGTAATTTCCCCAATTTCGCGCAAATCGTCCGCCCACACCGAAAAGTTCCGTTCTAGGTCCTTCGTAGGCGTTTTTGTGAAGATGTAATAGAATAGGAAGCTTTCAAGTTGTTCGACAAAGTGCTCGAATAGGGGCTTCGGAAAGTTTGCAGTCGCCATGAGCAAAACATAATGCAGACTAAAAGCCGCGCCGCAGAGCTGCTGCATGCTATCCATCGCGATGCTGGCCGCAGCATCATTTGCCCGTCCCTGAGTAAAGCCGATAAATTGCTCCACATTGCGGATGATCTTGCGTACAAATCCGAACGGATCAGTCTTGTAGTTACATAGCTCAGCGTTGTCCTTGTCGATCAACCAGTCATAAATTTCGTCCTCACGCACCACCGCATCGCGGCGATCGTTCTTAACTTTGTAATTCGCCATGATGAAATAACGTAGGAAACGCAGTGGCTTCTCCTTCGCCTTCTCAAGCGGGGCGGTGACCTTCTTCCACTCGTCCTTCAGTCGCGTGAATTCTTCAGGCTTGACCTGCGTGAACAGCAGGTTCTTAAGAAGGTCCATTGAGTTCAGGCCGATGCCGCGCTCGTTGATGGTCTCGAAAATCTTGAGGGCGCTGCTGATGTCCGTCGATATCTGGATGAACACCACGCTATTGGCTAGGTAGCCCCAGTATTGGCGCAAGTCGATTAGGGTCTTGTAGTTACTGTCGAGATAAGCGTGGATAGTGCCGTAGGCGTTGAGTAGGCTTTCTAGTGAGCCGAACTGTGGAATTCCGGCCGCGGCAATTTTCATACGTGTTGTTTCTGGGCCTGCATCGATCGCAACGATCCGGTTCATAAGTTCACCGGCATGTTCGTAACGAGGTTCAAGTTTAAGGCTGGTTTTCAGGTTGCCGCCGCTATCTGTGTAGCTGGTCGCAAGTAGTCCTGTGAATAACGGATACTGAGGCTCGCCGCTGAAGCGTTGGCGGAGCGCACAAAGCAACAGAAAAAATGTCGTGAGACGTTGTTGGCCGTCGATCACCTCACAATGGCTCTTCTGCGCGGTCGGCGAAACAAGGATGGTCCCAATGAAATATTCTCGTCGCTCACCAGCGTCGAATTGTTCATCGATGTCGTCCAGTAGTTGCTGGACCTCTTTTTCAGTCCACACATACTCGCGTTGGTAATCGGGCACGATGTAGAAGCACTCGCGAAATGCTTCCTCAATGCTGTACTTGTGATCTTCTATTTTGGCCATAATGCCCCACCTCATTCGCCCGCATGCCACAGAATGACAGCCTACGGTTGACTTGGGTCGTTTGAAAGGGGGCTCGCGGCTACTGGGCTTTCAAGGCCTAAGTTTTTTAGGAAGACCTTACCTTCACCGCAACCGGCTGCCGCGTCGCCCGCGTCAGCGGCGCCCGCACGCGATAGCGCGGCAGCAGGTGCTCCACCAGCCCGAATCCCGCCAGCGCCAAACTCCCCCACACCGCCATGCTGAAATAGAGCGACATCCAGGCGATCTCGTCGCGCCATGGGACGAGGTCGTGGGTGACGATCCAGCGGGTCGCGACATCGTGCAGGCCGGCGACGAAGCCGAGATAATCCTTGCCGCTGGCGGAGTCGGCCTGCCAGCGGCCGAAATACAGCGGCACGTCGATGGTGGCCATGAACACCACATAGGCGGCGATGCCGGCGGCTGCGGCGGCGATGGCGAATTGGGCGGGACCGCGGAAGCGCGGCACCAGGCGCGACAGCGCGATGCCGATGAGCAGGAAGGTGATGGTCCACAGCGAATTTTCAAGAACGTTGCCCAAAAAGTTCGTGGTGATCACCGCGTACCAGGAGCAGATTTCCGCGAGCACGATCGTGGGCACGACGGCCTTGGCGATGTTTTTTGCGGTGTCGGAGTTGGCGACCTTGCCCAGCGCGTAGAGCACGATGGCCCATTGCGCGGCAAAGCTTAGCTCGGCGACGGTGGCGACGGAGCGGCCGACCATGACGCTGGAGAGCCAGGTGTCGAACAGGCAGATGCGCTGCACGTCGGCGCGCGGCAGGATTGAGCGGAAGGCGCAGCCGAGCACATAGACGGCGCACAAAAGGAGCAGCGGCTCGATCCACCTGGCGGCCGACTTGTCGCCGCGGCTGCCGCGGAAGCGCCGGTGCAGCCACAACAGCGCCGCGATGTTGACGGCGCTGACGAGGAGCAAAAAGCCCCACCAGATCGCGACCGGATTCGACCAGTCGAGCCACGCGACGCTCATCGGGTTGCCTCCGCCGGCGTTACCGAACCCTCACGAAAGTGTAATACGCCCGACATATAAGGCGAGATCAAGCCAAACGTGCCGGCTGGGCTGTGGCCGGCCCGTTTTGAGTGCGGCAATGTCAGGGTCGCAAGGCGCGGCAGGAATTGTCAGGCGGTCCGCGAAATCCGCGCCGCCCGTTGGCCGTCATTGCGGTTTTGTCGCTGTCGGCTGCGTTCGAATCGGGCGGTCCGCAGTGCTACACGCATAATTCGATTTACGACTCCTTAACGTCTTGTTCCTAAGGTTGCTGGTTGTGCCGCAGGTGATTTTTGCGGCATGCGGAGATTTTGATGGTCGTTGTCGGTCATTACCGCAACCGCGCCGAATTGCGCAAAAAGCCGCGCCGGCAATTCCATTACGATGCCAGCGTCTTGCTTGGCGGCGCGTCGTCGCCGATCGCTTGCGCGATCGCGGATATTTCGGAGACCGGCGCGCGTATCGTGCTCGAGGCCGAGTGCGATCTGCCGGAACGCTTCATCTTGCTGCTCACCCCCAGCGGCGAAGCACGGCGCCATTGCCGGCTGGTATGGCGCAACGGACAGACCGCCGGCGTCGAATTCCCAACGCATCATTCCCAAGCCGCGGGATAGCTCGCCGAAAGCCACGCGGCCCGCCGGCTTTGCCTCGAACGATCCGCCTTTGCCTTATTTGCGGCGCACCAAACTGCAAACAAAACGCGTTATAATTTGATCGAACCGAGTTGTTGCGTAACGCGTCGGGACGCGTGCAGGGCAGGGCAGGGCAGGGGATTGGAACCAATTCTCCCATTGAGCCGACGACGCCGCGCGCGCGCGAGCCGCTGCGTTTTGCTGTGCGCGGCCGCCGCCGCCGCCGCCATGGCGCTTGCCGGCTGCGGGCTCGGGAACGGCCCGGCCTCCTGGCTGATCGATCCGGGTCGCTACGAGGCCTATCACTGCAACGACCTGGTGACGCAATGGAAGGCCCTGACCGCCCGCGAAAAGGAATTGCGCGCGCTGATGGACAAGGCGAGCCAGAGCGGGACCGGCGCGGTGATCGGCGCGGTCGCCTACCGCACAGATTACGAGAGCGTGCTGACCGAAGAAAAACTGGTGCAGCGTGAAGCCAACGACAAGAAATGCGAGCTCACCACCACGTACCAGAGCGACCAGTCGATCCGTTGATTGGCGCTACGTCGGCAGCCGAATGATCATCATGGCGATGGCAACGCCGGCGGCGGCGAGGACAACGAGCGCCGCCGCGCTTGCGGCGGTCGCCCGTCCGCCGGCGAAGAACGCGGCATAGAAGGCCTTGAGGATATTGTTGGACGACGCGGCGATCAGGATGGCGCCGACCAGCGTGTCGAGCGACACGCCCGTCAGCCCGCCTTGCGCCAGGTTGAGGACGAACGGATCGATATCGGAAATGCCGACGATCGCGGCGAGCGAATAGATGCCGGTGACGCCGAATTCCTTGGTCGCCCAGGTCGACAGCAAAGACGTGATGACGAACAGCATGGCGAAAATAATGGCGGCGCCGAGCGCCAGCGGATTGCCGCTGGCCGCAAGCTTCATCGCGCCTTGCTTTGCCGGTTGATCGTCCGCCGATTTGCCAAAGACCCAGTATTGCAGCGCGCAGATCACAAGCCCCGCCACCGACAGGCCGATCATCGGCAACGCCAGGCGGCGCGCCAGCATCATGTTGAAGATGGCGGTGATCGCCAGGATACGAAGATACATGATCGCGGTGGCGAGCGTGATGCCGGCCTGGGCGCGGCGGCGCACGGCCGGATCGGCTTTCGCCTGCCGCGCCAGCACGACGGTCGTCGCGGTGGACGAGTAGAGGCCGCCCAGCGCCGCCATCCACAATCCGCCCGCCGCGGCGGCCCAGTAGCGCTGCGCCAGATAGCTGACATAGGAGAATGTGCAGACCACCACCAGCGCCAGCCAGACCTGGCGCGGCGTGATGCTGGTCAGCGTCGTCACCGGCTCGTTCGGCAATAGCGGCAGGACGATCCCGGTCAGGATCAGAAACTGGCCGGCGGTGACGATTTCTTTCATGTCGACGCGTCGCGCCGTGTCGTGCAGCCAGGTGCGGCCGGTCAACAGCAACACCGCCACGACCGTCGTCGTCACTGCGACCCATGGCGGCAGCGCCAGCGCCACGGCGCCGAGCAGATAGGCGTGAACGCTGAGCAACGGCACGATGAAATTGGCTCTGGTCTCGCCGGTCTGGTCAGGCTCCGCCAGCTGCGTGCGGTAGTACATGACGAGCCAGCCGCCGAGTACGAGCAGGCCCGCGGTGAAGGCAATGCCATGGGCAGGATCGAGCAGATAAAGCATGCCGCCGGCGAGGGCGAGCATCGGAAACGTGCGAATGCCGCCCGGGGGCCTTTGCGGGACTTGAGCAAAGAAATCCTCAAACGCGAGCCCGAGGAAAAAGCTCAAACCCAGAAGCAGCGCCACGCTGGTCGGCGACGGTGCGGTGAGCATGAAAGAGCGCCAGGCATCGGTCGCGGCGAATGGCCGCCGCGGAACGGACGGTCGTGAAACTATAGTGGCTCTGCCGGCAATTGCGAATGATGGAGATTAGCGGGCGCGTGGGTTTAGAGCGCGACGCGGCGCAGCCGCAGCGCGTTGGCGACGACGCTGACCGACGATAGCGCCATGGCGGCGGCGCCGAAAGCCGGCGACAGCAGCAGGCCGAACAGCGGATAAAGCGCGCCGGCCGCGATCGGCACGCCGGCGGCGTTATAGATAAACGCGAACAGCAAGTTCTGGCGGATGTTGTGCATGGTCGCGGCGGACAGCTTTAGCGCGCGCACGATGCCCATAAGGTCGCCTTTGACCAGCGTAACGCCGGCGCTGGCCATGGCGATATCGGTGCCGCCGCCCATGGCGATGCCGACGTCGGCCGCAGCCAGCGCCGGCGCATCGTTGATGCCGTCGCCGGCCATGGCAACGATCCGGCCGGCGCGGCGCAACTCTTCGACCGCGGCGCTCTTTGCTTCGGGCAGGATCTCCGCCTCGACGTCGCCAATGCCGAGCTTTTTGGCAATCGCAAGCGCGGTGCCGCGGCTGTCGCCGGTCAGCATGACGATGGCAATGCCTTGGGCTTTGAGCGCGTCGAGCGCCGCTTTGGTCGTCGGCTTCAGCGGGTCGGCGACGGCAATGAGGCCGGCCAGCACGCCATTGATGGCGACGAAGATCACCGAGCCGCCGTCGCCGCGCAGCCGTTCGGCTTCGGCTTGCAAGGCCGCGGTGGCGATGCCGAGCTCGGCGAAAAATTTGGCGTTGCCCAACGCGACGCGGCGGCGCTCGACCACGCCGGTTACACCCTTGCCGGAGGGCGCCTCGAAATCGTCGACGGCGAGCATATCGATCTTGCGTTCGGCGGCCGCCGCAACGATCGCCGCGGCGAGCGGGTGTTCGCTCGACCGTTCCACACTCGCTGCAAACCGCAGCAAAATGTTTTCGTCAAAATTTTGCACCGGCACGATGGCGGTGACCTTGGGCTTGCCTTGCGTCAACGTCCCGGTCTTGTCGACCACCAGCGTGTCGATTTTCTCCAGGCGTTCGAGCGCCTCGGCGTTCCGGATCAAAATGCCGGCCCGCGCGGCGCGGCCGACGCCGACCATGATCGACATCGGCGTGGCGAGCCCGAGCGCGCACGGGCAGGCGATGATCAGGACGGTCACCGCGGCGACCAGCGCGTAAGCCAGGCGCGGCTGTGGCCCGAATTCAGCCCAAGCCGCGAACGCGATCAGCGCCACCGCGATCACCGCCGGCACGAACCAGCCGGCGGCTCGATCGGCCAGCCGCTGGATCGGCGCGCGCGAGCGCTGCGCCGTGGCGACCATCTGCACGATGTGCGCCAGCATGGTGTCGCGGCCGACTTTTTCGGCGCGCATGACGAAGCCGCCGCCGCCGTTGACCGTTCCGGCAATGACCGCGTCGCCTTGCTGCTTGCCCACCGGCATCGCTTCGCCGGTGACCATCGATTCGTCGACCGCGGATCTGCCGTCGACCAGCACGCCGTCGACCGGAATTTTCTCGCCGGGACGAACGCGCAGCCGGTCGCCGACCGCAATGGTGTCGAGCGGCACGTCGTCATCGCTGCCGTCGTCCTTGATGCGCCGGGCGGTTTTCGGCGCGAGCGCGATGAGCGCGCGGATCGCGCCCGAGGTCGAGGCGCGGGCGCGCAGCTCCAGTACCTGGCCCAGCAACACCAGCACCGTGATGACGCTGGCAGCCTCGAAATAAAGTGCGATGCCGCCATGCTCGTCGTGAAACGCCGCGGGAAACAGGCTGGGCAGGAGCGCCGCGACGATGCTGTAGCCATAAGCGACGCCGGTGCCCATGGCGATCAGCGTGAACATATTGAGGTTGCGGGTGATCAGCGATCGGAGGCCGCGCACGAAAAACGGCCAGCCGCCCCACAGCACCACCGGCGTCGCGAGCACGAGTTCCGCGTACGCCGAAATGTGGCCGGGCAGATGCAGAAGGCCGAAATGCCCGCCCATGTCGAGCGCCACGACCGGCAGCGCCAGCAGCGTCGAGATCCACAAGCGCCGCGTCATGTCGGCAAGTTCGCCGCCGTCGTCAGCGCCGCCGGCCTCCGGCTCGAGCGCCATGCCGCAGATCGGGCAGGAGCCCGGGCCGAGCTGGCGGACTTCCGGATGCATCGGGCAGGTGTAGATCGTGCCCTCGGGCAGGGCCTCCGCCGCCCCCGCGCCGTGCAGATATTTTTCGGGATCGGCCGCAAACTTGCCGCGGCAGCCGGCCGAGCAGAAGTGATAGGTCTTTTGCCCGTGGCTATAACGATGCGGACTTTTCGCCGAATCGACCGTCATGCCGCACACCGGATCGATGGTGGCGGCGGCGGCGTGGGTATGGGTCGAATTGTCCACGGTCACAATTCCCTTGCAACGGGTACCCGGTAGGGGTATATAGCCGGCATGCGACCGCTTGCCAAGACGTCGGTGCTCAAGCGCCTCAAACGGATCGAGGGCCAGGTGCGCGGCCTCGCGCGCATGGTCGAGGACGACCGTTATTGCATCGATATCGTGACCCAGCTGTCGGCGGCGCGCGCGGCGCTGCGCCGCGCCGAAGAGGAGATCGTCGCCGATCACGCGGCGCATTGCGTCGAGCACGCCATCGCGTCCGGCAACAAGGCCGAGCAGCGGCGCAAGGTCAGCGAATTGATCGACGTGCTGTCGCGCAGCGACCGCTGAACGCCGGCGGCCTTAATGTGATTGCCGGCTCATCCGCCGGCGCGGACGACGACAGGGGTGGAGCGTGGGTATTTAGTTCAACAGCTTGATGGTGCCGGCCGCCAAGCCGAGGGAGGCCGCCTCCGTGGACGTCGCCCGCCGGATTTCCAAAATCGAATAGTTGAAAAGCTCTTGATTGATCAAGCGGCGCTCGAGCTCGCTACGCGCCTCGCGTTCGTTGCCGGCGGACACGCCGTATTGCAGATGAATCGCCGTGCCGTCGCGGTCGGCAAATGAGACAGTCGTCACGAACGGCACCTGCATTTTCGCTTCCCTTCGCACTTTTCCACATCCAATCAATCGGCAAAACTTTAACAAAATCCTACCCGTCGCCGGTTTGGCGGCGATGCTGAGCCGTCGCCTGTCCGCATCAGCAGACATCGTCGTCTCTTTTTATCGCGATGGTAGGATGTTGCTACAGCCGCAGCAGACTCAACCGAATTTCTCTCGCGCCAACGCGGCGCCGCGGCCGAGTGCTTCAAGCTTCAATGCGGCGATTTCGCGGCGCATCGGCGCCATGCCGCAATTTGTGCAGGCGATGATTTTTTGCGCAGGAACATATTCTGCCGCTTTGCCGATCACGGCGGCGACTTCCTCGGGCGTTTCGATCCGATCGGTGGCGACATCGATGGCGCCGACCAGCACATCCTTGCCGTCCAACAGCTTTAGCACGCTCATCGGCACATGCGAATTGATGCATTCGAGCGAAACCTGATCGATGCGGCTTTTCGCCAGCGCCGGAAAAAATTTCTCGTATTGCCGCCATTCCGTGCCGAGCGTCGCCTTCCACTCGATATTGGCGGGGATACCGTAGCCGTAGCAGATGTGCACCGCGCTGGTGCAGGCGACGCCGTCGATGGCGCGGTGCAGCGCCTCGATACCCCAGCCGGCGGCGGCATCCATGTAGACATTGAAGGCCGGCTCGTCGAATTGGATCACGTCGACGCCATCGGCGGCGAGGCCGCGAATCTCTTCGTTGAGCAGCGCCGCGAAGGCGAACGCCATTTTCATGCGGTCGCCGTAATGGGCGTCCGCAATGGTGTCGACGATGGTCATCGGGCCGGGCAGGGTGAATTTGAGCTTGCGTGCGGTGTGGGCGCGGGCGAGCCGCGCTTCGCGCGCGTGCACGCGATGGCGCAACCGCAACACGCCGACTACGGTCGGGCACATCGCCTTGTAGCGGTCGTTGCGGATGCCCATCTCGACGCGCTTGTTGAAATCGATGCCGTCGACCGCTTCGAGAAAACCGTGGACGAAATGCTGGCGCGCCTGCTCGCCGTCACCGACGATGTCGATGCCGGCGTCCTCCTGCAGTTTTATCGCCAGCAGCGTGGCGTCGTCCTTGGCGGCGGCAAGCTCTTCACCTTGCAGACGCCATGGCGCCCATAATTTGTTCGGCTCCGCGAGCCAGGCGGGTTTTGGCAGGCTGCCGGCGATGGTGGTTGGAAACAGCATCAGGTAATCGACAGCGTTGCGGGCGGGCGCCAATCATAGAGCCAATCGTAGTGCCGCAACAGCCGCGTTCCGCCCATGATCCGCATCGCTGTGTTGCGCGCGACGGCGCTGATGCCGGCGAGGTGGTAGCGGCCGCCGTTGCGCGCCGCCAGCCGCTGCACTTTCCAGGCGCGCGCGCGCCGCACCGCGCAATAAGCGCGCAATGCTGCCGTCGCATCGTCCGGCATTTGCGCAAGACACTGCGCCGCCACCGCCGCGTCCTCGATCGCCATCGCGGCGCCTTGGGCCAAGTAGGGCAGCATCGGATGGGCGGCGTCCCCAATCAGCGCCACCGCGCCTTGCGACCAGTTCAATAACGGCCGGCGGTCGAACAGCGCCCATTTCAGCCAGGTCTGCGGCTGGTTGATCAGGCCGAGCGCTTGCGGCGCCACGCGCTCGACCGACAAGCGCGGCAACAGCTCGTCGCGGCTTGCCGGCGCGCTCCAGCCGGGCGCGTTCCAACCGTCGTTGATGATGACGACGATATTGATGAGGGCGCCGCCCTTGACCGGATAGTGCACGATATGGGCTTCGCGCCCGAGCCACAGATAGACCAGCGGTGCACGGAAATTTGGCGGCGCCTGCTCCGCGGGAACCAGTGCCCGCCAGGCGCTGCGCCCGGCAAAGCGCGGCGGCTCGCGATAGCCCATGCGCGCGCGCATGACCGACCACAGCCCGTCGGCGGCGATGACGGCGTCGCCGCGCTCGTGCCAGATACCGCTGCGGTCCTGCGCCGAGACGGTGATGCCGTTGTCGTGGGCGATGAAATCTTGCACGCGCACGCCGAGCCGCAGGCTGATATCGGTGCTTTTGGCGACGGCGTCGCTCAGCGCCGCTTGCAGGTCGCCGCGGTGGATCGACCAATAGGGGGCGCCGTAGCGCTGCTCGGCGGCGTCGCCGAGTGGCATGCGCACGATTTCGCGGCCGTTCTTGGCATTGAGCACGCGCAAGCCTTGCGGTGCGACCACGTGCGGCCGCAGCCGCTCGCCGAGGCCGAGTTCGAGCAAAGTGCGGGTGGCGTTGGGCGAGAGCTGGATGCCGGCGCCGGTCTCCTCGAGCCGCTCGGCTTGCTCCAGCACGACCACGCGAAAGCCGTTGCGGGCGAGCGCCAGCGCCGCGGTGAGCCCGGCAATGCCGGCGCCTGCGACGATGACGGTGCGGGACGCGGGCAGGGCACACGCTCCCCGGTGCGCTTAGACGTCGGTGCCGGGCAATGTGCATCCCGCCGGTCGCGCCGCATTCGGCTTGAGCGTCGGGTCGTGGCGGTAAAGCGTCGAGCAATAGGGGCAGATATATTCGGCGTCATCGCCCATGTCGCAGAACACATGGGGATGATCGAACGGCGGCAGCGCGCCGACGCACATGAATTCCCGGGCGCCGATGTCGATCACGGGAACGCCGAGGTCGTTGTGGAAGTGGGGAACGATGCTGTCCGTCATAGTCTCAACGGGTCGGTTTCGGGCCGCACCATAGCGGTCCAGCCCGGCGATTCCTAGCTTTCGCTGTTCGCTCCGCTGCCAAAAAAGCCGCAAATGGCCGGCAATGCGGCGGCGCGTTGGAAAGACTATATTTGCGCCATGGGCCGAAAACGATTCACTGCCATCCTGCGCCATCCCGCATTGGCGGGCATGGGCGCCATCCTGTTTGCGGGCGCCGCGTTTGTGGTCATTCGCGGCGGCATGGAGGCACGCGCGCGGCTTGCCGTGGATGACCCGGTCCAGATCAGCGATCAGGCGCTCGATCGCGCTTTCAAGCGGGACGTCGCCGAGCATGAAATCCGTGCGGCGCTTGCCGCAAACGATAATGATCTGGCGCAAAGCTTTGTCGAGCTTGCCGCCGACCGCAGCGTCGCCATCGATCCGGCGTTGGCCGACGAGGTCAGGCAAGCGCAGGTGAAAGCGGGCTCGATTGCCGGCACGGCGGGACGATTTGTCCAGGGGCTGTGGACCGGCGAGCCGGTCGATGCCGCGAGCCTCGCCGGTACGGCGGTCGGCGATCTCTTCGTCTTCGGCGATATCCGTGACGCCGCGCGCGAGGGCACGCGCTATCTGACTGGCAAGCCGGCCGATCCCTGGATTCTCGGCCTCGCCGGCGTCGGCATAGCGATCACCGCGGTGACTTATGTTTCAGTTGGCGTCGCGACGCCGGCGCGGGTCGGCCTGACGCTGGTCAAAGCCGCGCGCCGCACCGGCCGCCTCAACCCGGTGTTGGCGGTGCGCATTGCGCGGGAGGCGGTGAAAGTCGAAGAGGCCGGCGGCATCGTCGAGCTTGTCGGCAATGTCGGCCGCGTCGAGACCAAGGCCGGCACGCAGGCGGCGTTGGACAGCCTCAAAGTCGCCGAGGGTCCGCGGGACGTGTCGCGCCTGGCGCGCCTCGCCGCCGCCAAGGGTACAAAGACCCGCGCCATCATCAAGCTTCTCGGCCGTGCCGCCATCGTGCTCACGGCGAGCGCGCTCGATCTGGCGATGTGGCTGTTCTGGGGGGCCTTCATGCTGCTCGGCTTCGCCTCCTCGTGCAAAGCCGCGGTCGAGCGCATGACGCTGCGCTACATTCGCTGGCGCAAAGCGCGGCGTGTCAGGCAAGCCGAACTGCAATTGCTGGCGGTTACCGCGCGCTGACGCGCACCGGATAGGACTTGAAGCCGCGAAAGCGCGCGCGGCCGCTCCTCGTAAACGCACCCGCCGGCTCGATCCGAGCGAAACGCTGCAACAGCCGGCCGATCGCAACTTGCGCCTCCATGCGGGCAAGCGACATGCCGGCGCAGGCGTGAATGCCGGTGCCGAAGGCGAGATGGCGGTTCGGCTCCCTGCGGATATCGAGGCGATCGGGATCGGAAAATTGTGCCGGGTCGCGATTTGCGGCGCCGATGCCGATGTGCACATAGGTTCCTGCGGCCATGGCGACACCGCCGAGCGCGGTACCTCCGGCGGCTCTGCGGTTACCGAGCTGGTTCGAGCTTTCCATGCGCAAAAATTCTTCGACCGCCGTCTCGATGGATTCTGGATGACGACGCAAGTCGCTCATCACGTCGGGGTGGCGGATGAGGAGATCGACCCCATTGCCGATCAGGTTGGTGGTCGTCTCGTGCCCGGCGTTGAGCAGAAAAATGCAATTGTGGATGAGCTCGAGTTTTGAGAGCCGTTCGCTTGCCACGTCGCTCGCCGCCAGATCGGTGCCGGCGATAAGCTTTGACAAAATTTCCGCCGGATCGTTGGCGTCGCTTTTTTGCCGGCGCGCGATGATGTCGCTCAAATAGTCCTTGAATTCCGCGACCGCCCGCACGCCGGTGTCGAATTGCTCGCGGCTCAATACCGGCTCGAGCGCGCCGAGGATGGCGAGCGACCAGCCGCGCAACGGCTCGCGCTCGCCTTGCGGAATGCCGAGCATGTCGCCGATGAGCTGGATCGGAATGGCGGCGGCGAGATCGGCGATGAGATCGATCTCGCCGCGCTCGGCGGCGTCCTCCAGCAGGCGATCGACCAAAACCTCGATCCGCGCCTGTAATTCACGCAATGCCCGCGGGGTGAACGCGGGCGCCAACAGCTTGCGCACTCGCGTGTGATAGGGCGGATCGTTGAACACCAGGCTCGTGGTGTGATGCTCGTAGAGCAGGCTGTCGGCAAAATTCGGCCGGAAGTCGAGTTTCTTGTCCGAGCTCCAAGTCGCCGCATCGCGGTAGACCGCGAGACAGTCGTCGTAGCGGGTCAGGAAATACGACCCATCCGGCATCAGATGAATTGGATCGAATTGGCGCAGCGCGCGGTAGGTCGGATAGGGGTTCTCAAGAAATTCCGGCGTCAGTTTTCTTATGTCGAAAGCAACCGCGGCTCCGCGCTCGGCAGAAACCGCGGTTTGCTTATCGCTCACGGCGAACACCGCGATAGGCGGCGGTCAACCTTTGACCAGCGGGCAAGCCGGGTTGGGCGGCCCGAACGCCTGATCGCCGGGGATATGCGCGAGGATCTGATAATAGTCCCACGGATATTTCGACTCCTCCGGCTTCTTCACCTGCACCAGCACGAGGTCGTGCACCATCAGCCCGTCCTCGCGCAGCTTGCCGTTACGCGAAAAAAAATCCTCGATCGGCATCTCGCGCATTTTTGCGGCAACCTTGAGCGGGTCGTCGGTGCCCGCGGCCTTGATGGCATTCAGATAATGCATGACCGACGAATAGACGCCGGCCTGCCACATGGTCGGCATGCGGCCCATTTTTGCGAAAAAGCGCTTCGACCATTCGCGAGTCTTGTCGTCCATGTCCCAATAGAAAGAGGTCGTGAGCACCAGGCCTTGCGCCGTCTTCAGTCCAAGCCCGTCGATGTCGGTGATCAGGACCAAAAGGCCCGCCATTTGCTGGCCGCCGGCGAAAATGCCGAACTCGCCGCCGAGTTTTATGGCGTTGACATTGTCGGGCGGACCGCTGGCCAGCCCGATGATCTTCGCCTTCGAAGCCTGCGCTTGCAGAATGAACGACGACAGATCCGGCGTGCGGAACGGATGCCGGACTGAACCGACCACCGTGCCGCCGTTGGCTTTGACCACGTCGGAGGCGTCCTTCTCCAGCGAATAGCCGAAGGCGTAATCGGCGGTGAGGAAGAACCAGCTGGTGCCGCCGCGCTTGACGACTTCCTGCGCGGTGCCGACGGCAAGCGCGTGGGTGTCGAACACCCACTGCATCGTATAAGGCGAGCAGAACTTGCCGTGGAAATCGGCGGTGCCGGTCGAATGGGTGATGAACAGCTTTTTCTTCTCGTTGGCGACGCTTTGCACGGCGAGGCCAACGGCGGAGACCGGCACGTCGACGATCAGGTCGACCTGATCGCGGTCGTACCACTCGCGCGCGATGCCGGCCGCGACGTCGGGTTTGAGCTGATGGTCGGCGGAAATCACCGTGATAGGTTTGCCGAGCACGTTGCCGCCGAAGTCCGCGACTGCCATCTCCGCTGCCGCCACCGATCCCGGACCGGTCGGCGTCGAAGCCGGCCCCGACATGTCGGTGAGCACGCCGATTTTCACCACGTCGTCGGAAACCTGCGCCTTGGCGGCGCCGCTCGCACAGACCAAAAGCGCGGCCAAGCCGGCAAGCAGAATGCGTTGCATCGTCACCCTCCCGTGGATTTTATCGTTGGCAGTAGCCTAATCCGATCTGCCGGGAATGGCACCAGACTTTCGGTGCCGGACTTTCCTGCGTGGTCGATTGCGCCGTATGGTCGGGCCATGCCCAGTTTTACCCATGACGATGTGGAGATCGCCTTCCTCGACGAGGGCGAGGGCGAACCGATCGTGTTGGTGCACGGCTTTGCCTCCAACAAGGAAGTGAATTGGGTCGCGCCCGGCTGGGTGTCGACGCTGACCCGGGCCAGCCGCCGCGTCATCGCTCTCGACAATCGCGGCCATGGCGCCTCGACGAAACTCTACGATCCGGCCGCCTATCACAGCAGCCTCATGGCCGACGATGTGTGCGCGCTGATCGATCACCTCGGCCTGCAGCGCGCCGACGTCATGGGTTATTCCATGGGCGCTCGGAACACGGTGTTCCTCGCGCTCGCATCGCCTGGGCATGTGCGCTCAGCGGTGCTTGGCGGCGTTGGCGGTCGGCTCGTCGGCGGCGTGGGGCTCGAGCCCGACACGATTGCGCAGGGGCTCGAGGCGCCGTCGCTTGCCGACGTCATCGATCCCACCGCGCATGTGTTCCGCGCCTTCGCCGAGCAGACCAAATCCGACTTGCAGGCGCTTGCCGCCTGCCTGCGCGGCTCGCGCCAGCCGCTTGAACGCAATGCACTGGCTGCCACGGCGGTGCCGGTTCTGGTCGCCGCCGGCACCAAGGATTTGATTGCCGGCTCGCCGGCGGATCTTGCTGCGCTCATCCCCGGAGCGCAGGTGCTGGCCATTCCGGACCGCGATCATATGCTGGCGGTTGGCGACCGGTCGTTTAAGGCCGGGGTCCTGAAATTCCTCGCCGAACGGCCGTAGAACCGAGAATTAGGCAGCCAATGGCCTAGTTTCTCGGTCATTGGCCCCAATTTGGGTCATTGGGCGATGGTTTTCGAGCCCTTGGCTTTGGCAAAGGCGCTACCCACTATGATAGAAGACGGCGTTTTCGCCGCTGAGTGGGAGACGATCCGATGGCGCAGCATCAGGTCAGGCCGGCGCTCGATACCGTCGATCCGGTATGGGCGCGCATCCGCCGTGAGGCCGAAGAGATCGTACGCCGCGAGCCGGAGCTCGCCACCTTCATCTATTCGACCATCCTGCACCACGACACGCTCGAGACGGCCGTGGTCTATCGGCTGGCCGAGCGGCTCGACCATCCCGCGCTGTCGGGCGAGTTGATCCGGCAGGCTTATGCCGAGGCGCTCAAGGACGTCCCGGCGCTCGCCGAGACGTTCCGCGCCGATCTCATGGCGACTGTCGATCGCGATCCGGCGACCCATCGGTTGATCGAGCCGGTGCTCTACTACAAGGGCTTTCATGCCATTCAGACGCAGCGGCTGATGCACTGGCTTTGGCACAAGGGCCGGCGCGATTTCGCGCTGTATTTACAGAGCCGCTCGTCGGCGGTGTTCCAGTGCGACATCCATCCCGCGGCGAAGATCGGCCGTGGCATTTTCCTCGATCACGCCACCGGGCTGGTGGTCGGCGAGACCGCGGAGATCGGCGACGACGTGTCGATCCTGCATGACGTGACCTTGGGCGGCACCGGCAAGGAATGGGAAGACCGCCATCCGAAAATCCGCTACGGCGTCATGATCGGCGCCGGCGCAAAAATCCTCGGCAATATCGAGGTCGGCCATTGCGCGCGCATCGCCGCGGGCTCGGTCGTGACCAAAGCCGTGCCGAACAACGTCACCGTCGCCGGCGTTCCAGCCAAGGTGATCGGCCAGGCTGGCTGCCCGGAGCCGGCGCGCAGCATGGATCAGATCTTTCACGACGGGATTTGATCGCCAGGATAACGATGTCGTGGCGATTGTTGTCAGTGCCGCTGCGTGCTATGCGGCTTTGATTGGAGGCACGCAGTGGACGTTCAAGAAGTCAGAAAGCTCGATGCTTATCTCAAAAAACTGTTCGGCAACTCGCGCATCCGCGTGGTGCCGCAGCCGCGCAAGGACGATTTGGCCGAGGTCTATATCGGCGAGGAGAGGTTGGGCGATCTCAACGTCGACGATGAAGACGACGAGCGCTCCTATAATTTCCGCATGGAAATCGATCTGGGACAGGTGAGCGATATCGATCAGCTCAAGGTGCTGAACACCTATCTCAGGCGCAAGTTCGACAACGAAGGCATTCGCGTCGTGCCGCGGCCGAAGAAAAGGGATTCGCTCGAAGCCTATCTCGGCGAAGAATTCATCGGCGTATTGTTCGTCGACGACGAGAAGGGACGACAGAAGTCCTATATTCTTGAAATGCCCATTTTGGACATGGATTTGGCCTGAGCTGCCGCGCCGTCAGTTTTTCGGCGGATGCAGTTGCGCCATCAGCCGGTCGACGCCGGCGGCAACGCCGCGCCAGTCTTCAAGCATGTCGCGCGGAAAGCGCAGCGTGACCTCGGCGGTATCGATGAGCCGCTCATGCAGGCAGGTGCCGCGCACCGTGCCGACTTGGCGCGTGCAGCGGGCGAAGAACTGCTCGGGGTTGGTCCCGACATAGACCAAGTCCTCGCCCTCGTAGGGTGTGCCGGCACGGAACGGCACGATGGCGAGCCCGTCGGGGCCGGCACTGGCCTGCGCTTCGATGTAGCGCGGATAGATGGTGCGCAGCCGCTCCGCGGGCGGCAGCAGGGAGCCCAATCCGGCGATGGTCACGAACAGCCGCCGGGCCGTATCGACCGGCTTCGCCGCGGCATCGCCGTCAATTTCGGCTTCGGCCGCCGCCTGATCGGCACCTTTGCCGTCCGGTTGCGGCGGCTTGAGCGACGGCCACAGGAAGGCGAGGTCGACCCTCTCGTGGGGTCCTGGATGGCGCTGCACCGCGGTGCGGATCGCCGCCGGCGGCACGTCGAACAGCACATTGGCGACGGTGATCGGCATTGCCGGCGCATTGAGCGGGACGGATGTGCTCGGCCATGTCGGCCACAGCATGTAGGAGACGACCATTCCGGCCGCGAGCACCAGCAAAGCGAGGCCGGCGAACGGCAGCATCAGCCTGCCGCGCGCGGGGCGTCGGATATTGCGTCGGGGAAGGATGTGAGCCGTCATGGTCGGGGCCTGTTTTCAAGACGCATCATTGAGTACGGCAGGCTCGTTAACCTTTCCTTAAGCAAGCCGTGGCGGCCCGCGGCGTCCTCTGCGATGAATTTCCGGCCAGAGCATGATCCTGAAAAGGCCTGTCCTCGGACTTGATCCGAGGATGGATGCCGGTTTTCGGGAAAGATCATGCTCCTCTCTGAAATGAGGCCCCGGAATGTTCACAGCCATGCCGCAAGCGATTACGCCGGAGGCCATCAGTTCCTTTTTCGCGCTGGCCTGGGGCTTTGCGGCGGCGGGATTCTGCGCCAGCGGCTATCGGCTGTTTGCCAAGCATTTTCCGAGTTTCCGGCAGCTCGAAGTCGGACCGGTGGCGGCGCGCTTTGCCGCCATACCGCTGCTGATGTTCTCGGCGCCCTACATCATCATGCGCAACACGCTGCGCGGGCGCCGGCTGGAGAAACGCCGCACCGACCTCGTTATGGTGGCGACCGTGATCGCCGGGCTGTGGAGCCTGATGTCCGGAACCGTGGTCGTGCTCGCGCTTCAAGCGCTGCTCCCCGTCTGATATCCGTTCCCCCGTAAAGGGGAATGGATCAAGCCATGATCTACGAACTCGACGGCCACAAGCCGGAATTTCCGGAAGCCGGCCGCTATTGGGTGGCGCCGAACGCGACGCTGATCGGCAAGGTGCGATTGCAGCTCGATGCCAGCGTCTGGTTCGGCGCGGTGCTGCGCGGCGACAACGAATGGATCGAGCTCGGCGAGCGCTCGCAGATCCAGGACAACGCCACGCTGCACACCGACCCGGGCTTCCCGCTCACCATCGGACCGAATTGCGTGATCGGCCACAACGTCATCCTGCACGGCTGCACCATCGGCGCCAACTCGCTGATCGGCATGGGCGCGATCATGCTCAATGGCGCGCGCATCGGCGAAAACTCCCTGGTCGGCGCCGGCGCGCTGGTCACCGAGGGCAAGACGTTCCCGGCCAATTCCTTGATCGTCGGCGCGCCGGCGCGAGCCATCCGCACGCTCGATGAAGCCGCGATCAAGTCGATCGCCGGCGGCGCAGACATTTACGTGCGGCGCTTCAAGCAATACGCGAAGGGGCTCAAGGAGATCGGATGACGGTCGCTGCGATCGAAACATCTGAGGGTCTCATCCGCTGGCGCTATCTGCCGTGGGCGCTGGCCGCGCTTGCAGCCATGATCGCGGTCATCGTGGCCGGCAATATCTGGCTCCTCGACTTCGTCCATGTGTTCTCGAGCCTGTTATGGACCGGCGTCGATCTGTTCATGGGATTTGTGCTCGGCCCGATTTTGCGCCGGGTCGACCTGTCGGTGCGTCGTGAAATCGTGCGGCGGTTGACGCCGCGCACGCTGTTCCTGATGCCGACCGTATCGATCATTTCCGGCACGACCGGTTGGTTCCTGGCCGTCGCGTTGGGCTACACCGCGCTCGATTGGCCGGCTTATGGCTGGGTGGCCGCGGCGCTGATCCTGGTCACGTTGATGACGATCCAAGGCCTTGGATTCCTGACGCCGGTCAACGTCTATGTCTGCCTCCAATTGCAGAAGCGCGAGCCGGATATGAGCAAGATCAGTTCTTGGATGCGGTGGTACTTTTATGCGGTCGCCCTGCAGGGACTGATGCAAGTGGCGATCATCGTGGTCATGACGCGGTTTCGCGCCGGCATTTGAGCCGGCGTTTTCGGTGTTTCAGCGGCCTAAACCTTGGTATCGGGTTTCCTATCTCTTTCGGTCGTGGACTCTAACCTGCGTAGAGTAGAGCGATCGCAAATGCCCCCCTACGGTTCCCGCGATGACGTCCGAGCCGCGTGCGGCATCGCGTTGGCGCGCTTTCGTCAACGCATGCGTCGCGAGCCAAGCCGACGAGTTGCGATATGGCGTTTGCTTTACACGTTCGTTTGCATCCTTGGCATCCGATTTCGACGGCGCCTTGCAATCGCGGCGTCGAGCTTCGTGTCCGCGACGGAAGAGCGACCTCGACTCTTGAATTCCCGTGCCTGCGGACCAATGCCGGCGACTGGATCAACTGCGACTTCGGCACACCGATAAACATTCAACCCGTAGCGTGGCGCGCTTGGCACGGTCATTCGCCGCAGCCGCAGAGCCTACAGGTCAACACCAGAGGCCGGTTGGCCATACCGCGTCGCGCTCATCGCAGTGCCAGGTTGCCGTCCCGGGTCGAGGTTAAACACTTGGATCGGCCTATCCGCCGCCGAAAAGCCCTGGCGCCGATGGCGTACGCGCTGATCGGCATCGTCGTTATCGCAACCGCAGTCGGTTCGCTCACGCGCATCAGCGCATGGGCATTGCCGATCGGCTTAACGCAGCCGGTGCCGGCATCCACCGTCGCGGTAGCTTCCATCGCCGCCGCAAGCCCGTCGCGAACCGAGGATTTTTGTCAGGAATTCGGCGCCGCGTTTCTCAAAGCGGCATGTACAACACCTCATAAGAGGTTTGCCGTCCGCAGAACCCACCGCGTCGCAACTTATGTCGTTGGCCGTTCGGACGCGCAGCAATAACCGCCGAACGTCGAACCAAAAAGACTCGACGTGGAATGCGGCGGTCCGCATTCCCACGCACATAAAAAAGAAGCCAAGAAACAAATCGGCGTATGTTGACAGGGAGTACAGCCATGTCCGTGCAAGGCGTACAACGCTCAAACCAACACGTTCCGCGCTATGACGCACTCGAGGTTCTGATGATTGCCGCCGGCGTCGCGTTCATCGTTGCCGTCGCATTGGTATTTTGACGGTCACGCGGCGATTTACGCGCCGTTTCACATTCTTTCCTCGTGAAAAAGCTTCGCTGCCACGAGGTTTCTAGAGTGTGGAAACGCCCAACGCAAATCGTCGTGACCAATACCCCATGTCTGCTCCGGGTCACGAAATGCCTCGCCCGTCACCGGCAGGCGCGGCAGCTAGACCGCCAACAACGGACACGAAGGCAGACGACTGATGCCAACAGCGAAGTGTCGTTTAAAAAAGGTGCGGCCAGTCCTTGGGGGAGGACTGGCCGCGCGCGAACCCGGTCTGGGGACGGGGAGGGGTGGGGACGTGACCGGGCTCGCGTAGCTCCTGTGTTCGGTTCGCAATCAGTGCGCGGTTGCGGTGAGCGGCACCGGGCGCGGTTCGCCGAGCGCGACCCAGACATTCGGATCGGACTGCGACTGGCGCTTGACGAAGCGATAACCGGTGTCCGACCACAGCACGATGTCGTCGGTCTGGTTGTCGAGGATGTATTCACCCTTGTCGCTTTTGACCGTGAGCACGGCGTGGCCGTCGTTGTTCTTGTCGCGCACCACGGTGATCAAGAGCGCCTCGCGCGGCCAGCCGGCCTGCATCAGCATCTTGCGCTTCTGCAGCACGTAGTCCTCGCAGTCGCCGTAACCGTCATCGGGATAGTTCCAGCGCTCGACGACGCCCCAATGATCCATGTCGGTCATCGGCTTGACGTTGGTGTTGACCCAGCGGTTGATCCGCACCAGGTCCTTCCAGGCTTGGCCCGACAGCACAACGTCGCGCGGCGCCGACGGTTTCGTCTTGCATTCCGGATCGTATTCGACGCAGAACTCGACCCAGCCGATCGGCGCACGTGTGGCCTCGCCGACCGCGATGAACAGCGGACGCTCTTGCCCCCGTTCTTGCGCCGTTCCGGTTTTTTCAGTTGCGATCAGAGTCGTCGCGACGCAGATCGCAATCGCACTCCGCCGCAGAATTGTTTTTGTACGCAAACGCATGTGACCCCATCCCGTCTCAACGGGGACACGTTTCGCACAAAGCTTTTGCGGTGCTGCTAAGTTGTATCGTTCAATTTGAAGTAAAATCGCTTCAAGAGACTGCAAAAGTCGCGGGATTACTTGTACAAATATTGTATAAAATTCGAACTAATCTATTTTGATTCAAATTTTATCTATCACGACGCCGACACGCTACGCGCCTTGTTTGTCAATGCGCGCGCGGCTTCGCAAGCGCGGCGGCGTGTGTGGTCTGCGGGCTGTGCAAGCGTGAAAAATGCGCGAGGCGGCCTGCGCGTGAGGCCCGGCAATGCCGACAATTGGCGCGCCGGCCTTTACCCGCCGGTGACGTTGTCTTCCAGAAAGTCGGGATGCTGCAGGCGGGTGAACTCGACGGCGAAGCCGTCCTCGAGGTGACGCACGACGCGGCCCTGTATCGTGCCGAGGGTGACCAGCGCGCCGATCGGCGGCCGCTGGTCGGTGGCGATGCCGGCGCCCGATTGCGAGACGTCGATGATGCGGCAGGTCAGGTTGACGCCATTCGGCATGATCAGGCGGCCGACCGGGTTGCGCGGCACGATACGGCCGTGGCGGCGGTCTTCCGGCAGGCCGAGAATGTGGCGGTTGGCGAGCCAGGTGAGCTGGGCGGCGAGCTTGTCGCGTTTGCGAGCCGTGGCCCCGATGGTCATCGCGAAGCCGTTCTGGAAAATGCGCGCGATATGGCCTTCGAGCCGGCCCAGATGATCGACATAAGCGATGATGCGCTCGCCCGGCGCGCCGCCCACGGGCGCGATCAGCGCCATGCCGCCAGGCGACATGTTGACGACCTGGCAAGGAAATTCGCGGCGGTCGGCCAGCATGTAGCGGCCGAGCAGGTTGACTTTGACGCGCTGGAAGCGGCGGCGGTCCTGGCTGAGCGCCCGCAAACTCGCCTTTCGTTCGACCAAAGCCATAAGATTACTGCGCCTGCCACCGCTCGTGGCCAAACCTAGGCGCGCGATGTTAACGCCTCGTTAGCCGCCATCCGTGAGCGTTTGTCATAATTGCGGGGCGTCGGACGGAAGGTTGGCCGGAAGGTTCAAGAGCGTCCGCCCTGGTGGACGACCAGACCGCGCCGCGGCGCCATGAAGCGCGGCAAAATGCGGGTCTTGGCCGCCGCGCCGACATGGCGGCGGCTGCCCAGCGTCAGCGCCCCGATCGGGCTCGCACCCAGCCACGCCGCCGGCTTGAGCGGCGCCAGCACGCCGATGGTGCGCGCCAGCCGCGGCCGGCGCATGCCGAGCGGCAGCAGCAAAAGCTCGAGCTCGAGCGCTTCGCCGTCAGCGCTGTGTGCGCTCACGCCGGCAACGGTGCCGACGCTTTCATCGGTCGAGACGGCGAGCAGATCCGTGATCGCACCACGGCTGCCATGGGCCCACAGGTCGATGAACGATTCGCCTTTGAGCTCGCGGCCGAACAACGCGCACACCCGGGTGCCGGCGAGCCGGAACGAATGGCCGTCGCCGGCATCCAATTCGAGAATGAATGTATCGCTCAAGGCCGCCCGAATGGCGCCAGGCTCGATGTCGGCACGCTCCGGCGCCGGACGCTGGCCGCGCCGTTCTTCCCAGTACGCGTAAAGCTCCCGGCTTGCTGCGTGTTTCATGGCGCCCGCTCCTGCATTCCCAATCGCGACCGCCCGGCTGTCCCTGATCGGGACAGGTTTTGCTTCGTGCGGCGCTTTGCTGGGATGCTGAGCAGGCGGCGTGCCGGGGTGGCGTGCCGGACGGCGGCGGCGGCGCCGACGCAAAATTAATCTTAACGAAACGTTGACGTTGGCGGGCCCGATACGGCCGCCTAGGGTCCGCTCACGAGAACTTCGTTCATACGCTGCCCCGTGATCCTGGGCGGCGTTCAGCACATAGCGGGAGGCGAGGTTGACGCGACCGACGGCACGGCACCGGCAACGGATGCCGTGACGGGGTTGAGGGAAGAACCCGAAATCATCGGCGTCGACGCGGAAACTCGCAGACAGGGTGCAAAGGGGAGGGCTAAAACCCTCCCTTTTGTTTTGTGCCGCGCGGTGTGCTTGCCGGAGCCGCCACTACGGCCTATCTCGACTGGGCGCAGGTATCCGTCCGGTGACACAACGCCACGAGCCGATCTTCAACGTGCCGCCGGTCGTGGTTGCGACGGTCGCGGTGCTGCTGCTCGTTCATGCGCTGCGCATGTGGGTCTTCACCGAAGCGCAGGACACCCAATTTCTTCTGACCTTTGCGTTCATTCCGGCGCGCTATGGCGCCAATCCCGAGGCCGGTGGATTTCCCGGCGGCTTCGGCGCCGATCTGTGGACCTTCTTCACCTACGCCTTCATTCACGCCGACCTGTTGCATATCGGTCTCAATCTGGCGTGGCTGTTGCCGTTTGGCACAGCGCTGGCGCGTCGGTTCGGCGCCGTGCGCTATGCCGCCTTCATGCTGGTGACCTCGGCCGCGGGCGCGCTGGCCTATCTCGTCAGCAATCCCGAGCAGATGGCGCCGATGATCGGCGCGTCGGCGGCGATTTCAGGGGCCATGGCGGCGGCGATGCGCTTTGTCTTTCAGAGCGGTGGTCTGCTCGGTCTGTCGGGCGAAGCCGACGCCCATCGCGTGGCGGCGCGGCCGCTCTTGGCGACACTGACTGACGTCCGGTTCCTGATGTTCCTCGTGGTCTGGCTCGGACTCAACATGCTGTTTGGCCTCGGTACCGTGTCGATTGGTGGCGAGGACGGACAAGCCATCGCCTGGCAGGCGCATATCGGCGGCTTTTTCGCGGGCTTGATCCTGTTCAACGCTTTCGATCCGGCCGTTCCACAAGCGGACACCAGTGCTGAGCCGG
>Ga0307476_10000433_pt1 | contig 33351 bp, 34 predicted proteins | sample atmos_gasesECM2C_2_FD_203314 | JGI IMG/M metagenome (GOLD analysis project Ga0307476, IMG submission 203314) | Hardwood forest soil microbial communities from Morgan-Monroe State Forest, Indiana, United States - atmos_gasesECM2C_05 | ecosystem: Environmental > Terrestrial > Soil > Temperate...
CGACGATGGCGACTTTGACCGTGCTATAGCGCGGTCAAAGTCGAAAACGGGAAATCCGAACAGCCGCCTGCTCGCCCTCGCCGGTGGTGCCGCGGCACTGGTCGCGGTCGTGGTCCTGATCGTCGTGCTTGCGTCAAGCGGGGGAGGGGGCGACGGCACCGCCGCGACCACGCAGAAGGAAGAAACGGCGCCGGTGAAAAAAGAAGAAAGCGCCGTGGAAAAGGAACAGAAGGAAAAAGAAGCGGAACCGGATCGGCTGACGACGAGCCAGCTGATCTCGGCCGCGGACAAGAGCTGCGAAGAAGCGAGGTCGACTTACGAAGGCGTGAAAGCCGAATTCGGCGGCAGCAAGTCCGTCGAAGAAACCCCAAACGTCGAATTCGCAGAACAGCTCGTCGGGATCTCCAGCAAGCAGGTGGAGGATCTCGAAAAGCTGGTGCCGCCGAAGAGCAAGGAAGCCGAGTTCGATGCCTATCTCGCCTCGCGGCGCCGGGTCGCCGGGTGGGACAGGGACGCGCTGGAAGCCGCCAGGGAAGGCAACGAAGGCGCCTATCAGTCCGCCTACGAACTACGAACGGAAACGGAACCGCAGCGCGAACAGCTCGCCGACGAAATCGGCTTCAGGGTCTGTAGCCAGTGACCGCGAGCCCGGACCGGCGGGCGGCGGCGCGGCTCGAGGAGCTGCTGCGATTTCAGGCGAACGCCTGCGGCTACCTGGGGTCGCCGCTCTATCGCGATCTGCTCGAACGGGCCGCGGACGGGATCGGCGAGGGCGGGCCGGTCTGGGAGGTGCTGCGCGGGCACGAGAACGACCCCGACGGCTGGGCCCTGATCCTGCGGATGATGGGCGCAGTCCACCGCCTCGTCCTCGCCGGCGAGGCGCCGGAGCTGGCGGCGCTCTACGCCGATCCAGACCGCGATCCGGACCCGACCTGGCGCGCCTTTACGGCGACTCTCGATGCCAACGGCGAGGAGCTGAAGCGGCTGATCGAGCTGCCGGTCCAGACCAACGAGGTCGGCCGCTGCGCGGCGCTGTTGCCCGGCTTCCTCACCGTTGCGGAGGAGACGGGGATGCCGTTGCGACTGCTGGAGATCGGCTCCAGCGCCGGCCTCAACCTGATCTGGGACCGCTACCGATACGAGGCAGAGGGCTTCTCCTGGGGTCCGGCGGACTCGCCGCTTACGATCGAGTTCGAGTCGCTCGGCGCGCTGCCGTCCAGCACGCCGGCGACGGTTGCCGAGCGCCGCGGCTGCGACCCGGCGCCGGTCGACCCGACCAGCGAGGAGGGACGGCAGACCCTGCTCGCCTACGTCTGGCCCGACCAGCGCCGCCGCGTCGAGCGGGTGCTGTCGGCGATCGAGGTCGCGCGCCGAGGCCCGGCGCCGGTCGATCGCGCCGCCGCCGTCAACTGGCTCGGCGAGCGCCTGGCGGAATCGCATCCTGGTCTCGCCACCGTCGTCTTCCACTCGATCGTCGTCCAGTATCTGTCCGAGGACGAACGGGGTGCCCTCGCTGCGCTCCTCTCTGTCGCCGGCGAACGCGCCGACGCCCGCTCGCCGCTGGCCTGGCTGCGGATGGAGCCCGCCGGTGAGCGCGCCGACTTGCGGCTGACGACCTGGCCCGGCGGCGAGGAATGCCGCCTCGGCACCGCCGGCTACCACGGCGACCCGGTCGAGCTCTGCTAGCGCGTTAGTTGACACTTACGTAAGAACTTGCTTAAATAGGGTCCATGATGGCGGACCTGGCAAACGCGGAGCTGGAGCAGATCGATCTCGCAGCGCGGGCGATCGCCGAGCCGCGGCGGCGCCAGATCCTGGCGCTGGTCCGCGACGAGGAGCTCAGCGCCGGCGAGATCGCCGCCCACTTCGACGTCTCCCGCCCGGCCGTCTCCCAGCACCTGACGGTGCTGCGCGGCGCCGGGCTCCTGAACGAGAGGAGGGAGGGGACGAGCCGCCTTTACCGGGCGCGGCCGGAGGGGCTCGCCGACCTACGCGACTTCATGAACGGATTCTGGACGGAGAGGCTCGAGCGGCTGAAGCTGGCCGCCGAGCTCGAGCAACAGAGGAGGAACAAACGTGGCAAACGCAGAGACGACGGTGGAGGCGGTCGAGGTAGAGGTGTGGATCGCCGCAAGCCCTGAGACGGTCTTCGACTTCTTCACCGACCCCGGTTTGATGGTGCAGTGGATGGGGCGTGCGGTCGAGACCGACCCGCAACCCGGCGGCGGCTTCCGCCTCGAGATCCGCGACGACACGGTCGCCTCCGGCGAGTACGTCGCCGTCGAACCGCCCGAACGGGTCGTTTTCACCTGGGGCTGGAACAGCGAGGACTCGGTGACGAAGGCGGGCAGCAGCACGGTCGAGGTCCTGCTCGCCTCCGAACGCGACGGCACCCATGTGCGGCTGATCCACACCGGCCTGGCCAGCGCCGAATCGGCGACCAAACACGGTCACGGCTGGCGCCACTACCTGGACCGGCTCGCAACTGCCGCCGCCGGCGGCGACGCGGGGCCGGACGAGTTCGCCGAGGCGTAGGCCTCCCGCACTCGCCAGATCCAAGCAAGCACCAACGAGAGGACGAGAGATGGGCAATCCGACGATGTGGTTCGAAGTTGCGGCCAAGGACCGCGAGGCGATGAAGGGCTTCTATTCCGGCCTCTTCGACTGGAAGCTGAACGACATGGAGGCGATGCCCTACACCGGCATCGAGACCGGCGAGCAGGGGATCCCCGGCGGGATCGGCCAGGCGCCGGAGGGCAACGGCGGCCATGTCACCTTCTACGTCGAAGTCGACGACGTCGCCGCCAGTCTCGGCCAGGCCAACTCGCTGGGCGGCAGCACGGTGATGGAGCCGACCCCGATTCCCAGTGGCGAGATCGCCCTCTTCGCCGATCCGGAGGGACACGTGGTCGGCCTAATGAACATGAACGGGGCCGGCTGACAGATCCGTCACCATGGCCGGGTGGAGAACCTGGCGACGCGGCTCGAGGGGGAATTGGTCGTCCTCGAGCCGCTGCGGGAGTCGCACGCCGAGGAGCTCTGGCGTGCGGCTCAGGCGCCCGAGATCTGGACCTGGCTGGCTCCGCTCGGCGGCGATCGCGAGCTGTTCGACTACTGGCTGCGGATCTCGCTCGAGGACAGTGCGAGTGGCAAGGAGGGCATCTTCGCGATCCGCCGCCGCGCCGACGACACCGTGATCGGCAGCAGCCGCTACCTCAACGTGCGATCAGCCGACCGGGTGGTCGAGATCGGCTGGACCTGGTTCAACCCCTCGGCCTGGGGCACCGGCGCCAACGTCGAGACCAAACTGCTGATGCTCGGCCACGCCTTCGGGACCCTCGAGTGCGTTCGCGTCGAGCTCAAGACCGACGCTCGCAACGAGCGCTCGCGGGCAGCGATGGCCGCCCTCCCGGCCCAGTTCGAGGGCATCCTCCGCAAGCACATGATCGTTCCCGGGGTCGGCCAGCGCGACTCCGCTTACTACAGCATCGTCGACGAAGAGTGGCCCAGCGTGCGCGCCAACCTCGAACACCGCCTCGCTCGATGAATCGTGCCGGCTATAGCCGGCAAAAAACGACGAACGCCGGCTCAGTCGTTTCGGTGGGTGAGTTTTTCGGCGCGTTCGCGGACTTCTGCGGTCGCCTCGCGGGTCGCCGCGATCGCCTCGTCGCGGGCGGCCGTGGCACCCTCTTCCGGCTTGCCGCCGACGAAATCGCGGAACGCTTCCTTGAAACGCTCGGTGCGGCGGGTGGGGGCGAAGCGGTCCTCCGCCTTCGCCTGCTTCTGCGGCCGTCGGTCGCCGTAGCGGCGCCGCGCCCAGGCTGAGTGCGGCTTGCCGATCCGGCAGGTGCCGTAAAGCGCGATCGGAGGGATGAAGACGCCGATCACCCCGTGCAGGATGCGGCCCTTGAAGAAGCAGATCGCGACCAGCGAGAAGTCGATGACCGCGACGAGGACGCTGACGATCACCGCTTCCGCCGAGCCGGACTCGATCGCAACCGGGCTGTAGCCGAGCAGGACCAGGCCCATGCCGGCGGCGGCAATCACGACGGCGTCGATCGAGCTGCGCCCCTCCTCGGCCCAGTAGACGTCGTCGAGGTAGACCCAGAGCGCGAACTCGTCGATCGTCAGGCCGGCGCCGACGCCGAAGAGGAAGGCGAAGATCTCGGTGTGGGGACTGCGGCCGAAGGCGAGGAAGCCGGCGGCGCCGGCGATCATCATCGTCACGATCCCCCAGACCAGGTGGTGGAGGTGGACACCGCTGTCGCTGACGACGCTGCCCGGCCACCACGGGACCTTCGGGCTCCGCATCAGGCGGGCGCTGGTGCGGATGAAGGCGAAGGAGAGCAGGAAGCCGCAGAGCACGAGGAAGAAGCCCTGCTCTTCGTGCTGGACGAGGTTCTCCCAGAAGTCGGAGAAGATCGATGCGGTGATCATCCCGTCACTCCAGGGGCCGAGTGTAGCTGCGGTCCCGACCCATCCTTGCGGTGGATCAGCTCGACCGTGAGCAGTACCGCGGCGACCGCGAAGAGGGGGGAGAGGACGATGTTCGAGCTCGCCTCCGACAGCCAGCTGGCGAAGAAGGTTTCGCCAAGCCAGTCATGGACGAAGTGAACAAGGGCTTCGCCGGCCGCGTCGCCGACGACCTCGATCGGGGCCAGGACCCAGAAGACGAACCAGAAGTTCCCTCGCACGATTTCCCAGCTGCGGGTGAAGGCACCGCGAACGGTTCGTTGCTCGAGCTCGACGATCGGCCCGGCGAGGCCGAGGAAGACGAAGACCAGGACCCCGGGAACGATCAGAGCCGTGAGGCCGACGACGACGAACAGCACGTAGAGGAGGTCGACCGCGATCAGGCGCCGGTAGTTGAGCTGGCGGGCGATGTGGGACAGCGGCGGCGGCCGGTCGTTCTCGGGGTGGGTGAGTGAGATCGCGACGGCGCCGCTGAAGAAGACCTCGCCGAGCAGCCCGGTGGTGGTGACGAGCGCGACCGCCAGGATCAGGGCCGCGACTTTGATCCCGCTGTCGAGATCCAGCGAGTCGACGTCGACCTGCAGTGCCAGCGCGTCGAGCAGGCCGAGCGGGACGAAGATGGCGAGGCCGAGCAGCAGCAACCCCCAGCGCCACGTCCAGTAGGTGCGCCCGATCCGCGCGTAGGTGGACCCCAACCGCCGCAGGAGCTTCACGTCAGCGGCGCCTGCGACCCGACTTGACCTTGCCGCGGGCCTCGAGCCGCGACTGACTCGACTCCGAAGCGGGAACCCGCTTCAGGTTCGACAGCTCCGGGATCAGCAGTTCTTCCGCGCACTGCCGGTGCCAGTGGTGATGGTCTGTGCCGCCGAGCCGGCGCACGAACTGGACCACCGTGTGCTCATCACCGACCTCGATATCGCCGTGGCAGCCGGGGCAGCGGTAGAGCTTGCGAGCGATGCCGCGGATCAGCCAGGCCTCGTCGCCCTCTTCGGTCAGGCCCCGCAGGGACCAGCGGATACTCGGCTGACCGTCGAACTCGCCCATCTCAACGCCTTGACATCCAGGCGAAGCCAGCAGCCATCGCGACGTTGGCGACGCCGGCGAGCCGGAGGCCGAGCTTGGCCCCGGGCCGGGTCACCGCCGGCGAGTTGGCCCAGAGGGCGTCGGTCGCGATCTCGGTCGCGCGCAGCCAGGCCAGCGACTGCCAGTCGGCCGGCCGACCGCGTTTGGCGGCTACCGCATGAGCGGCGGCGAAGGTGAGCCAGATCGGCCCGCAGCGCCGAAACAGGTGCTTGGCGTCCGGCGAGGGCTCGTCATGGCCGAGCACCCGCAGGGTCGCCGCCGGGGCGGCGATCGCGGCGCTGCCGAGCACCAGGTCGAAGGCGATCATGTTCGCGTTGGTCAGCCGTAGGGCGTCTTCGAGGGTCATTGCGCGAGTTTCTCAGAAGGGAAAGGACGAGGTAGGGCGAAATGGACCGCCGTGACCAAGACTGCAACGAAGTCCCCCCAACTCAAAAGCCTTTCCGACTACATCCAGGAGCGTTTCGACGAGTTCTCGCGCTCCCAGAAGGATGTAGCTCGCTACATCGTCGATCACCTCGACGAGGCAGCCTTCCTCACCGCCGAGGAGCTGGCCAGGAGAGCGAGCACCTCGTCATCGACGGTGGTGCGCTTCTCCCAGGCCCTCGGCTTCGAGGGTTACCCGGAGCTGCAGCAAGCCGCGATCGAGGAGTACCGGACGACGATCGCCGGCGCTGGTGCCACCGCCAGCGGCGCCCTCTTCTCCTTCGACCACTCCGAGCTCGAGGGCTCGCTCAGCGCCGACTACTCGAACCTCGAGGAAACCGCGCGCAAACTGACCCCGGAGCAGGTCGATGCTTCGGTTTCGGCGCTCGCCACCGCGCAGCGGATCGTGATCGTCGGCGTCGACCAGATGGCGTTCTTCGCCAGCTACCTGCGCCACACCCTCAGCTTGCTCGACATCCGTGCCGAGATCGTCGCTTCGACCGGGGGCGAGTCGCTTCAGCGCCTCGGCCGGATCGACGACGAGACGCTGGTCATCACCCTTTCCGCCGGCCGCGCCCACCCGCTGCTGCTGCGGGCGATGAAGCTCGCTCTGCACCGCGGCGCCCGCACCCTGGCGATCTCCGACGCGACGATGTCGGAGGTCGGTGAGCACGCCGAGCTGACCCTCTACTTCTCGTCCAACAGCCCCAGCTTCACGCGCTCCAATACGGCCCTGATGGCGTTGGTTCAGGCCCTCGCTCATGGCCTCTACGCCCGCGACGAAGCAACCCACAAAGACCGCATCCGCGCCTACAAACTCAAGTAGCAGCGCAGGCCGGCGGGTCCTGTCCCGGTCGGGCAGGCCTGCGGGCGAGGTTTTCGTTCTCGGCCTGCCCGACCGGGCCACCCGCCGGTCAGCCGCTCTGGTCAGAGCTGAGCCACCCATTTGGCCGTGGCGACGGGTCGGCAGGCGGGCGGCGCACGTAATATGGAACGCGATGACTGAGCGAGCGACTTTCCGGCTCAAGACCGGCCTGGCGGAGATGCTGAAAGGCGGCGTGATCATGGACGTGGTCACGCCCGAGGAGGCGAAGATCGCCGAGGAGGCGGGCGCCTGCGCGGTGATGGCGCTGGAGCGCGTGCCTGCCGACATCCGCCGCGACGGCGGCGTCGCCCGCATGTCTGACCCGGCGATGATCAAGGGGATCCAAGAGGCGGTGACGATCCCGGTCATGGCCAAGGCCCGGATCGGCCACTTCGCCGAGGCCCAGGTCCTGCAGGCGCTCGAGGTCGACTACATCGACGAGTCCGAGGTCCTGACCCCGGCCGACGAGCGAAACCACATCGACAAGCTCGCTTTCGAGGTCCCGTTCGTCTGCGGCGCCACCAACCTCGGCGAGGCGCTGCGCCGGCTCGGCGAGGGCGCGGCGATGATCCGCTCCAAGGGCGAGGCCGGGACCGGCAACGTGGTCGAGGCGGTGCGCCACATGCGCGAGATCACCTCCGGGATCAAGCAGCTGGCCCAGCTGCGTCCCGAGGAGCTGGCCGCCGCCGCCAAAGACCTTCCCGCGCCGCTCGAAGTCGTCCAGGAGGTTGCCGCCGGCGGCCGCCTGCCGGTGCCGCTGTTCTGCGCCGGCGGCATCGCCACCCCCGCCGACGCGGCGCTGATGATGCAGCTCGGCGCCGAGGGCAACTTCGTCGGCTCCGGCATCTTCAAGAGCTCCGATCCGGCCCGGCGGGCGAAAGCGATCGTCGAGGCGACGACCCACTTCAACGACCCCGAGCGCGTCGCCGCCGCCTCGATCGGCCTCGGCGAGGCGATGCCCGGTCTTGAGATCGGCGATCTCGCAGCTGCTGACGCGCTGCTGCAGAACCGCGGAGCCTGAGCGCTGAAGGTCGGCGTCCTAGCGCTCCAGGGGGACTTCGAGGCTCACGCCCGCACGCTGCGCCGGCTCGGCGCTGAGGTTTCCGAGGTCCGGACCGCGGCCGAGCTGGAGGGTTTGGACGGGCTCGTGATCCCCGGCGGCGAGAGCACGACGATCAGCAAGGGGATCGAGGCGGCTGGCCTGGAGCCGGCGCTGCGCGCCCACCATGAAGCGGGGCGACCGATCCTCGGTACCTGCGCCGGCCTGATCGTCTGCGACGCCGAGCACCTCGGCTTCATCGACGCGACCGCCCGCCGCAACGCCTTTGGCCGCCAACTGCAGAGCTTCGAGGCCGAGCTCGAGGTCGAGGGGATCGGTGACGAGCCGCTGCGCGCGGTCTTCATCCGCGCCCCCTGGGTCGAGAGCCACGGGGCCGGGGTCGAGGTGCTGGCCAGCTACGACGGCCACCCGGTCGCGATCCGGGACGGCAGTGTGCTCGCCACCGCTTTCCACCCCGAGCTGACCGACGACCCCCGTTTCCATGCGATCTTCATGGCGATGACCACTAGCTTCCGCGAGAGGGAGAGGGAGGAGAGTGCGCGATGACCGCTGGCGATCCCCGCACCAAGGCCTTGGCGAAGATCCTCGTCGGCTACTCGACCGAGGTGAAGGAGGGTGACGTCGTCTCGATCGACGGCGAGAGCGCAGCGGCGCCGCTGCTGCTCGCGGTCTACGAGGAGGTGCTGAAGGCGGGTGGGAACCCGGTTCTCAACGTCGCCCTCGAGGGCCAGATCGCGGCCTACTTCAAGCACGCCTCCGACAAGCAGCTGGAATGGATCTCGCCCTTCGCCGAGTGGATGGTCGACCACGCCGACGTGCGGATCGCGATCGGTGCCAGCACCAACACCCGCGAGCTCTCCGGCGTCGCTCCGGAGCGCCAGACCCTGCGCCAGTCGGTCACCGGCGACCTGATGACGCGGGCGATGAAACGCTCCGCCGAAGGCGACTTCCGCTGGGTCTTCACTCTGTTTCCGACCAGCGCCTACGCCTCGGAGGCGGAGATGAGCCTCGCCGACTACGAGGACTTCTACTACGCGGCCTGCCTCGCCGACGACGGCGACCCGCTGACCGCCTGGCAGCGGGCCTCAGACGAGACCAAGCGGCTCTCGGCCTGGATCGAGGGTCACGAGGAGGTCCGGGTCGTGGCGCCGGGGACCGACATCAAGCTCGGCATCGCGGGACGCAAGTTCATTCCCTGCGACGGCCGCAACAACATGCCCGACGGCGAGTTCTTCACCGGCCCGGTCGAGGACTCGGTCGAGGGCGAAGTCAGCTTCCACCTGCCGGCGGTGATCGGCGGCCGCGAGGTCTCCGGCGTCAAACTGCGCTTCGAGTCGGGCCGCGTCGTCGACGCCACTGCCGATCGCGGCGAGGAGTACCTGATCAAGCTGCTCGACACCGACGAGGGCGCCCGCACCCTTGGCGAGCTCGGGATTGGCACCAACTACGGGATCGACCGCGGCACCCGCGAGGTTCTGCTCGACGAGAAGCTCGGCGGCACCGTCCACATGGCGGTCGGCGCCAGCTACCCGGAGTCCGGCGGCGTCAACGAGTCCGCCGTCCATACCGACCTCGTCTGCGACCTCCGCCTCGGCGGCAAGCTGGAAGTCGACGGCGTCGTCATGCAGGAAGACGGCAAGTTCGTCGTCTGACGGCGCCAGGAAGCTAGGTCAGGGAGAAGAGAGCGGCGATCGTGCCGCAGAATCCGAGGAACACGGTTCCGACCATCGCGAAGGTGAACTGGTGGATCGTGCGGTTGAGTGCTCCGAGCTCACGCCGGACTTCGCCGATCTCGGAGCGCACGCCGGAAATGTCTTTTTTTAGGTCCGTTCGGGCGTAAAGAATTTCTTCGCGGATTTCCTTGCGCTGCCCGCGAAGCTCCTCTCGCATCTCCTTGAATCCCTCGTCCACGCGGATGTTGAGGTCGTCGAGCCGCTCGTCGGTCCACGTTTCCCTTGCCATCACGGCCATGATCGCACCTTAGCCGGCCAGATGTAACGTCTTGTCCGCGAAATGAAAAAGTTTCGCCACGACCCCGTAACGCGGGTCGTTACTGATTGGGGATCGGCGAGCCGGCGAGGACGAAGAACCAGACCGTCAGTGCCAGCGCTGCCAGCATCACCGAGGTCATCAGACAGGCCTCGACGACGGTGACCGAGCCGCGGGCCGGGGCGGCGTCGCGCATGCTGCGCATCCAGGTCGGGCGCATCGGGCCGAGCCGGTTGGTGCCGGTGATGCGGATGTAGAGGTTGTTGAGGCGACCGATCAACCAGGCGACGATCAGGACCGAGGCGATGATCCCGACGGCGACGACGGCGTAGGGACCGCCACTCGGGAACTGGGTGTGGGAGACCTTGGAGGCGATGTAGACCCAGCTCAGCGGGATCGCCGTCCAGAGCGAGAAGGCAGCGAGGATCATCGCCACGAAGACCACTCCCGCCGCGATTCCCCTTGCTTGATCGTGCGTGTGCGTCGTATTCATCTCCATCTCCCACTTCATAGAATGACACCTATGTCCGGTCATTCGAAGTGGTCTTCCATAAAACACAAGAAGGGCGCCGCCGACGCAAAACGCGGCAAGCTCTTCAGCAAGCTTGCGCGGGCGATCACCGTCGCCGCCCGCGACGGCGGTGGCGACACCGACGGCAACCCGGCTCTGGCGACCGCGGTGCAGAAGGCCCGCGAAGCCTCGATGCCGAAAGACAAGATCCAGAAAGCGATCGACACCGGCACCGGCGCCGGCGCTGATTCCGCCGCGATCGAAAAGATCGTCTACGAGGGCTACGGTCCGGCGGGCGTCGCGGTCCTCGTCGAAGCGCTGACGGACAACCGCAATCGCGCCAGCGCCGAGATCCGCTTCGCCTTCACCAGCCATGGCGGCAGCCTCGGCGAGCCCGGCTCCGTCGCCTGGATTTTCGAGAGAAAAGGGGCGGTCGCCGTCGACGCCGGCCGCTACAGCGAGGACGACCTGATGCCAGCAATCGACGCCGGGGCCGAGGACGTGCGCGAGGACGACGGCAAACTGACCGTCCTCTGCGAGCCCGGCGACCTCACCGCGGTGCGGGAAGCGCTCGAGGCCGCCGGCGTCGAGATCGAATCGGCAACGATCGCGGTCGAGCCGAAAAGCTCGGTCGAGGTCAAAGGGCACGACGCCGAGCGGGTGCTGAAACTGCTCGACGCGCTCGACGACCAGGACGACGTCGACGAAGTCTTCGCCAATTTCGACATTCCTGAGGACGTGCTCGAGCAACTCGCTGCCTGAGGCCGCCTTGGCTCCCCGGGACGCATCGGGGAAGGCATCCGGGCCGAGCCCGAGAATCACTACCCATGCAGGTAGTGATGGGGATCGACCCCGGCGCCGCCAACCTCGGCTTCGGCATCGTGCGTGTAGAGGGCAACCACATGGTCGCCCTCGACGGCGGCGTGGTCGAGACCAACCCCGGGATCCCGATGGAGCGGCGGTTGGAGCGGATCCACCGCGCCCTGGCCGAGCTGATTGCCTGGCACGAGCCGAAGGCGATGGCGATCGAGGAGGTCTACTTCGGCAAGAACGTGCGCTCGGCGATGGCCGTCGGCCAGGCCTGTGGAGTGGCGATGCTGGCCGCGGCCGAGGGCGGAATCAAGTGCTTCCAGTACACGCCGCAGGCAATCAAGATGGCCGTCTGCGGCTCCGGCTCGGCCGGCAAGGACCAGGTCCAGCGGATGGTCGGAACCCTGCTCGGGCTGCCTGAGCCGCCGACCCCCGACCACGCCGCCGACGCGCTCGCTGTCGCCATCTGCCACGGCGGCGGACACGGGCACCGACGCGCGGTGGAGATCACCGCCACGAAGAGTTCGACGCCAGCCGCCGAGCGGGTCGCGGGATGATCGCCGCCGTCCGCGGTGAGGTGATGGTGCGCCGCGCCGACCACGTCGTGATCGATGCCGGCGGTGTCGGCTACCGGCTGACGGTCTCTTCGGAGACCCTGAAGGCGGTGCCGGCCGCGGGCCAGGACGCCTTCCTGCACGCCGAGTTGATCTCGCGCGACGACTCACTCGCGCTCTACGGCTTCTCCTCCGAGGAGGAGCGTGACCTCTTCCGGATGCTGATCGCGGTCAGCGGCATCGGCCCCAAAGTCGCGATTTCCGCCCTCTCCGGTGGCTCCGCGCGGGACCTGCTGCGGGCGATCGCCGCCGGCGACGCCAAACGCTTCCAGGCGGTACCGGGGATCGGCAAGCGGACCTCGGAGCGGATCATCGTCGAGCTGCGTGAGAAGGTCGCCGGGGCGCTGGAGGAGGAGGTCGCGATCGCGACCGCCGAGAGCGGCGATGCCCGCGCCCTCGCTCGCGACGGCCTCGTCAACCTCGGCTACGCGCCGCTCGAGGCCGAGCAGTTGCTCGACGGCATCGTCGGCGACGACCCGCAGGAGCTGCTCGCCGTCGCCCTGCGTAAAGCCGGGACCAGCAAGGCGGCATGAGCGACTCAGCCGATATCGGCGCCAACCGGATTCGCACGCCCGGGATCGACGACGAGCCCGTGCCGATCGACGCAGAGGTGAGAGTGCACGACGCTCGCGCCGACGTGCCAGACGACGATCTCGACCGTTCGCTGCGCCCGCCAACCCTGGCCGACTTCGTCAACCAGGAGCAGGTGACCGAGCAGTTGGCGATCTTCATCGAGGCCGCCCGCCGCCGCGGCGAGCCGCTCGACCATGTCCTGCTCGCCGGTCCGCCCGGGCTCGGCAAGACCTCGCTTGCCCACATCGTCGCCGCCGAGCTCGGCGTACCGATGGTTCAGACCGCCGGTCCGGCGCTGGAGCGCAAGGCCGACGTTGCCTCCTTCCTCACCGCCCTGGAGCCGGGCTCGGTTTTCTTCATCGACGAGATCCACCGGCTCGGCCGCGCGGTCGAGGAGACGCTCTATCCGGCGATGGAGGACGGCGAGCTGCCGGTCGTGCTCGGCCAGGGGGCAGGCGCCCGCACCGTCACCCTGCCGCTGCCGCCCTTCACCCTGGTCGGCGCCACGACCCGGGCGGGGCTGCTGACGACGCCGCTGCGCGACCGCTTTGGCGTCTCTCACCGCCTCGAGCACTACAGCCCAGAGCACCTGGGGCTGATCGTCGAGCGCTCGGCGGGAATCCTCGGGGTCGAGATCGATGGGGCTGGAGCCCAGACGATCGCCTCCCGCTCGCGCGGCACGCCGCGCGTCGCCAACCGGCTCCTGAAACGGGTTCGGGACTTCGCCCAGGTGAAGGGGACGGGGGAGATCGGCGCCGCGATTGCGGCCGACGCGCTGGCGATGCTCGAGATCGACGCCGCTGGCCTCGACCGCTCCGACCGTGCCCTGCTCGACACCGTCGCGACCAAGTTCGGCGGCGGTCCGGTCGGCCTCTCGACGCTGGCGATCGCGATCGGCGAGGAGCAGGACACGATCGAGGACGTGTTCGAGCCCTACCTTCTACAGCAGGGCTTGCTGAAGCGGACCCCGCGCGGCCGCGTCCTCACCCAGCGGGCCTACGACCATCTCGGGCTGCCGGCGCCGGAGGGCGCGGCGAGCCTCTTCTAGGGACGCGGGCGCTTTTACAAGCCCGCTCCAGCTAGCCTGTCGGCCATGCCGTTTTTCATCTGTCCCAATTGCGGTCATCGCGATGTCAGCAATGACCGCACCGCGGGGTTCAGCACCCGCCCGAAGGGCTGCTCGAAATGCGGCTTCGGATTCGTATTCGAATTACTCGACGATTATTATCCGGCTCCTAATGCTGCCTTTTTCGTCTGTGACAAGCAGGAACGCGTGATCGACGCCGGCAAGGGCAGCTACGAGTTGACCGGCCTCACCGACGAGGACGTGATCGGTCGCCCGGTGCGCGAGGTCCTCGGCCTCGACTGGATCGACAAAGGCGACGGCGGCGAGAGCGCCGACACCGATGGCAACGGCGTCACCGACCCGATCGAGACCTCGCTGGAGTGGGGCGTCCGCTCGCTCGGCAAGCGCGTCTCGGTCAACGCCGAGGGCGACCTGCCGGCCCAGGCCGTAGCCGACGTATTCCCCGCTTACGACGACGACGGCGGGTTGTTGCTCGTCCTGACTCCGGAGGGCTAGGGCAGTGGGCAAACGGCGCCGGTACTTCTTCGTCCTGCTGTTTGTCCTCGGCCTCGTGATCGCCTCGGCGATCGTGATCGCGAACAAGGAAACGAAGCTCGGCCTCGACCTCCAGGGCGGCCTCGAGCTCGTCTACGAAGGTCAGCCGACGGGGACCGCGACTGAAGTCAGCGGCGAAGACATCGAAGACTCGATCGGCATCATCGAACAGCGGATCAACAAGCTCGGTGTCTCCGAGCCCGAAGTCGCCCGCCTCGGCAACACCAACATCACCGTCAGCCTGCCCGGCATCACCGACCCCGAACGGGCGGCGGAACAGGTCGGGACGACGGCCCAGCTCTATTTCTACGACTGGGAGCCGAACCTGGTCGGGCCCGAGCGCGCGCTCGGTGGCCGCCCCGGCCGCGAACCCCCGCCGGGAGCGCTGAAAGCGGCCGAAAAACGGTGGAAAGACGCCGGCCGCAACGCGACCAGCAACGAGAACCAGCGGCTGATCCAGGCCGGCGCGTACCCGACCGCCTACGAAGCGGCGCTGCTCGCTGAAGAACAGGAACCGAACGCCGACTGCGGCAACTGCTCGGTCGCCAAGCCGCGCTACTACCTGTTCGAAAAAGAGGCCCCGCACAAGATGCTGGCGGGCCCGGAGCTGAAGGAAAAGGATCTCTACATCAGTCCGACCGGGGAAAAAATCCCCGAGGACGGGATCGTCGTCGAAGTCCCGGCGGGCTTCATCCTCGTCTCCGAACTGCCGACCGACGAAGAAGGCAAAACCGACGAAACCGCGCAGCCTGGCTGGTATGTGATCAAAGACAACCCGGCCCTGAACGGGAACGAGATCACCGACCCCGAACAGGCCTACGGCCAGTTCAACGAACCGATCGTCACCTTCGGCTTCACCGACAAGGGCCGGGACGCCTTCCACGAAGTCACCCGCCAGATCGCCCAGCGTGGCCAGTCGAGCGCGATCGGCCCGGTCGGCGCCGAAGAAGCGGCGGCGCTCTCGGGGCACTTCGCCGTCGTTCTCGACAACGAAGTCAAAACCCGCCCGATCATCAACTTCGCCGAAAACCCCGACGGGATCGACGGTCGCCGGGGGGCGCAGATCTCGGGTGGCTTCACCAGCGTCGGCGAGGCACAGGAACTGGCGACGACGCTGCAGATCGGCGCCCTCCCGATCACCCTCAAACTGATCAGCGAGACGCAGGTCTCGGCGACCCTCGGCTCGCAGGCGCTCGACGACGGGATCAAAGCCGGCATCATCGGGCTTGCCCTCGTCGTCATCTTCCTGCTCGTCTATTACCGCTTCCTCGGCCTGATCGCGTCGATCGCGCTCGGCGCCTACGGGGTGATCTTCTTCGCCCTGATCAAACTGATCCCGATCACCATGACCCTGCCGGGGATCGCGGGCCTGGTGCTGACGATCGGCGTCGCCGCCGACTCCAACATCGTCATCTTCGAGCGAATAAAGGAGGAGGTGCGGGCTGGCCGCTCGATGTCGAGCGCGATCGCCGCTGGCTACAAACGCGGGATCGCGACGATCATCGACGCGAACGTCGTCACCCTGCTGACCGCCTTCATCCTCTTCGTTCTCGCGACCGCCGGGGTCAAGGGCTTCGCCTTCACCCTCGGCGTCGGCACGATCGTCTCGCTGCTGACCGCGGTCGTCTTCACCCAGGCGCTGCTCGGCAGCATGAGCCGCTCGCGGCTGCTGAACTCGCCGAGTGCGCTCGGCGCCGGTGGCAAAGGCGTGCGCTGGCACTTCGACTTCATGGGGGCCAGCCGTTGGTTCTTCTCGATCTCGGGCGTGATCCTGCTGGTCGGCGCCCTGGCGCTGGCGACCAAGCAGCTCAACTTCGGCATCGATTTCGAGTCGGGCACCCGGATCAAGGTGGCGCTGGTCAAGCCGACCGACGAAGAAGGCGTGCGTGACACCCTCGACGCCGCCGGCATCGGCAGCGAGGAGGTGCAGCAGGTCTCCGACCCGGTTCTCGGCGACAACGTCTTCCAGATCCAGTCGAACGAGCTCGAACCGGACCAGGTGAAAGACGCTCGAAAGGCCTTGGCCGAAGAGTATGAAATCGCCGAAAATGGCTTCGAAAGCACCAGCGTCGGGCCAACCTTCGGCGAACAGGTTGCGAGCAGCGCCCTGAAGGCACTGATCTTCTCCCTGCTGGTGATCTGCGGCTACATCGCGTTGCGGTTCGACCCGAAGTTCGCGGTGCCGGTGCTGATCGCGATCTTCCACGACATCCTGATCACCGCCGGCGTCTACTCCTTGACCGGAAAAGAGGTGAGCAGCGGGACGGTCGCCGCCTTCCTCACCATCTTGGGCTACTCGATCTACGACACGATCATCGTCTTCGACCGAATACGAGAGAACGTGCCGCGGATGCCACGCGCGGCTTTCTCCCAGATCGTCAACCGCTCGATGAGCGAGGTTCTGACCCGCTCGCTGGCAACCAGCTTCTCGACCCTGCTGGCGATCGCCTCGCTGCTGATCTTCGGCGGCTCGACCCTGCAGGACTTCGCCTTCGCGATGCTGATCGGGATCCTCTCCGGTACCTATTCGTCGATCTTCATCGCCTCGCCGGTTCTGACGGCATGGAAGGAACGTGAGCCGAACTTCATCCGCCGGCGTTTGCGGATCGCCGAAGTCGAGGGCGGGATCGTCCCGGCTTTCGCGGACGACGTGCAGACCGAGCTGCTCGGCGGCGAGGAGGGCTCGGAAACCGAACTTGCGCCGGAGCCGGAGCTCGAAGCCGACGCCAGCGCCGACGCGCCCGAGACCGAGCCCCAGCAGGGGGCCGTCGCCACGGCGGAGCGGACCAGCGAGGGCAACGGTGGCGATCCTGGTCCCGATAACAGCTCGGCCGAGCGCCGCGCCCGCAACGAGGCGCGCAAGGCCCGTCGTCAGCAGCGCCGCAAACACGGGAGGCACAAGTAGATATGGCCCTGCTCGTCTTCTTCATCATGGGCATCGCGCTCTGGCACTTCACTGTCTTCCTGCCGGATCACTTCTGGCAGGGAATCGTCGGCGCCTTCATTGGCGCGGTGATCGGCGCGATCGTGTTCGGGATGATCGTCCAGGAGGTGAGCGGCAAAGGCCTTGGCGACACCGATATCGGCACCGCCCTGATCGCGATTCCGGGCACCGCGATCGGTCTCGGCATTGTCTACGCGCTCGGTGTCCGCGCCGAGCGCAGCCTCGACTGAGCCGGCGGTCGCTGCTCTTTCCGTATTTTCAGGCGGAAAGTTCCGTCGTCGGCGGTTCCTAGCCTGGCTAGGTGCCGGAAGCCGCCGCCAACTTCGCCGCTGAGCCCTACGAGTACGCCGATGTGCGGGCCGTTGCTGACGGGCTCTCCCTGTCGGAGCCGGTGGCGGTGACGCTGGTCCGGCGTGGCTACCGGACGCCGGAGCTGGCGCGGGAGTTCCTCGATGCCGACGAGTCGCATCCGCCGTCCGCCTTCGACTCGATGGAGGCGGTGGTGGGGCAGGTTCTCGCCGCGGTCGAATCCGAGCAGCGGATCACCGTCCACGGTGACTTCGACGTCGACGGCGTCTGCGCGACCGCCTTGATGGTCTCGACCCTGCGCGAGCTCGGCGCCGAGTGCGACTGGCTGATTCCGGACCGAATGGCCGATGGGTACGGAGTGAGCGCCGAGAACGTGCGGCGGCTGGCGGAGCGGGGGACGGAGCTGCTGATCACGGTTGATTGCGGGGTGACGTCGGTCGACGAGGTGCGGTTGGCGAAGAGCCTCGGCATGGAGGTGGTGGTCACCGATCACCACCAGGCGGGGGAGGAGCTGCCCGATTGCTTGATCCTGCACCCCGAGATTTCGAACTACCCGTTTGCGTCGCTCTGCGGGACGGCGGTGGCCTGGAAGCTTTGCTGCGCGCTGCGGGAGGGGGTGGGAATCTCAGGACCTTCATTGCAGGCAGGTCCTGAGATTCCCACCCCTGACTCCGCGGCGGATCCGGATCTCGATCTGGTGGCGCTGGCGACGGTGGCGGATCTGGTGCCGCTCGTGGGCGAGAACCGGGCGCTGGTCAGGGCCGGGCTGGCGGAGATGCGCAGGGCGCGGCGGGTCGGGCTGCGGGCGCTGATCGCGGCGGCGAGATGCGAGCCGACGAGGCTGGACGAGAGTGATTTGGGGTTCCGGTTGGCGCCGCGGATCAATGCGGCGGGGCGGCTTTATCGGGCCGACGCCGGGGTCGAGCTGCTGCTGACGGAAGACGAGGGGAGGGCGGAGGAGATCGCGATCGAGCTCAGCCGGGCGAACTCGGAGCGGCGGGCGACCGAGCGCGAGGTCGACAACGCCGCCGAGGCGAGCTTGCGCGAGCTTTCCGATCAGATGCGGGAGGCCCACGGGTTGGTGCTGGCCGGTGAGGACTGGCATCCCGGCGTCGTCGGGATCGTCGCCTCGCGCGTGGTCGAGCGTCACCACCGGCCGGTGGTCGTGATTTCCCTGGATGGGGAGGGGGGTGGCCGCGGCTCGGGCCGCAGCATCCCCGGCTTCGATCTGCTCGCGGCGCTGGAGGCCTGCGCTGAGCACCTCGAGACCTTCGGCGGGCACCGCGCCGCCGCCGGTCTCTCGCTGCGGGCGGAGAACCTCGAGGCCTTCCGGGCGGCTTTTGCCGCGCACGCGAACTCGGTCCTGGCGCCAGAGGACCTGCGGCGGACCGAGCGGATCGACGCGATGGTCGGCGGGGTGGGGCTCGGACTCGATCTCGCCGAGGAGCTCGGCAAGCTCGCTCCTTTCGGGATGGGCAACCCCGGGGTGCGGCTGATGGTCCCCTCGGCTCGGGTCAGTGACGTGCGGACGATGGGGGAAGAGGGAAAGCACTCGCGCTTCAGCCTCCACAGCGGCTCGCACCGGGCCCTCGGCGTCGCCTTCGGCCGCTCCTCGCTCGGCGTCGGCGCCGAGGACCCGGTCGACGCCGCCGTCCGCCTCGAGGTCAACCACTGGAACGGCTCGGTCGAGCCCCGCGTCGTCCTCCGCGAGCTCTATCCGCTGAAAGAGGCCGAGGACTCGCCGCTCACCACGCACACCTGCGAGTGCGAGGAAACGGAGTGGTGGGCGCGCTTCGAAGCCGAGTTGGCATCTGAGAGCGGGGGCAAGGCGACTTTGTCACCTATAGGGCTACAAACTCGCCACGTCGAGCGCATCAAGGTTGATGGCGGCTCGATCAACGCCACGCTTGCGGAGCTCGTTTCGAGCGGCGCGGGGGTGCTCGCGGTGTGCGCCGACGCTTCGCGGCGGGCGGCGCTCGCCAGTGGGGCGGCGGGGCTCGCTCGCTTCAACGGCGGGGCCGGTCTCGTTGCCTGCCACCGGTGTGGGGGTGAGCGCGTTGTGGACCTTGCGGTCCGCGCCGAGGGTGGCTTGGCGCTGACGGATTACGCGGCACTCGCGAGCGCACCGGATCTCGCTGCTTCGTTCGAGCACGTCGTCCTCGTCGATCCGCCGCCGACTGCGGCTGCCGAGGCGCTCGCTTCGCGTCCACTCGAAGCGCCGGTCTCGCAGTCCGGCGCCCAGGTCACCAGTTACCTGCACCAGCTCTGGTCGGAGGCGGAGCTTCCCTTTGCCCTCGCCGCGCTCGAAGAGCAGACCGCGGCGCGGAAGACCGTCGCCGCTGTGTTCCGTCGTCTCCGCGAGGCCGGCGAGACGAGCGGCGCCGACCTTCGCCAGGCGCTCGCTGGCGCCGGTCCGCATCCGCTCGCACCCGAGTTCGCCGCCCGCGGTTTCCGCGTCCTGGCCGAGCTGGGTTTGCTCGCAGGGGAGCCGAACGGGGGCGACGGCGCCGTCGGGGTCGTATCCTCAGAGGGGACCGATCTGGAACGTTCAGCCGCGTTCCGTGCCTACAGCGAAGAATTTGCGGAGGCAAAGCGATTCCTAGAAAGACCCAAACTGCCGTAGAGCACTCCGAGCTCCTCGCCGATCTCTTCGCGGTGATCGAGGAGTTCGACTCGACCCCGAGCGAAAACGGGAGCGGCGAGAACGGCTCGAGTGCGCAGGGCGGCACCGCGGTGGCGGTGGCGACGATCGACCGCGCCAAAATCGAGCGTGCCTTCGACTTTGCCTGCGAGCGCCACGCCGACCAGGTCCGCTTCTCCGGCGACGAGTTCATCACCCACCCCGTCGGGGTCGCCCAGGTTTGCGCCGGCATGCGACTCGACACCGAGACCCTCTGCGCGGCGCTGCTCCACGACACGGTCGAGGACACCAGCGCCAGCCTCGAGGAAATCCGCGACGAGTTCGGCGACGAGATCGCCCAGCTGGTCGACGGCGTCACCAAGCTGACCGGGATGACCTTCGAGAGCCGCGACGAGCGGCAGGCCGAGAACTACCGCAAGATGATGGTGGCGATGGCCACCGACGTCAGGGTGATCCTGATCAAGCTGGCGGACCGCCTCCACAACATGCGCACCCTCGGCGCCCTGCCGAAGCAGAAACAGACGGTCAAGTCGCACGAGACGCTGGAGATCTACGCGCCGCTCGCGCACCGGCTCGGGATCCACGCGATCAAGTGGGAGCTGGAGGACCTCGCCTTCGCGACCCTGCACCCGCGCAAGTACGCCGAAATCAAGCAGCTTGTCGCTCAGCAGCGCGACGAGCGCGAGAGCTACGTCTCCGACGCCGGCCAGTTCCTCAACGAGGAGCTCGAGCAGGTCGGGATCGAGGCCGAGATCTCCGGCCGCGCCAAGCACTTCTACTCGATCTACACGAAGATGGCGAAGAAGGGGCGGGAGTTCAACGAGATCTTCGACCTGACGGCGATGCGGGTGATCGTCGGCTCGGTCAAGGACTGCTACGGCGCGATCGGCGTCATCCACTCGCTCTGGAAGCCGCTGCCCGGTCGCTTCAAGGACTTCGTCGCGATGCCGAAGGCGAACATGTACCAGGCGCTGCATACGACCGTGATCGGGCCCGAGGGCAAGCCGCTCGAGATCCAGATCCGGACCGAGGAGATGCACAAACTCGCCGAGTACGGGATCGCCGCCCACGTCGCCTACAAAGAGGGGACCAGGGGAGACCCAAAGCGGGAGAAGATGACCTGGCTGCGGCAGCTGGTCGAGGCTGAGGGCGAACAAGACCCCAGTGAGTTCCTCGAGTCGCTCAAGGTTGACCTCTTCGAGGACGAGGTCTTCGTCTTCACGCCGAAGGGCGAAGTCAAGAACCTCTCGGCCGGCTCGACCCCGCTCGACTTCGCCTACGCGGTCCACACCGACGTTGGCCACAGCTGCGTCGGCGCCAAGGTCAACGGCAGCATCGTGCCGCTCCACTACCAGCTGCGTTCCGGCGACATCGTCGAGGTGCTGACCGCAAAGCAGAAACGGGCCCCCTCGCTCGACTGGCTGAAACTGGTGCGGACCAGCCGCGCCCGCAACAAGATCCGCGCCTGGTTCAAAGAGGAGCGGCGCGAGGACGCCGAGCGCGACGGCCGCGAGGGCCTCGAGGAGGCGCTGCGCAAGCGCGGCCTGCCGATGCAGAAGGTGGCGGGCTCACCGCTGCTCGCGGATGTGATCCGCGAGATGGGCTTCCACAAGGCGACCGATTTCTACATCGCTCTCGGCCAGGGCAAGATCTCGACCAAGACAGCCGCCAACAAGGTGATGCAGCGCCTGAAGGCCGGCGATGCCGTCGACGAGCAACCGAGTGGACTGGTCGGCCCGCGCGAGGACCGCGCCCGCCGCACCAAGGACGCCGCCAACTATGGGATCACCGTCAAGGGCGCCGACAACGTCGCCGTCCGCCTTGCCAAGTGCTGCCGCCCGGTGCCCGGCGACAAGATCGAGGGCTACGTCAGCCTCGGCCGCGGGATCACGATCCACCGCGAGGACTGCAAGAACGTGAAGGCGCTGAAAAAGTCGCCCGACCGCTTCGTCGACGTCAGCTGGGAAGGCGAAAACGAGGCCTCCTACCGGGTCGAGCTGCAGATCGACGCCTACGATCGCACGCGCCTGCTCGAGGACCTCTCGCGGACCTTCTCCGAGGCCGGGATCAACATCATCGGCGCCACTTGCACGACCAACCCGCCGATGGTGAAAAACCGGTTCGTGATCGAGGTCGGAGACACCGAGCACCTCAAGCAGTGCATCTCCCGCCTCCGCAACGTCGAGTCGGTCTTCGACGCGTATCGCATAACCCCGGCCGCCTGATCGACGGCAAGACGGACGGGGAAGACCTTTGACCCTGACCGTCGCGATCACCGGTCCGACCGGAGAGATCGGCTTGCCCCTGCTGGCTGAGCTGGAGCGGCGAGACGAGGTAGACGCGGTGCTGGGGATGGCGCGGCGCGAGTTCGATCCAGTCGCCGAGGGCTGGAAGCAGGTCACCTACAGGCGTGGCGACATCCTCGATCGCGGCGCGCTGGCCGCCCTCTTCGACGGGGTCGACGTCGCTGTGCACCTCGCTTTCGCGATCTTCGGTAGCCGCGAGGAAGCGCACCGGATCAACCTCGAGGGCAGTCGCAACGTCTTCGAAGCGGCGGCAGCGGCCGGGGTGCGGCGTCTCGTCTACGCCTCCTCGGTCGCCGCATATGGGTTCCATGCCGACAATCCGCAGCCGATCACCGAGGCGGTTCCTGCCCGTGGTACCGACAGCTTCTACTACTCGGCCCAAAAGGCCGAGCTCGAGGGGCTGCTGACCGAGGTCGTCGCCGGAGGAGACATCGACGCCTACGTATTCCGGCCGTGCATCGTTGCCGGGCCGCAGGCGACGATGCTGATCCGCCAGCTGGTCCGCAGCGCCCGCCTCGGCGACCCGTTGCCGCGGCTGCGCCGCAGGCTCGCGCGGCTGCCGCTGACGCGCCCGGTACTGCCCGACTCCGGTGTCCCGATCCAGCTTGTTCACCACGACGACGTCGCCTCGGCGATGGCGGCGGCGATCATCGGCAGCGGACCGAGCGGCGCTTACAACCTCGCCGGCGAAGGCGAGGTCGGGATCGCCGAGATCGCCAGCTCGGTCGGCTGGCGATCGATCCGTGTGCCGCGGCCAGCGGTCGGCCTCGGGGCCGACATCGCCCGCCGCTTCAGCTTCGTTTCGCCGGAGCTCGAGTGGGCTCCCGCCCTCGCCAGGCCGGTCTTGATGGATGCCTCGAAGGCGCGCAAGGAGCTGGGCTGGAAGCCGCGCTTCGACGCGCCTGAGACTCTGCTTCAGACGGCGATCGCAGCCCGCGAAGAAGGTCTCCTGGAGTAGGGCGGCGGCGACTAAGCGACGATTGTCAGTGCGCCCGGCTCGGCCGCGAGGGTGACTTTCGTGCGATCGCCGATGTAGTCGCCGTCGACCTGGACCGGAAACGGTTTCAGGGAGCCGTCCTTTTCTTTGGAGACGGAGGTGACGGTCGCATTGAGAACGTCATCGAAGTGGACGACCTGTTTGTGGCCGACAGCGGTTTTCTTGCCGCCGAGCAGGCGGCCGATCAGGGTCGGCATGTCGCGTTGGGCGGCTCGTTTCAGCACCGCCAGCGAGAGGGTGCCGTCATCGATCGCGATCCCGTCGCAGACCCGGATCGGTTTGCTCGCGAAGTAGGTGAGGGGGTCGGAGTTCTGTGCGATCGCGGTGATGCCCTCGACTGGGCTTGCGCCCGGCACCTCGACCCGCACCCGGACGGCTTTCAGCAGGTACTTGCGGTAGAAGCCTGAGATCCCGGCCCAGCTGTAGTAATAGGGGCCTGCTTTCGCCTTCAGTTTCGGGTTTTCGTCGACCCGCCGGACGACGGTCGCATCGAGCCCGACCCCACAGGCGAAGACGAAGTGGCGGTCGTCGACCTTGCCGAGGTCGATCTTGCGCGGCCGCCAGTCGTCGACGAGAGAGAGTAGGTGCTCGGTGGCGTCGACGACGTCGTTGGGAATCCCCAGCGTCCGGCAGACCACGTTGGTCGAGCCGCCGGGCAGCACCGCGACCGGCAGGTCGGAGCCGGCGAGCCCATTGGCGACCTCGTTCAGCGTCCCGTCGCCGCCGAAGGCGACGACCACGTCGTAGCCTTTGTCGCGCGCCTCGCGGCTCAGTTCTGTGGCGTGGTTCTGGGCCTGGGTCGAGACCGCCTCGACCTCGAACCGCCCCTGCAGCGCGTAGACGACCAGGTTTCTCAGCCGGTCGGAGACCGTCGTCGCGTACGGATTGACGATTATCAGCATCCTCTTCTTCTGCGGCCGGCGGTGGGGGAGGTGGCCGAGGCGAACCATCGCCGGGAGCGTATTCGTCGCCGCGACGCCGCGACGCCAAGCCGTTGGCCCAAGGAGTCGAAGGACGAGCCCGCCGGGCGTCTTGCCAAGCATCCGAGCCAGAGCTTCAGCCGGATCGATGGCCGGCTGCAGCGGCTCGGTCGGTTGCACGCCGAGGCGTCCTCAGCGACGAGGAGTTTGCGGCCGCCGAGGAGCGTCTGATCGGCGCCGCTTAAGATCGGGGCATGTGCAGAAACATCAGGACTCTCCACAACTTCGATCCACCTGCGAGCGAGGAGGAGGTAAACGCCGCCGCGCTGCAGTTCGTGCGCAAGATCAGCGGCTACACCAAGCCCTCGCAGGCGAACGCCGAGGCCTTCGAGGAGGCCGTCGCCGAAATCGCCGAGGTCTCCTCGCGATTGCTCGACCGCCTGGTCACGACGGCGACGCCGAAGGACCGCGACGTCGAGGCGGCGAAACGGAAAGCGCGGGCGGAAGAGCGCTTCGCGGCCTAGCCAGGCGCATGGACTGCTTCAGTGGCTGCGGTACGCGGCTCCCGTCGCGGCTGACCGAAGCCAACCTGCTCGCCAGCAGAGTGGCGCTGGAGCTGTAGGCCTGGGACAAGGTCCGAGCTGCGGGGAGGCTCGGCGGCCGCCGAGGAGTGCGAAGCGTGAGCGAAGGGCCGAGCCGGGCGTCAGCAGAGGGCGACCGCGAAGTCGGTGTTGTGCGTGTAGGGGCCGCCGTAGGGATCACCGTTCATGAACGTGTTTGCTGGTGAGTAGTAGGCGTTGTTCCAGGGCGGACTGGCGATCCGGTACCAGTAGCCGTCGGGGTTGACGCTGGCGATCGTCGGGTCGTAGACACGGCATGAGACCTCCACCCACTGTCCGGCCGCGATCTGGGGTCCCAGGCCCGATGCGTTGTGGTAGTTCGTGAAGGTGTTGACGGGGTGGTTGGGCGTCTCCTGCTCCAGCCACGTAGTCGGTGGCGGCGGCGGTGCCGGTGGGGAGGGCGGAGAAGCCGGCGAGGTGGTGCCGGTGGCCGGGGGGATCGCGGCAGGGACGGTGGGCGCGGGCCCGGAGGTTTCGGAGGCCGCCGGCAGCGCCTCGATCGGCGAGATCTGGATCGTCACCACGGTCGGAGCGGGGAGCAGAGCCGCGGCTACCCGCACCCCGATCCTCGAGCCGTGCTTGGGCCGCGCGATGGTCACCGTTTGGAAGGTCCCGCCGGCGATCGCGCTCGTCTGCAGCCTCTGGATCCGGCGGGGTTTGCCGTGTCCTCTCCCCGGAGCGTTGCCGGTGAGGTTGGCGACTAGGCCTCCGTTCGGGTTGCGGACCGACGCCGAGACGACGCCGACCTGGGTTCCCGGGGTCGTCCAGGAAACCACCACCTGGACACCGGGATTGCCGAAGAACTTGCCGTTGCTGGGCTTCGCCGGCGCCCCGGCGACGGACAGGGAGCGGGTCGTCTGGGTGGGGGCGATCTGGCATTCGAGTTCGGTGTCGATCGAGTTGAAGACCGGTTGCAGGCGTTGGGTCTGGGCGGTGGCGTCGTCGCCGGGGCCGAGCTTCAGCGGGTAGTAGGCACCGCCGGTCTCGGCGGCGATTCGGCCGAGCAGGTCGGCCGCCTCGTCGCCCTGTCCGCTCGGCCCGATGTCGAGTCCGATGACGAAGGTGCGGGGACCGCCGCTGTGCCCGTTCTCGTAGTCGCCGACGTTGTGCTCGCCGTCGGTGAGGAAGATCCGGGCGTCGGCGCCCGGTTGGCTGGCGGCGCTCGCCCCAAAAGCCGCGTTGTAGTTGGTCTGGACGCCGGTGCCGTCGTAGCCGTCGTCGGCGAGGTTGCCTAGAGCGGACAGCATCTTCCCGGCGCCGGCGGAGATCGGTTCCGGCGCAAACAGAGGGCCGGCTTCGTCGCCGAACTCGACCGCCCCGAGGGTTCGTCCCTGCCCACCCGGTTTCGTGATCAGGAGCTGCATCGCGGCGCTGCGAATGTTGAGCGGATCGCTGTTTTCCATCGATCCCGAGTCGTCGAGGATCGCTGCGATGTTGGATGCTGGCGCGCAGGCCCTGGTTTTGCGCAGGCCCAGCCACTCCGCGACCTTTTGGGCTGCTGCCTGGGTCCACTGCGGCTTGTAGTGCTTGTGGGCCTCGCCACCGCCCGACCCTTGACAGATGAAGTCGCGGTCGAGGCAATAGGTGGCGGTGTGACTGAGGAACACCTTGGGCAGGTCGTTGTCGGTGAGCCCCAGGACACCGTGCCGGCTCGACTGATAGGTACCGCCCTTTACGGCGGCGCCAGAGTGGGGGTCGAAGTGCGGGTCTCCGAACATGACCACGGCGCCGATCCGTGAGGCGAGCGAGGTCAGATCCGGCAGCGCGTCGCGGATCACGTGCGCTCCCTGCGAGTAGCCGGCCAGGACCAGCTTCGCCCCACCGCAGTCCTTGGCGCGCTGCTTCACCCGCTGGATCAGGTTCTTGACACCGCTGTCGACGCTGAGCTTGTACTGAAGCGCCTTGATGGTGGTGAAGATTGCTTTCCAGTCCACGACGCCTACCGCCGGATAGTGGAGTCCCTCGCCGTGCACGGCACCTGGATCGGCCAGGCTTTCGAGCTGCTTGATGAACGGGCCGACGGTCTTGCCGGGGCTGCCGTTGCCGGTCTCGCCCGAGCCCCGCACTGCGATCACCTGCACTTGGCTCCCGCACTGCGGGCCGGCAGTCGCGTTGACGGCGCCACCAAGGATCGCCCAGCACGACAAGCCCCCGGCGACCGCGATCGCCGAGGCGAGGAGCATGTGTGAATTGGCTTTGATCCGCAACATCGGCACCCGGGGCGGGTGCACTCTAGACAGCCACGGTATGGCGATGTAGAGAAACTGAGTTGTAAGGGTGTGAGGTACTAAAAACTAGATCCCGGTGTTACTCAGTCGCTTCGTAGCGGATCACGCTGCCGTCGTCGAGCTCGCGGACGCGGCCTTCGTTGACGAGTAGATCGGTGTGGCCGATCACCTCGGAGATGGTGAGGAAGGCCTGGGTGACGGCGACGTTGCCCCAGATCTTCTGGGCGATCTCGTAAGCGGTGCTGGTTCGCTCGGCGATCAGGCCGTAGATCTTCTCCTTGCGGCGTTCGTGGGAGGCGATCCGGGTCTCGATCAGGGAGACGTGGTCGGTGACCGGCTCGCCGTGGCCGGCGAGGAGGATCTCGGCCGGCATCGCCTCGGTCTTGCGCAGCGAGTCGATGTAGGTCACCAGCGCCTGGTCGCGACGCTGTGATCCGTCGAGGGGGCGGCTGATCAACGGATTCGAGGAGATGTGGGCGATCAGGTGGTCGCCGACGAGGAGGAGCTTGCGCTCTTCGTCCCAGAAGAGCGTGTCGGAGGGGCTGTGCCCCGGCCGGTGCAGGACCTGGAGGCGGCGGTCGCGGAACTCGATCTCCTCACCGTCGGCCAGCGGCCGGGTGACGACCGCGTGTGAGCCCCACTGACGGTAGCTGCGCGAGACGCTGCGCAGGGCGACCGTGACGTCCTCGGGGATGCCGTTGCGGAGCATCACCTCGACCGCGAACTGGTCCTCGAGCTCGGAGTCCTCCTCGAAGGCGGCGAGCCGCTCGGCGGCGGCTCCGAGGGCGCCGACCTCGGCGCCCGAGTGTTCGACCAGGATCTCGACCAAGCCGACATGGTCGAGGTGCTGGTGGGTGATCAGGATCAACTCGATGTCGTCGATCGAGTGGCCACGGGCAGCCAGCTGACGGGTCAGTTCGTCGAGCGAGGTGCCGGAGTTGGGGCCGGTGTCGACCAGGGTCAGCGGCTCGTCCTCGATCAGGTAGCAGTTGACCGCCCCAACCGCGAATGGGGTGGCGACAGGGAGGCGGTGGATGCCGCCGAGGGCGGTCTGCTCGAGCGCCTGCTCGGGCGTCATCGTCACGAGCGGATCAGTCCCAGGACCTCGTCGCGGCGTCGTTCCATGTCCTCGCGCGAGGACAGCGACTCGAGGTTGAGCCGCAACAGCGGCTCCGTATTCGAGGGCCGGACGTTGAAGTGCCAGTCGGGGTAGTCGACCGAGACGCCGTCGAGGTGGCTGAGCTCACCGTCGCCGTAGCGAGCTTCGATCTCCTTGATCTTCGCGGCCTGGTCGGCGACCTCGGAGTTGATCTCGCCGGAGATGAAGTAGCGGGAGCGGAACTCCTCCATCAGCTCGCGCATGCTGCGGCCGTCGAGCGAGAGCAGCTCCAGCATCAGCAGCGCCGGGATCGTGCCGGAGTCGGCATTCCAGAAGTCGCGGAAGTAGTAGTGGCCGGAGACCTCGCCGCCGAACACGGCGCTCTCCTCGCGCATCCGCGCCTTGAAGAAGGCGTGGCCGACGCGCGAGAGGTCGGAGCGGCCGCCCTCGGCGGCGACCAGGTCCGGCACCGCCCGGCTCGAACGCGGGTCGTAGAGGATCGTCCCACCCGGGTTCTTGCGCAGCGCCGAGCGCGCCAGCAGGGCGCAGATGAAGTCGCCGTCGCAGAACTCGCCGCTGGCATCGATGAAGAAGCAGCGGTCGGCGTCGCCGTCCCAGGCGATCCCGAGGTCGGCGCCGCTCGCCTGCACCCGCTCGATGATCATCCGCCGGTTCTCCTCCAGCAACGGGTTCGGCTCGTGGTCGGGGAACTCCCCGTCGGGCTGGAAGTACATCTCCTCCAGCTCCAGCGGCAGCTGCTCGAGGATCGGGCCGGCCATCGGCCCCGCCATCCCGTTGCCGCCGTCGACGACGACCTTCATCGGTTTCACTGCCGACGGGTCGATGAACGAGAGCGCGTGGGCGCGGAATTCGTCCCAGATGTCGACCTCCTCGAAGGAGCCGCCGCCGGGGGCGTGGCCGAGCCCGCCTTCGATCTCCGCCTTGACGTCGCCGATGCCGGCGTCGCCGGAGAGCGGCAGCGCCCCCTCGCGGACGAGCTTGACCCCGGTGTAGGCCTTCGGGTTGTGCGAGGCGGTGACCATCGCGCCGCCGTCGAGCTCGCGCGACCCAACCAGGTGGTAGAGCATCTCGGTCGCGACCATGCCGGCGTCCAGCACCGTCGCGCCCTCGAAAATGAGACCGTCGCGCAGCTCCGCCGCCATCGCCGGCGCCGTCAGCCGCATGTCGCGGCCGAGGCCGATCCGCAGCTCACTCGGCGCCTTGCCGCGCAGCCGCCCGAGCACACGGGCGAAGGCACGGCCGATCGCGTGCGCGGTCGTCTCGTCCATCTCCTCGCCGTAGAGGCCGCGGATGTCGTAGGCCTTGAAGATCCCGGGCGGGGCCAGGATCGGTTGCTCGCTCACCAGTCGGCTCCCTTCAGCGCTTCGTAGCTTTGCTCCAGCGTCTGCGGCATCACTTTCGTGTCCGCAATCACCGGCATGAAGTTGGTGTCGCCGCCCCAGCGGGGGACGACGTGCATATGGATGTGATGCTCGACGCCGGCCCCGGCGACCCGTCCCTGGTTGAAGCCGACGTTGTAGCCGTGCGGGTCGTAGACCGCCTCGAGGCGGTTCATCGCCCGCTGCGCCAGCGCCATCATCTCGGTCAGGGTCTCGGCCGGCAGCTCCTGCAGCCGGGCGACGTGGTCGTAAGGGGCGACCATCAGGTGCCCGTTCGTGTAGGGGAAGAGGTTGAGGATCACGAAGGCGCGCTCGCCGCGGTGGACGATCAGGTTCGCCTCGTCGTCATCTGCCTGCGGCTTGGCGCAGAAGATGCACTCCTCCTCGTTGTCCTTTGATGCGTCCTTCACGTAGGCAAGGCGCCACGGCGCCCAGATGCGGAAATTGGCCACAGGGAAGCATCCTATTCAGCGACCGGCGGCAGGCCGGATAAGGCAGGGTCGACCTCTTCTAGCCGGTTCCCCTAGAGCCAGCGGCGGCGGCGAAAGAAGAGCACCAGGCCGATCAGGATGATCGCCATCACGCCGAGCATCAAGAAGAAACCCGGCTCGTCGTGTTCGAACGGGACCCAGGTGTTGGCACCCATGATGCTGGCGATCAGGGTCAGCGGCAGGATCACGACGCTGATCGAGGTCAGCACTCGGAGGATGTCGTTGAGCCGGTGGGAGATCACGGCCTCGTTGGTCTCCTCGAGCGCGACCACGACCTCCTTGTAGTTTTCGAGCATGTCCCAGATCCGCTCGTGGGCGTCGACGACGTCGTCGAAGTAGATCTCGAGGTCGATGTCCGCCGCCAGGTAGCGCTGCTTGACTTTCTCGAGGTCGCGGAGGACCGGCCGCTGGGGCCGGATTACTTTGCGGAAGTTGATGATCTCCTGCTTGACGTTGGAGATGTCGCGCACGACCTCGTCGGAGTTGCCGTCGAAGAGTTCGTCCTCGAGCGCGTCGAGCTTGTTGCCGATCTTGCGCAGCATCGGGAAGCAGTAGTCGAAGCTGTCGTCGACGAGCCGGTAGAGCAGGTAGCCGGCGCCGCGGGTGAAGAGCTGGTCGCGCAGCTCCTCGTTGGCGCGGCAGCGCTCGAACAGGTACTCGACCGGCTGCAGGGGCTGGTTCGGCAGGGTGATGACGTAGTCGGGCCCGACGAAGAGGTCGAGCTCGCCGGTGCCGAGTCGCCGCGCCTGGCGGTCGAAGACCGGCAGGTGGAGGACGATGAAGAGGTAGTCGTCGTAGACGTCGATCTTCGGCCGCTGGTTGCGCGAGAGGACGTCCTCGAGGTCGAGGGTGTGGAAGTCGAAGTGCTCCTCGAGCCAGGCACGCTCGAGCCCGCCGGGCCGCTCGATGTTGACCCAGCGCAGGCCGGAGGAGTCGATTTGCTCGACGCGGGGAGCCTGGGGCTCGGCCTCAGGCGCGCCGACGAGCTCGGCACGCCGGCTGGCCCGTCGCAGCCGTGGTTTCGGAAGGTTCGGCATCGCTCGGGCTCGTCATCTGGTCGTGCAGCGGAGTCATCGTGCCCCTAGGTTAGCCGTCGAGCCCGCCTGCAAACGTCCCCGGCGTGCCTGGTACGCTTCTCCCAACATAAGCGCCACATCTAGAGGGGTGGAGGGACTGGCCCAGTGAAGCCCCGGCAACCACCTCGGATCGCAAGATTCGAGGGGAGGTGCCAACTCCAGCAGGTCGCGTTTTTTGACCTGGAAGATGTGGGGGACGTCCGATCCGGACCTCTGCCCCACAACATGGCGGAGGTTTTTTTGATGGAAACGAGGATCGGATGTCAGTCGAGAGCTTGAAGTGCAAGGAGTGCGGCACCAGCTATGAGCTTGGTGCCAACTACGTGTGTGAAAACTGCTTCGGCCCGCTCGAGGTCGCCTACGACTACTCGGGGCTGGACGCGGCCGGTGTGAAAAGGCGGATCCAGGCCGGCTCGCAGGGGATCTGGCGCTACGCCGACTTCCTCCCCTTCGAGGGTCTTCCCAAAGACCCGCTGGAGCCGGGGCTGACGCCGCTGGTGCGCGCTGACCGGCTCGCCGACCGGCTCGGGATCGAGGCCGAGCTGTGGATCAAGAACGACGCCGCCAACCCGACCCATTCCTTCAAGGACCGGGTCGTCGCCGTTGCGATCGCGAAAGCGCAGGAGCTTGGCTTCGACACCGTCGCCTGCGCCTCGACCGGCAACCTCGCCAACGCCGTCGCCGCCCACGCGGCCGCGGCCGGGCTCGAGTCCTACGTCTTCGTCCCGGCCAACCTCGAGGAGCAGAAGCTGCTCGCGACCGGCGTCTACGGCACCAACCTGGTCGGCGTTCGCGGCAACTACGACGACGTCAACCGACTTTGCACGCAGCTGGCCGAGACCCGGCCCTGGGCCTTCGTCAACGTCAACCTGCGGCCCTACTACGCCGAGGGTTCGAAGACGCTCGCCTACGAGACGGCTGAGCAGCTGGGCTGGACGCTGCCCGACCGCGTCGTCGCCCCGATCGCTTCCGGCTCGCTCTTCACCAAGCTCGGCCGCGGTTTCCAGGAGTGGCTCGACCTCGGCCTGGTCAGCGGTGAGCTGCCGACCTTCAACGGCGCCCAGGCGGAGGGCTGCAGTCCCGTCGCCACCGCCTTCGCCGAAGGCTGGGACGTCTGCAAGCCGCAGAAGCCGGAGACGATCGCCAAGAGCCTGGCGATCGGCGACCCGGCCGACGGTCCCTACGCGGTCGAGCACGCGCGCCGGACCGGCGGCGGCATCGACTCGGTCAGCGACGCCGAGATCCGGACCGCGATCAAGCTGCTGGCGGAAACGACCGGGATCTTCACCGAGACCGCGGGCGGCGTCACCGTCGGCGTCCTCCGCAAGCTCGCCGAACGGGGCGAGATCGGCGCCGGCGAGCGCGTCGTCGTCTACATCACCGGCGAGGGCTTGAAGACGCTCGATGCGACCCGCGATACGTTCCAGATGCACGAGATCGATCCGCGCCTCGAGAGCTTCGAGGCCGAGTTCCGCCAGGAGGTAGTCGTCTAGATGCCAGTCACGGTGAAGATTCCGACCCAGCTGCGGGCCGCGACCGGCGGCGAGTCCGAGGTCGAGGTGAGCGGCTCGACCGTCGGTGAGGTGCTCGACGCCGTCTTCGACACCTACGGCGACCTGCGCGAGCGGATCACCCAGGACGGCGACCTGCGCCGCTTCGTCAACGTCTACGTCTCCGGCGAGGACATCCGCTTCCAGCAGGGCCTCGATACGGGCATCGAAGACGGCGACGAGGTCACCATCCTCCCCGCAGTGGCCGGCGGCTGAGAGCGGCCGTGGCGCGGCGCATATCCGCGTCCTCGGTCGCTCGCGTGCAGAGCACGCTTCGCTCCCTGCGTCCTTGATCTGCTTGGCCACGGCCGCTCTCAGGAGCGGATGAACAAACAACCGGTAGGGGGGCGGGTCGATTGAAGAAGGCGCTGGTTACCGGTGGTCATGGCTTCATCGCCTCGCATCTGGCTAAGGGGCTACTCGCCGAAGGAGTCGAAGTCCGCGTGCTTGACCGGCCGGGGCCGCGGCTGACCGAGAGCGGCGGGCCGCGCCACTCCGGGCTCGACCTGCTCGGGATTCGCGGCGAGATCGAGCTGGTCGAGGGCGATCTGCTCGAACCGGCGCAGGTTGACGGCGCGGTGGCGGGTTGCGATGCGGTCTTCCATCTCGGCGGGCGGACGTTCCCGGGCGTGACCGGTCCTCCTCCCGCGCAGACTTTCGAGATCAACGTGCGCGGTGCCTGGAACGTGTTCGAGGCGTGCCGGGTTCACTCCGTTGAGAGAACCGTCTTCGCTTCTTCGCCCCGGGC
>Ga0307476_10000434_pt1 | contig 33252 bp, 26 predicted proteins | sample atmos_gasesECM2C_2_FD_203314 | JGI IMG/M metagenome (GOLD analysis project Ga0307476, IMG submission 203314) | Hardwood forest soil microbial communities from Morgan-Monroe State Forest, Indiana, United States - atmos_gasesECM2C_05 | ecosystem: Environmental > Terrestrial > Soil > Temperate...
AGATCAAGAGGTCAGTGGCATGTTCAACGAATGATGTCGGGCCGCAGACGTAGCTGGTTGGCCGAAGGGTCGAAGGCCATGTACCCATCGCAATTAGCGGTGCGTCGATCCGTCCAGCGGGTCTCGGCCAATCCTTCGGGGTCACTCGCGTGTAGGCGTAAGTGATCGTTACTGAGTCGCCTTGATTTGATAATGCACGTAGTTCATCGCGGTAAAAAACCGTCTCCGGTTCCCTGACGGAATATAGCAACCGGAATGGCGAACTGCTGCCGACCGAACGATGCGAGCGAATCATAGCCATAAGAGGAACGATGCCGGAGCCACCGGCTACCAGTTGGATCGGTTCCATCTGCTCGCATCGCCACACGAACCATCCGCCAATCGGGCCTCGCAACTCTAGCTCATCGCCGACCATGACTTCCTGCGTGAGGTATGGTGAGACTTCGCCGTTCGGCAGTCGCTCGACGGTGATTTCAATGCGGCCATCGAAGCTCGGCGAAGAGGCAATCGAGTAGGATCGGACCGCAGAGTACCCGTCTGGAGCGGTCAAACGCACGTCCACATGTTGGCCCGCGACCTGACCTGGCCAATCGCGAACTGCAAGTACGAGCGTCCGTGCAGTCGCTGTTTCGTCGTGCACCGCAACAATCTTTGCGGCACGCCACGTCACTCGTTCGAGTACCGCTGTTCCTGCCATGGATCCCCATAGATGTGGTAGCCGAGGTTTTCCCAAAAACCCGGTTTGTCGTTCCGCATCAGCGTCATGCCCTTCACCCATTTCGCGCTTTTCCACAAATAGAGATGAGGAACGAGAAGCCGCGCGGGGCCGCCGTGTTCGGGCTCAAGATCGGCATCGTTGTGTTTGAACGCGATCCAGGCCTGCTTGTTCATGACATCTTTCAAGGGCAGGTTCGTCGTGTAATCGCCGGACGAACGAAACATTGCATATGGCAAATCTGTCTTTAGGTCCGCAATCAGGACATCTAGTGAAACCCCTTCCCAAGACGTATTCAGTTTCGACCACCGTGTTACGCAATGTAGATCAACGGTAATAGTTTCGGTAGGCAGCTCGCGAAACGACTTCCAATCCCATCGCTTCAAAACGTTGCTTCCATCGTCGATCGTGAATTCCCAGCGATCGAGCGAAATGCGCGGTGTTGGACCTGCGGATAAGACGGGGAAATCGGTGGTGAGGTATTGACCCGGCGGGAGTTTGGCTTCGGATGCGCTGCGTCGACCGGAAAAACCTCGCGAGATTATGGCCATCATCCGCTCCTGCTCAGTGTCTAACCTAGTGCTGTGTTGGTGCTGCATTACGATCCAGTCGAAGACTAGCAATCGAGCTTCCAATCGATGTCGTCCTCCGACTGTAAACGCTGTCACTCTGGGTTAGCAAGAATAAGGTACTGCCGAAGGCCAATCTGGATGGTTAACGCGAGCCTCGCATTCAGGGCAGACACCTCCTGTCGTAAATACGTCTCGGAGTTTCTATATCGACACGGAGCCCTGGTTCCCCTACATCCGGCAGATCTCACCCTCCGAGAATGACGCATAAGTTACCGAGTCACCGGCATTCAGCGTTCGCCACTTGGTTTGGTTATTCTCGTGCTCCCACCCAGCAGCAGATGCGATTCGAATCATGAAGTCATTCGTCGCCGTCGCCGGGCCTTTTGTGGCGGACTCGTAGCGGCTCTCATTTCGAAGGAGACATCAACATGCGAAAATGGAAACTTGCCCTCGCTGCACTCGCCATCGCACTGTTCGCCGCCTGGTACGCGTTTCGGCCAGAGCGGTTGCTCGTCAATCACCGGGTGAACGAAGGCTTTCCTGCGGGCGCAGACCCTTCATCCGCACAAGTCCTCGAGTCAGGCACTTTCTATGCAGTAGCACACCCCACCGCGGGTACAGCAACCATCTACCGCCTTGGGAATGGAGATCGGATTCTCCGCCTCACGAACTTCAGTACTTCGAACGGGCCAAATGTCCACGTGTACCTGGTCGCCGCTGACGATGCAAAGGACAGCGCGACCGTGAAGAGCGCCGCCTCCATCGATCTGGGGTCGATCAAGGGAAACATCGGTGACCAGAACTACGCCTTAGGCACTGATCTGGATCTGTCGAAGTACCGAACCGTTTCGATCTGGTGCCAAAGGTTTGCCGTCAATTTCGGTGCGGCACCGTTGAGAGCCGACCACGCGATCTTGCAAAACTAAGTTGCTATCCGGCCTGTTGTTGATTGAAGCGCCTTAATTCGATTTGGAGACTTTATGGAAACGACTCAACCAGCTTATTTCTCCCAGTACCGCAGCCTGAAATTGACACGAGACGACAACGGTGTGCTGGTTGCTGAATTTCACAGCAACGGCGGGCCATTTACCTTCACTGCTCAAGACCATACAGAGTTTCTCGAAGCCTTCTACCGGATCGCGCAAGATCGAGCGAACAAGATCGTTATCCTAACCGGCGCAGGCGGTGATTTCATTCCTGGAATTGATTTCGCCACTTTCGGCAATGTGGCCGATCCCGGTGTTTGGAGCCAGACTCACGACGAGGGCTGTCAGATTCTTGAAAACATAGCCAATATACGCGTGCCCGTCATCGCGGCTGTCGAAGGACGAGCGCATGTGCACTCCGAGTATGCCTTGCTGGCCAATGTGATCGTGGCAGCCGAGAGTGCGACCTTCCACGACGTCCCCCACTTCGCGGGAGGCATTGTGCCAGGTGATGGAATCTTTACCACGTGGAGTTATCGCGCTGGAGCGGGACGGGCCGAGGCGTTTCTGCTGAACCCACAGCCGCTGACCGCGGGCACTGCGCACGAATGGGGAGTCGTTGCCGAAGTCGTCCCGAACGGAAAGGCGCTCAGCCGAGCGCGAGAACTCGCCGTCCTGTACCTAAAGGTGCCGGAGGTGGCGCGCCGCAACACACGCGTGCACTTCATTTATCCGTTAAAGGAGCGCATCGTGCGAGAAGTTGGCTATGGACTGTCGCTCGAAGGAGCATCGGCCGCTGACCTCGTGAAGTCTATGCAGGCTCAAAGTGAACCGGTTGCCGAGAAAAGAAAATCCGCGTGATGTCGTCCTTGATTTAGAGAGGAAAAGCACATCTCCAACATGGAACACCAAAATCTTAAGGAGACCAAAGTATGTCGCGTGCGTCCGCCCCAACAAAAGAAGCAGTGTCAACCAAAGGAATATTGCAAGAGTCAACCCCAACACAAAAAGCAACGTCGCCCACCGTAATGGAACACGTTCTGTCGAGGCTAAAGGACATCGGAATCACCAAAGTGTTCGGCGTTGCCGGGGACTTCGCTTTTCCCATTGAGGATGCAATCGTTGGTTTTCCTGGTATCGATTGGGTCGGATGCTGCAACGAGCTGAATGCATCGTATGCGGCCGACGGGTACGCTCGCATTCACGGCATCGCTGCTCTCAACACGACTTACGGTGTAGGTGAATTGAGCGCTATCAATGGAATCGCCGGAGCCTACGCCGAGCATGTGCCGGTTTTCCACCTGGTCGGAATGCCAAATCTGCCTGCCCAAGCCGGGCGCGCGCTTGTCCACCACACGCTGGGGAATGGTGAATTCGACTTCTTCCACAAGATGGCTGAAAAAGTCGTTTGTGCCAGCGCCATCATGACACCCCAAAACGCAGCTTACGAGACGGAGCGACTGATCGCGGAGGCGATGTACCACCGCAGGCCTGTCTATATGGCGTTTCCGGCAGATGTCGCGAATCAGCCTGTCGTCAGCAGTGCAACCCCACTCGATCCACCGAAGAGCGAAGCTGCATCGCTGGAAAGGGCGGTCTCCGCGATCATTGAGGCTCTCAGCGCGGCCAAGACCGGATGCATTCTGCCAGGAATCCTGGCCAGTCGTGCGAAGTTGCAGGACGCTGTCCAGGCATTCGTGGATGCTTCCGGGCTTCCCTTCGCCACTATGCTTATGGACAAATCCACACTCGAAGAACAACAGCCAGCTTACATTGGCATGTATGAAGGAAAACTCATGGACGAGCCGGTTCGTGAGTACGTTGAATCATGCGACGCCGTCGTTCTGATCGGAGCCATTCTGACGGACTTCAGCACGGGCGCCTTCACAGCGCATCTTGACCCGGAAAAGACCATCGATATCGGCCACCATCGCACTCATGTGGGCACAAAGGTTTATCCCAACGTCGAAATGAAAGATGTCCTCGCTGAGCTCTCGCGGCGTGTTAAGAAACGAAATCAGAAACCACCGGTTCGACCAGGTTCGCTCGGACAAGTAAGGGGCGCGGGCAGCGATCCGATCACCGCAGACGCGCTCTATCCTCGCTGGGCGGATTTTATTAAACCGAATGATATCGTCATTACTGAGACTGGGACTTCCGGGTTTGGAATGGCGTTGGCGCTCCTGCCGAAGGGCGCGAAGTTTTACAACCAGACGTTGTGGGGTGCTATCGGATATGCGACACCGGCGGCCTTTGGAGCGGCAGTCGCGGCGCCCAACCGTCGCATTGTGCTGATTACAGGTGAAGGCTCCCATCAATTGACAGCTCAGGAGATCAGTCAGTTCGGCCGGCTTGGGCTGAAGCCCATCATCTTCGTTCTCAACAATTCGGGTTACCTGATTGAACGGCTGCTCTGCAAGGACCCCAACATCGAGTACAACGATCTTGCTCAGTGGCACTACGCCGATTTACCGAAGGCGCTTGGATGCGACAACTGGTTCACCGCGCGTGTCACCACATGCGGAGAATTCGATCAGGCCCTTAAGACGGCGTCTGAGGGCGGCCGAGGTGCATACATCGAAATTGTGACCGACAAGTATGCCGCGCCTCCCATTGCCCTGAAGTTTCACGAAAGTGTCAAGACTCTATACCGGACATAATGAACATGAGGAACAGAGTCAGCATCTGCACGCTGATCATTGGGCTGATCTATCCATTCACCCAGGTTGCGCGGGGACAGCAATCCGGCCCCGTGCAGCCCCCGCCCGCGAGGATCGTCGAGGAATCTCAAAGAAGCGCAGGAGGCCCTTCCGAGTCGGACGTGGCGACCGCCAACAATCCGATTGCCCCCCTGAACGCCATATACTTTCAAAATTATTACGCGCCCACGGTCTACGGCGTTCCAGGGTCTGATAATTTGCTCGACTTGCGCACGCTTGTTGTAAGCGGGAGGCAAATTGTCCGCGCCACGCTTCCAATCTCAAGCGCTGAGGACAACAGTGGCGATCAACAGTCAGGACTGGGAGATTTTAATGTTTTCGACGCCATTCGAGTGTCTCCCGCGGAATCGAGGAATGTCCTTGCTGTTGGGCCAATGCTAACCGCTCCTACTGCGACGAACAGTTTCTTAGGGCAAGGCAATGGCAAGCTGGGTTGGCTGCAGTTGGCCTTCACCCGCTGTCAGGAGGAAGCTCACTCGTGGGCATCTTTACCTAGCAGCATTCTTTTGCCGGCGAGCATACTCGCCCTGACGCACAAGGCGTCACATTTCAGCCAATCGCGGCTCTGAGCATCGGCGGTGGGTACTACGTTCGATCGAGCGGCATTTGGAATTTTGATATTTCAAACAACAAAAGATTGATACCGCTGGGTATCGGTTTTGGAAAGGTGTTCAAAACCGGCAATGCCATTGTGAATGCTTTTATCGAGCCTCAATTCACTGTCTATCACGATGGAATTGGCCTGCCATCGTTCCAGCTTTTCTCCGGCCTGCAGTTCCTGTTTAAAAAGAAGACAGAATGAGGTCGTAACGTTCGACGTCGGAAAGTGGGCTCACACTCGAAACTGGTAAGAACTTCGGACCTGTAAAGTAAGTAACTAAGAAGAGTCCAAGAAACTCCGGGGCCGATGGGAGAAAGACAGCGATGATTCGCGGCGCGTTTTGGGCCGGTCCTATGATTGTGCAAGAGCTCGCTGTGCCTAGCACGCCCGAGTTCGGGCGTCGCGCTCCGCCACGCAGTCTGAACTGCAGAGAAACTCCGCTCGCCTTGCGCTGAAATACGCTAAAATGCCAAAATTTCGCGATTCTTTGTGACCAAACCGGACTGGAGAGAACGGACTGCTCATCAGCTTCGGAGGTCACTGTCCCGGTTTTTCTCTGAAGGGCACATGAGCAGTCCGGTTTCAAAGGAGGGCGTCGGAGGGCGTTAGGCGAATGTAATGCGATCAAAAATCGATGATGTAGCGAAGCCCGACTTCCTCCTCCGGAACTCATTGCCACCTCTGTTGCCGACCATCCGGCAACTAGGATCGCCTAAGGCGAGTTTGTCACATGCGGCGGTTGCGGTCTGCTGGCCGGCGCATTTGTTTGCTGGCCCAGTCTCGCAGCACTTCAGGGTGTGATGGCAATGACTCGCAGTGGACTGCCGGAGCCGCCGACGATTTTCAGTGGCGCGGCGATGATGATGGCGCCGGTGGGGGGAAGCTGATCGAGGTTGGACAGACTGGCCAAGCCAAACTTGCCGCTGCCGTGCATCAAGAAGTGGTTGGGGAATGGTGGATCGAAGGTGGCCGCTTGGCCGGCATCGGTCCCGACCGTTTCCACGCCGACGCCTAACACATTGCGCTGCTCGGCAAGGAGCGCAGAACTTTCCTTGGCTAATCCGGGCGTGTGGGGTCCGTTTCCCTTCAGGTTGATGTAGTCCTTGGGGTTCGTTCGCTTCGACCAGTCCGTGCGTAAGAGAACCCATGCGCCCGTCGGGATGAGGCCGTGCTGTTTTTCCCACTGGGCGATACGCTCTGGCGTCAACAGATAGTTTGGGTTTTTCGCCACCTCTGTGCTGATGTCGATCACGCAAGCGGGTCCGACAAATTTCTTCGGCGGGATGCGATCTACCGTGTTATCGGGAAGGTCTTTCCCCGAGACCCAATGGACAGGAGCATCGAAGTGGGTGCCCGTGTGCTCGCCGGTCTCGAAGCCATTCCAATACCACGCCGGGCCACGTTCATCGTAGTGTGATAGCTCCCAGATTTTGAACGCAGGCGTGTTGTTCCACTGCGTCGGAAGAGGCAGCAGGGGAGTCTGCGGAGTTAGGGGCTGGGTCAGATCCACGACCCGCAGCCGGCCAGCGGTTAATTCTTCGAGCAGTTTGGCCAAGACGAGAGACATCGGCGTTCCTCACAAATCTCATCGCACTTCTTCAGCGCTGCTTCAGCGACTGAATGTGACGGCAAAATTGAAACCGATTTTCCAGCAACGTCAAGTCGGTCACGTAGGCGGCGGGACCCTTGGCTTCGACCTTGGCAATGATGGTTGTCAGTTCATTGCCATGCAGAGCGTCAATCACAGCAGCCTTGAAACTTTCCACAGTGCGTACCGTGGTCACTCGCGGAATGCCGGAGGCACGCGCGATGCCCTCCAGGTCCGTACCTGTACCGGTCGCGGTGGGGAAACCTCCGACCGAGAGCAGACTTTCGTTGTCGAAAACAATGTGAATCAGTTTCCTGGGGCGATAGCGCGCCATGGTGCTGAGACTGCCTAGGTTCATCAACAGCGAACCGTCGCCATCGAATACGATCACGGTTTGTTCCGGCAGGCAAAGAGCGAGGCCCATCCCCGTCGAAGACGCCAGTCCCATAGCGTGTTGCAGGTAAAAGAAATTGGGCCGGTGACCCAGGGAATGCAGTTCAGCCGCGACTGCTCCCATGATCGTGACGACAAGACAGTTTTCCAGGTCCGAATAAACTGACCGAAGACAATCGAGGCGGAGCATCACTCCTCCCACATCAAGTCGCGCGTCAGAAGAAGGGCGACCGGCTGCAAACTGCTTTCGGCGAGAGTCTGCGCCTGCCGAATGCGCTTTCTGACGGTGTCCAATGCGTCGAGAAAAAAGTAAGGGATACGCAACGCTCGCAAGAGCGGTTCCGTAACATTGCCACCTTGCGTTTGCCATGGGTCGCGCTCCCCCAAAGAACCGCGGTAGCTGATAAGCATCAAGAGAGGGATCTTGTAAAGATGCGCGAAAGAGACGATACCGTTAATCGATGCCAGGAAGCCGTGGTTCTGCATCAGCATGGCTGACTTGACTCCGGCAAAGTACGCTCCGGCCGAGATGCCGACCGCTTCTTCCTCCTTTGCGAGGCGCACCAAAATCATTTCTGGATCCTCGTCGGCCGATCGAATGAGATGCACCAACCAGGTTTCCGGCAGAGCGGATACGAGGCGGATGTCGCACTCTTTCAAAGCGTCATAAATCAGCTTTGAGTTGGTCACGGATACCGGCATAGGTTGGCTTTCAGGTTGACGAGTTGTTGCAGCGGAGTATAGGTTTGGCGCTGGTCATTTTGCAAGACTGTAGTGCTAACTTTTCAGCTGTAACCGGGAGCAAGGTTTGGAGGCAGAATCCCAAAGTGTTCTCAACCACGAAATCCCCTCCGCATCGAGTGTGGCCTTTCCCATTGACACCGTTCGTGCGGCTTTTCCCGCGCTGACTCGGCCTCCGGGCTTCATCTTCTTTGATAATGCAGCAGGGGCGCAGGTCCCACAGATCGTCTTGGACGCGGTGAATCATCATCTCCTCGAGTGCAATGTGCAGCGAGGGGGACGCTACGCGAAAAGCCGTGAAGTGGACGAGATGATTTTGCGGGCACGGCACAGCGTCGCTGATCTTGTGAACGCTCGCGACGCCCGCGAAATCGCGTTTGGCATGAACGCCACTTCCTTTATTCGGCTGGTGAGTCTGGCGATCGGACAAACACTCGATAAGCGGAACGGGATTGTCGTAACCGACATGGACCACGAGGCGAACGTCGCTACCTGGTTGGCATTGGAACGGGGGGGAGCGAAGTTCTCCTGGTGGAAGATGAGGGACGATGGGAATCTGAATGTGGACGACCTCATCCCTCTGGTGTCTTCGACGACACGCCTCGTGGCGTGCACGCTGGCTTCGAATGCCATCGGCTCGATTGTGGATGTCACGGCGGCAGCAAGAGTGGCCCACGCATCCGGCGCCGAAATCTTTCTCGATTCCGTACATTACGGTCCTCACGGATTGATCGACGTGCAAGCCTTCGATTGCGATTATCTGGTGTGCTCGGGCTACAAGATCTTCGGTCCGCATATGGGATTTCTTTGGGGACGGAGCGAACTGCTGGAAAGGCTCCCAACCTTCCGTGAGGATTTCATCCCCGACGAGCCACCCGGAAAGATTGAGGCGGGCACCTTTGTTTACGAAAATGTTGCCGGAATGGATGCTGCCGTACTCTACCTGGAAACGCTAGGCCGAAATATGGCCAGGAGTGAGGCAACGGCGAACTCAGAATCGAGGCGGTCCGCTCTGCGACGTGCGTTCGAGGCAATCCGGATCTACGAAGAATCGCTTTCGCTTGAAATGCTTCAGGTGCTCAACGACTGCGGCGCCGTCGTCTACGGGGTGGCGGAGGAAGAGCGCGCTAATCAACGAGTGCCAACGTTTTGCTTCAATTTGCCAACCGTGTCCCCTGCAAGAGTCACCGAAGAGCTTGCGAAACAGAATATCGGCGGGCGTGACGGCCACATGTATGCACCGCGGCTGATGGAGCGACTCGGGCTCCGCAAAGAGAGTGGCGCAGTCAGAGCGTCATTGGTCCACTACAATACGGTCCAAGAGGTGCGCAGATTCGGAAGAATACTGGCTGAGATTAAAGAGTCATGCTGACCGACACGCAGATCACTGATGCGCAGATCCAGGAGATTCGTTCTCGCTTCAGAATCTTCAAACACAAAATTTATCTCAACAGTTGCTCCCAGGGGGCCCTATCCGATGTGGTGCAGGCCGGCCTGGAGGATTTCATGGCGAGCTGGCACGAGCAAGGCTCGCCGTGGGATCTGTGGGTGAATCGATATGAAGCGGCGCGGACCGCTTTTGCACAGTTCATCAACGCCAGCCCAGATGAAGTTGCCATTGTGACCAGTGTGTCGGCAGGCATCAATGGCGTCGCCAGCGCGCTGAATTTCCAGGAACGAAAGAAAGTCGTAATGGGCGAGTTCGAGTTTCCAACGATGGGTCATGTCTGGCTGGGCCAACGTACTCGGGGCGCAGAGGTGCAATTTGTGAGCGCAGAAGGCAACCGCATTCCGGCAGCCCGTTACGAGAAGATGGTGGACCGAAATACGTGCATCGTGCCGCTCACTCATGTTTGTTTCAAGAACGGATTTCGTTCCGACATAAACGCCATCACGCAAATCGCCCACCGCTCCGGTGCTCTCGTCCTGCTCGATGATTACCAGGATTGCGGAACCCGCCCGGTTGATGTGAAAGCCCTGGATCTGGACTTTTTTGTAACCGGAACCCTCAAGTACCTGCTCGGTCCTCCCGGCCTGGCTTTCATGTACGTGCGCAAAGAGCTCATCTCGTTGTTGAGGCCTACCGTCACCGGATGGTTTGGGCAAGCAAATCCGTTCGCCTACGATCCCAAGCTATTCGATTTATCTCCCACAGCGCGAAGATTCGAGTCAGGTTCTCCATCCGTGCCCAATGTGTACGCGGCGCTGCCCGGATTCCAACTGCTGCACAAAATCGGGATGGAGAATGTGGCAGGCCACATCAAGAAACTCGCACAATCGCTGTTGAGCTGCACCCACGACCTGGGCATTCGCGCCAAAACGCCCGCTGATAGCGCCGGGCCACTGATCGTATTGCAGTGCAAGGATTCAAACTTGCTGGTGCAGAAGCTTGCCGAAAGCAATATCGTCGCATCGAATCGTCACGACGGGTTGCGGATATCGTTCCACGTGTACAACACGATGGACGATGTTAAGGCGGTCGTGGAAGTTCTCAAGAAGAATATCGATCTTATGGTCCCTGCCCCTGCCAGCGTTGGCAGAATATGACTGATCAACACCCTTCAGATCAACCCCGTTCAACCCAACAACGTTCAGCGGCCGGGGCCACGCTTGCCGGTGAGGCGCTTCCGGTGCTGGAAGGGGAAGGTCTCCACCGCCGATTGGGCCAAAGGCAGCTGACCATGATGGCTATTGGCGGCGCCATCGGTGTCGGTTTGTTCTTGGGAAGCAGCGTCACCATTCGCCTCGCTGGGCCCGCCGTGATTCTTTCCTATCTTCTGGGGGCTGGCATCGCTCTGATCATGTCCTATGCGCTGGCGGAGATGGCAGTCGTCCATCCGGTCGCCGGCGCCTTCGGAGTTTACGCGGAGAAATACCTCAATCCCTGGGCCGGTTTTTCGGTTCGAGCTACTTACGGAGTCGCGCAAATCATCGCCATCGGTGCTGAAGTCACTGCCGCAGGCATCTACATTTCTTTTTGGTTTCCGAATGTTCCGCAATGGATTTGGGTAGTGTTGGTTTCAGCCGCTCTGGTCGCGCTCAATTCAATGCAGGTTAACCGCCTGGGGGAGTTTGAATATTGGTTCGCGATGATCAAAGTAACGGCCATCGTCGCCTTCATCATTGTAGGAATATCTTTGATTCTTGGCGTTGGCTCCCGCGGCGCAATTGGCTTGGCTAATCTAACCCAGCACGGAGGATTCCTGCCCGCCGGATGGAAAGGAGTCTGGCTTTCACTCACCATCACAGTCACCAGTTACATGGGAGTAGAAATTATCGCGGTCACAGCGGGAGAAGCCGAGCATCCAGAAATTACCATTCCACACGCAATGCGAAGCATTGTATGGCGTCTCATTTTGTTTTACGTTCTGGCCATTGCGATTATGGTGACGATGGTTCCATGGAACCAGGCCAGTGCTTCTTCCACGCTTTCTGGCAGCCCGTTTGTTACGGCATTCGCGGCGGCGCATATCCCGTTCGCGGCCGCGATCATGAACTTCGTCGTGCTGACGGCGGCACTGTCGAGCGTGAATACTAACCTTTACCTTTCAACTCGAATGCTTTTTTCTCTAGGAGAGGGAGGTTATGCCCCAGAATGGATGGGCAAAGTGAGCCACAACGGCGTGCCGCATCGCGCGTTGCTGGCTTCAACCGCAGGGATTGTCGCAGCGATTCTGCTGGCCATCTTTGCTCCCAGGAATGCTTTCCTCATGCTCTATGGGACTGCAGTAGCCGGAATGCTCTTTGTGTGGCTAGTGATTCTTAATACGCACCTCCGTTTTCGCAAAGCCATCACGCGCGAGCGGCTAGGAAGTTTGCCCATGCGCCTGCGGGCTCATCCGTTGTTCACCGTCGTCGGTATTCTGTCACTTCTTGCGATCTCAGTGACAACTTTCTTCGTGGATGGACTGCAATGGTCGGTGCCGGCATTTGCTGTTTTCTTGGGCCTTATCTCACTCTTGTTCCTGCGCAACCGGCGGCGCAAGACCATTTAGGACATCGTCACCGTGGTTTATAAGAACACTCTGCAAGGAAGCAAGCAATGATCGAAGCCAGCGCAGAGGTTTACTCATCACTACACCGGCGCTTCAAAGGGGATCTGGTGCGTCCCGGCGATACCGGCTTCGAAGATGCGCATGCTATCTGGAATGGAATGGTAGCCCGCGAACCAGGACTTATCGCGCGCTGCGCAGATGTGAGTGATGTGCAAAGCGCTGTCCGAGCCGCCTCTGAGACCGGGATTCTTACTGCGATCCGCTGTGGAGGGCATAGCCTGGCAGGTTTCAGCACCTGCGATGGCGGTCTGGTGATTGACCTGTCGAGGATGCGCCAGGTCACGGTTGATCCCGAGGCACGCCGGGCCAGGATCGCCGGGGGTTGCCTGTTAGGATCGATTGATAGCGCAACACAGAAAGCGGGGCTTGTCTTTCCCTCCGGCGTCGTCTCTCACACCGGGGCTTCCGGACTGATCTTGGGTGGAGGCACCGGATGGCTCACCCGGCGATTTGGATTGTCATGCGATAACGTCGAGGGGTTCACTCTTGTAACTGCCGATAGCTCCCTTGTGCGCGCCAACTCAAAGGAGAACCCGGATTTGTTCTGGGCCTTGAGGGGAGGCGGCGGTAACTTTGGGGTAGTGACAGAATTTGAAGTGAAACTCCATCCTTTGACGTCTGTGGTCCTCGCCGAAGGCTTAACTCCCCAGCCCGACATTCGCGGCCTACTTGAATGCTGGAGAGACTTCATGGCCGAGGCGCCGCTCGACTTCAAGTGGAATATTGATCTACGCCTTGCGAGCCCTCTAAATAAGGTACCCCTTGCGCTTCGTGGGCGACCCGTGGCCGCCAGTTCTCTAATTTGGACAGGCGATCCCGAAGCCGGGCGGCCCTATCTGCAGCGCGCGCTTTCCCTGTGCAGGCGGGATTCCGTGAGCAGCAAGATTGTGCCGTTTATCAACCTGCAAACCATGGCGGATTCTGATTTCCCACATGGCCGGCGCTACTACACAAAATCGGGTTATTTCAGTTATCTCGACGACGGCAGTATTGATCGCCTGGTGGAGGCAGTGGCCACGATTCCGACGTCGGAAACCCAGATTGAACTGGCCTATCTTGGCGGCGCTGCGGCGCGGATCGGCGCTGATGAGACCGCATTCGGTGATCGCAGCTCTCCCTTCATCCTCAATTTGCTGGCGAACTGGTCAGAGCCATCCGCTGATGACGGCAATGTTGCCTGGATTCGCGGAATCTTCGACAAACTTCGGCCCGCAATGAAACCGGGCGTTTACATAAACTTCATGAGCGGCGATGAACAGTATCGCGTGCCTGAGGCTTATCACCAACGATGGGACCGCATGGTAGCAGTCAAGTCGCACTATGATCCCAATAACTTCTTCCGGCTGAATCAGAACGTTCCGCCGTGGAAAGCCTGAAGTCATGCCTAGGACGGGTTCCCAACTACGCTATCTAGAAGTCGGAGTGGGGGAGATCACAACTGATCTCCTAAAAGCCCGTTTGTGGACAGCGTCGGCCCGCTAGTGGTGCTACAGTCAGAGGACTCAGATATTGTGAAGATTTTCAGGAAGCGAAATCGTCGTCTCTAACCGCCATCATAGTTACGCATTTCGTTCGCGTAATAGGGCGTGCGACAAAGAGAATCCTGAAGGCCGTCCACGCTTGATTCAGTTGGCGGCGCAATTTAACTTCCAAGGTTTGCGACCAGTTGTCGAGAATAGGTAGAGGAGCAGCATTGCGAGCAGCGGCACATCGCAACCAACCAACGTTCCGTAAGATCTGGTGGGTCTTGGTGGTACTGCTCCTGTCGTCGGGTGCGTGGGCAATGCCTCAAGTTACCGCGATCGGACCCGACTTGTACGCTTACATCTCGGACAACGATGGCAGCGCCAACTCGACATTCCTTGTGGGGAGCAAAGGGATTCTCGTCGTCGACACTGGGGTTGACGCCACCGAGGGCAGCAAACTTCTGCGAGAAATCCGAAAAGTTTCGCAGCTTCCGGTGTTGTATGTAATCAACACTCACTACCATCCGGATCATCAGGGTGGAAATTCCGTGGTAGGTCCAAACGCAACGATAATCTCGACCGGCTTCACGCGGGAGCGAACGCTGGCATTGATGCAGTCCTCTCCACAACTCCACCTTCAAGCGGCTGATGTCACGTTTGAGCAGAAGATCAAGATTCATTTAGAACCCTATTCAGCCGAGGTTTATTTTCCCGGCAAGGCGCACACTTCCGGAGATGCGTTGGTTTACTTCCCACGTCAACACGCTATCGCGATGGGGGATCTATTCCTGAACCGGTCTTCTCCCACGATGGACGAGGGCAGCGTAGAAAACTGGATCAAAGCCCTCGATCAAACGCTGGCCCTTCCCTTGGACAAAGTGGTACCGGGCCATTTTGAGCTCGCGACGAAGGTCGAACTGCAACGCTTTCGCGACTATCTCAGTGATCTCTTCACTCAGGTTCGTTCTCTCTACCGGAGCGGCGTGAAGGTACAGGATGCCGTCCGCCAGATTCACGTGGAGAAATACGCCGACTTCCGACAGTATCCGAAATATCAGGCCACGTTTGCCGACAACGCCGAGGTGATCTATCAGCAACTTCAGCAGCAGTAAAGCCGCGGCGCCTAACTTCCCGATCGCGTGGGTTCGCAATTCCTTTCCCGCGCTGAACAGTGGCGGCAATTTTATTTTCTTCGATAACGGAACCGGAGCACAGGTACCGCAAGTCGTGCTGGACGCGGTGCAGAATCATCTGCTGATGCGCCACGTGCAGCGTGATGGACGATACGGGAGGAGCAAAGGAGGTGGATGCCGTCATCCAGCGCGCAACTTCAATCTTGAACCCGATGGCAAGCGCTTCGCAGTGACTAATCATCCACAGTGCCAGGAAGACGCTGAGCCGAAAAAACCACAGATTCGTTGCCCTGCTCAACGCCGTCGACGAGCTCCGCCGCGTCACCCCTCCTGCGAGCAAATGACACCATAAGCAGGTTCATCTGTTCAGCTTGCTCTTGATGTCGAGTATGACTTTTGGGGTTCTGAGCAAAGGGCGCTTTGCTCCCCAAGCGAGCTTTGGGGCCTTTTCTCTGAAGGGCTCGTTGGCAGTCCGGTTTCGAAGACTCCGTCAGGCGAATGCAATGCGATTACAAACTGATGATCCTTCTATTTTCCGGGGACAGGCCTGAGGAGGAGATCCTGATAATCGAAGCTGAAATCGGCCAGGGGAGAGACGGCCTGCATCCTGGCGCTATCGATGTTGCCGTCGGCATTCAATGAAAACGTTACGAATGCATCTTCGATAGTGTGCTGGCGCCAGTGAGCTTTGAAGGTGTCATACTGCCATTGCTGCAAGTCACCGATCATTCCCGGCGTGCGATCGAAACTGATGACCAGGCCAGCCTTCTCGGCACGAATCGTGATCGGCCCATACCAGGCGTCGTTATAGACTCCGGCATATTTCTGCAGCGGGAGAGACGGTTTCGAATTCGCGGCACGCTCGATCTCGGCTTTCTTCATGGTTTCGGCAGCGTCTGTTTCTTGGGTGTCTTTCAGCGATTTAAAGGCGGCGATCCAGTCTGCCGGCGGCAGTTTAAAATAATGGTCGAGGATGTGATAGAGAATGGAATCGAAGGCTCCAGTCTCTTCGGCATTGGTGAGCACGACAACCCCCAGATTTTCCTCCGGCACCAGCATGACTCGCGAGACGAACCCCGCGACGCCACCGGTATGGCCAACTAACTTGCGGCCGTGATAGTCGCGCAGTACCCAGCCCAGAGCGTAGTCAGAGAAGTTGGCTTTAAGGTTAGCCAGCGGTCCCGGAGGAACACTATCTGCGGGAAGAATCGTCTGCGGCGTCCACATTTCCCGCGATCGCTCTTCCCTGAAAAGCTGCCCTTCGCGGTCGGCAAACTTGCCGCGATTGAGTTGCAGCAGCACCCACTTCGCCATGTCCGCGGCACAGGAGTTGATGGAGCCAGCCGGCCCTACGTTGTCGAGATCTTCGAGCGCAAGCACTTGCAACGTACCGTCGACTCGCGAGTGCGGAAACGCGTAATCATCCCCGGCCTTGAAGGCTTTGGTTGTTGTGTTGGAATTGTTCATGCCCAACGGCACGAAAATATTTTGCCGAATGTATTCATCCCAGGAAATTCCCGTCACCGACGGAATGATTTGGCCTGCCGTCATGTAGAGCAGATTGTCATAGGCATACTTACTGCGAAAACTTGACGCAGGCTTCATAAAGCGCAGTTTGTAAATGATTTCGTCGCGGGTGTAAGTGGTTTTTGGCCAGAACAGCAAATCGCCCTCGCCCAATCCCATTCCGCTACGATGGGTCAGAAGATCGCGGATGGTCATCTCGTGCGAGACGTAAGGGTCATACATCACGAAGCCGGGCAGACGCTGATAAACCGGATCGTCCCACGAGAGCTTGCCTGCATCCATCAGCATCGCTAACGCGGCGGTGGTAAACGCTTTGGTGTTCGATCCGATGCCGAACATGGTATGTTCGTCGACTGCTGTGGCATCGCCGAGCTTTTTCACGCCGTAACCTTTGGTCACGACTATCTTCCCATCCTTCACAACAGCCAGCGCTAAGCCCGGAACGGAGAAAGCTTTCATTGAGGCCGCAATGTAAGTGGAGAGATCGGCTGGAGGAGCCGTGGCAGGCGCTTGCGCGAGGGCCGAGCCCGTGGACGCGAGGGTACAGAGTACCCATAACGTGGCGAGCCTGGCATGACGAGGCGGGTTCGAACATGGCATGGAAGGCTCCTTGATCGGTTGCTATAAGCTTTCGTGCAAGAGAATGACGCCGAGATTAAAACATAGGAGGCCAAAAACACCGAGAAAATTGCGTTGCGGCATTCAAGAAACGGCGTTCAGCAATCAGATTTTTTCTGCGTGCTGATTCGTTTGCTCTTCGGGTATAATTCGCGGCACTCTTGGCGCGACGGGTCTCACGTCTGGTTGACCTTGAATAAGCACAGGAAAATAAAAACACGGAAGCTGACGCTGGCCGTCGCGTTGGCTTCTCTTGCGGGGGGGGAATGTCGATAACGCGAATCCATCAGCAGGCGAGCAGCGGGCTGGGCAAGCGGTGGCGATTTGGCATGCGATCTGTGGAGCGAGCACGGATCGCGATCTGTGTTTTCTCCTTGTCGGCTTTGTTCATGCCCTCAGCGACGGCGCAATCCAGCAGCTCGCTGAATGGCAGCGTTTCTGACCAGTCCGGCGCGAGTATTCACGACGCGAAGATCACTTTGACTGACGCGGCAAAAGGATTGCAGCGCTCGACCACTACCAACAAAACAGGCCTCTACCAGTTCATCGATGTCCCCCCGGGCGACTATCGCCTAGAGGCAACTGCGAGCGGATTCGCCACATATTTGGCGGAGAAGGTAACGCTCGTTGTCAAAACGCCCTCGACGATAGACATTCGGCTACAGCTTGCAGGCGTGAAGACGTCGGTTGACGTCGAAGCCCAGGCACCGCTCATCAATCGCACCGATGCGTCGCTGGGCAATACTCTGGAAAACGACCAAATTTCGGAATTGCCCATCGCCGACCGGAACGTGGTTCAGCTGCTGAGCCTTCAGCCGGGTGTGTCGTACATGGGAATTCAGAGCCAGTCGCTGCAAGACACGGACACGCGCAGCGGCGCTGTGAACGGCCTGCGCAGCGACCAATCCAATGTCACGCTCGATGGCATCGGAGTGAACGACCAGAATAATGGATACGCCTTTACCAGTGTTCTGAATGTGCCGCCCGACTCGGTCGAAGAATTCCGAGTCACCACCGCCAACGCGAACGCCGACTCCGGCTATTCCAGCGGAGCTCAGGTTGCGCTGGCGACTAAGAGCGGCACCAACAGTTTTCACGGTTCGGCCTACGAATACAACCGCAATACCATCTTCAGCGCCAACGACCCGTTCTTGAAGGAGTCGCAGTTAACCAGCGGCGAATCCAACACAGCTCCGAAGCTCCTGCGCAATGTATTTGGGGCGACGTTCGGAGGGCCGATTAAGAAGAACCGGCTCTTCTTTTTTGCGAACTATGAAGGGCGGCGCGATGCCCAGGGCACCAGCGTATTGCGTGATGTACCCAGCCCAACTCTGCGCGCGGGCGATCTCGTCTACTTATGTCAAACGCTGAAAAGTGGCAGCCTGGACACAGCTACGTGTCCTGGTGGCACCGTCAACGGAGTAAGTGGCGTTCAACCGGGGTACTATGCGCTCGGGCCCACCCAAATCAAAGCGATTGACCCTCTCAATATCGGTCCAAGTGCGGCGATTGAGAACGTCCTCAATCAGTACCCATCCGCCAATGAGAACGCCGGCGACGGTTCAAACACTTTAGGTTATCGCTTTGCCTCCAACGCCGACTCGAGCTTCAACACCTATATTACCCGCCTCGATTACCACATCACGACTAACGGCTCGGAGACCCTGTTCTTGCGCGGGGAGACACAGAATTTCAAAGAGCCAGGATTGCAGCAGTTCCCCGGTCAGGCCGCATCCACGTCAATACTTGACGATAGCAAGGGCATCACCGTGGGTCTCACTTCCCTCATCTCTCCCAAACTGATCAACGACTTTCACTGGGGCTATATCCGTCAGGGAGGCCAGACGGCAGGCGTTTCTCAGGATCCGGCAATTCTGCTCAACGGGCTCGACAACCTTGTTCCGTTCACGCGCTCCACTGTTTTCTTTGTGCCGAACAACCAGCTAAGCGACAGTTTGAACTGGACCCGCAAGAATCACACGTTTGAATTCGGCACCGACGTGTTTCTCATTCGCAACAATCACACCAGCTTCCAGAACTCGTTCTCCGACGTTCAGACCAACGCGGTTTATCTCAACACGGGAGGAATCGCCAACACCTCCAGCCCCCTGGATCCGGCCAACAACATAAACCCCGCCACCAACAAGCCTTATCCGACGGTGGACAGCAACTTCGGTCCGAACTATGACAGCGCGACTACCATCCTGCTCGGGATTTTCGCCGAGGGTGACGGCATCTATAACTTCAATCGCAACGGCGGCGCGCTGGCTCAGGGAACACCGATCAATCGCCGCTTCGCGATCAATGACTACGAGTTCTATGGGCAGGATACCTGGCGAATGACGCCGCGTTTGACCATCACTTATGGACTGCGCTGGGTGCTCGAGGCTCCACCTTACGAAACCAACGGACTGCAGGTTGCGCCCTGCGTGGAAGCTTCTAGCGGCGGCTGCACCAGTCAAAATGTCGCCGACTGGTTCAATCACACGGCCAAACTGGCATCGCAGGGCTCGTCGGCCAACAGCGCTGGAGAAATTTCTTTCATCCTTGGCGGACCCAAAAATCACGGCCCCGGTTTGTGGAATTGGGACCACCACGATTTCTCGCCGCGCATCGCTGTGGCTTGGGCGCCTGACACTGGCGACGGCTGGGTCTCCAAGATTCTTGGAAAGAAAGACCAATTTTCAATTCGCGGCGGCTACAGCATCACCTACGACCATTTCGGCGTTCCCATCGTGAATACCTTCGACCAGCATGGCTCTTTCGGACTCTCCACCGATCTCGGAAATCCCGCTGGCGTTGTCTCTCCGTCAAATGCCCCGCGCTTTACCTGCTTGGTTCCGGGATCGGCCGGCCAATCATGCCTGCCTACGCCGTGCGCAAACCTCAACAACCCTGGTTGTTTGTTGGGCCCGACGCCATCGGGCGCTTTTCCAGTTACACCCAGCAATTCGGCTTTCGCCATTAATTGGGGGCTGGACCAAACTTTAAAAACCCCGTACGCGCACGTTTTTAATTTCTCGCTCTCGCGCCAAATAACTGGGCGATCATCGCTGCAGATCGCTTATGTGGGCAGCGTGGGACGGCGTCTGCCCATGCAGGTCGATCTGGCCATGCCGGCGAATTTGACCGATCCTTCCAGCAAAACGACGTATTTTCAAGCCGCCACCATGCTCTCGAAGGCGGCTGCCAACAACACAGACGTCAATCAGATCCAGCCGATACCATTCTTCGAGAACATGTTTCCGGCATGGGCGAGCGTAACCCAGAGCCAGCTCAGCAGCCAGTCGACTGCTCTAAACTGCGCGCCCGGCAGCTACCCCGGCAAGCCGACCGCCACGCAAAACATTTACGAACTCTGGAATTGCTTCCCGCACAACGAGACTTTCTCTTTGTTCGAAATGGATCTGCCCGCCTCCATCACCGGATTGAGCCCCGCCCTCCCGAACAGTAAGAACGGCCCGTATAGCTTCTTCCACGATCAGTTCGCTTCGCTCTACTCTTGGCGCAACATCGGCACTTCCGATTACAACGCGCTGCAAGTAACCTACAACGCCCGCTGGGGAGCAAATCTGCAGGGACAATTTAATTACACGTTTTCAAAATCGTTCGACGAAGCGTCGGCAGCCGAGCGCGTCGGCCCTTATGAAGGAACGGGGGGCACCGGCAACGACTTGAACGGAGGCGGAATCGTTATCAATTCCTGGGATCCGTTGTCTCTGCGCGGACTCTCCGATTTCAACGCCTACCACCAAATCAACGCCAACCTTGTCTATCGTCTCCCATTCGGCAAAGGCCAAATGTTCGGAAACGGCGCGGGGCCAATGCTTAATGCCTTGATATCCGGCTGGCACGTCTCCGGCATATTCCGCTGGACCAGCGGCTTCCCGATCACCATCGACAACGGTTTCACGTGGGCCACCAACTGGAACATCGAGGGTGATGCCGAACCGAACGGGCCAGCTCCCGTAGCATCCAACCCCAAGAATGCCATGGTTAATGGCGTGGGTATTGGTCCGGACATCTTCCAAAATCCGGCGGCGGCTGAGGCCGCTTACCGCCCTGAGTGGCCCGGAGAATCAGGCGTCCGCAACAGCGTAATCGGCGACGGCGTGTTTGACGTCGATACCGGGGTGAGCAAGGACTTCTCTCTTGGTGAGCAGAGGCGTCTGCAGTTCAGCTGGCAAGCGTTCAACGCGACCAACTCGGTGCGCTACGACGTGCGCGGGCCGGTGGGCAACTCCGCCCAACCCTCGCTTTCTTACGACCCAAGCCAGTTCGGCAAGTATCTTTCGACATTGACCACGCCCCGCTTCATGCAGTTCGCCTTGCGCTATGTTTTCTGAGCCTCGTGCGTGAAGCTCCTCGCCTGGACTCGACGCATATTCAGACCCGGTTTGACTGTTATTGGGGTCAAAGTGAGTGCCAGCGCTCCAGCGGTCGTGAAGGACTTTGTGAGAAGGGGTCGTGCAGCGTGTCGTGGTTCATCCTGACAGGATTGAAGTCGAAGTTGGGAAGCAGAAACTGCGTGACGCACTTACTGCAGATCCGCGCACGTCTTCAGTGCGAGCCGTAGCTCAGCAACTGGACCAGGGCTCGAGTGATGTGATCCGCCTCGATATCGAAGCTCGGGTCAAGCGTTGCGACGGGGAGATGCGGCTGGTGTTCCCTCCCGATCATCCTGGGCAGGCGCCGTCGCTTCCTGCTTCGCCTCTGTTGAAGACCCTGGCACGCGGTCGCCAATGGTACGAATGGATTGTGGCCGGAGAAGTTTCGGGACGGAGATCCATTGCCAAAAACTGCGGCTCGACGAGCGATACGTAGGCCGCGTTCTGGAATGCGCTTTCCTCGCTCCCGATATCGTAGAAGCGATCCTCGATGGACGCCAATCGCCTGATTTGACCTTCAAGAAACTGACCCATCGCCTGCCGCTCGGTTGGATCGAGCAACGCCGGGAACTCGGCGTCCCATTCGTTGCATCAAGGCGGCAATAAGACCACTCCCCGCTAGTCTCTTGCGCGTGTGCTGCCTTGATCGCATAACGCCGAAAGTTGAGGGTCCACAGAAATGAACAAACATCGAGTTGAGAAGACAAAAACGCAGAAACCCAAGCCTCCCGCGCGCGGTAAACAATATTCCTGTGCTCACGGCAAAGTCGTCGATTGGGCAGTCCAACCTTCCCGGACGCACCAGTGTCCCAGCAACTTTCGCTGCCACAGCCATTTCGGGCATCTTTACCGGAAACGTAACCGGACTGGATGTCACGAATTGCCAGCTGTACAGTCAGGCGGCGCAGGTTGCACTGCCGACGCATTCACCTACTACCTTGTGAACGTCGGCAGGGTGGGGGGCATCGAAAACGTCGCTAACCAACTAACGCTCCTGCGTGGGACGTTCGTTAGTTTGTTTCGAATCCGGGTTCGGGGCTCTTCCGATAGCCGTTTCTGGGCGACGGACGCGCTGAGTTGTCGTCCTTATCCGAGCGATGTCGAATCGCGGCGAGCCGCGAGAGTGGATTCCCTATCGGGTACTGAAACACCGACTATTTCTTTGGATTCGCTTCACCGTTTTCGTCGGTGGTTTGTTGTTGATGCAAGTCGTGATAAATCTCGCGGAGTTTGTCCTTCATCTGCTTGTATTTTTGGTACTCCTCTAATTCGTGTTTGGCCTCCGCGGTGCGTCCCGTCTGCCGGTATACAGTGCTCAGGCGGAAGTGAGCCATAGCACTTGTTGGATCCAGCTGGAGAGCATGCTGCAGAAGCTGCTCGGCTTTTTTCGGTTGATCCATGGTCATGAAGACCTTTGCCATGCCAATGCTGGCTTCCGGGTCGGCCGGCTGCAACTGCAAGGCGCGAGTGTAGTGTTCATTCGCTTCCTTCAAGTCGTCTCTCTGAAGAGCGATATCGCCGAGCCTACATTCAGATTGTTCATCAAACGGATTAGCCTCCAAGGCCGCCTTGTACTCTTTCTCGGCTTCTTCCCGGCCCTCCGCGGTCGACGAAGTTCTGAGCATATCGGCAAGCTCAAAATGTATCCCAGGAAGCCGCGGGTCGATCTTGAGCGCGGCCCGGTAGTGCTGGATCGCTTCCGCTATATTCCCACGCTTGGCCAGTTCGTGCGCCATGGCCTGATGCATTCGGGCAGAATTCGGATCGACAACGGACAAGCTGAGCAGTGACTCGGCAGCAAGGTCGGAATAGATTCGGTAAGCAGTGTAGAGCACAGCTTCATTGGCCGGGTCCAGCTTCCGCAGAACGCTGATGATTGCTCCTGCCTTATCCAGATCGCCGGTGCCGGAGTAGATTTCGATCAACTCCATTCCCGTTTCGATCCGGATCTTCTGGTCCTGCACTTTGGGGAATGCATTCTCCAGATCGTTGCGTCCGGCGTCGATGTCGCCGGTGTGCTTTTCGCCGATGCCAAGTAGAGCTTGGATCTTCCACAAAGTGGGCGTCAGTTTCAGGGCGGCACGAAGCTGCGGAATCGCATCCTTGTACTTCCCCTGAAAGAAGAGCACCACACCAAGGTTGCCGCGCGCATCCACATTAGCAGGATCGAGCGCAATGATCGCGCCAAACTCTGGCGCTGCAAGATCAGGCCTGTTCTCTTTTAAATATTCCGCAGCTTGTCGCGTGTGTGATTCGATCTGCTGCTGACGGCTGGAATCGGATTGAGCAAAACCCGAGAGCGATCCGAGCAACAGAACCAACCAAAGCGCTACAACCAGTACTTTCCTCATGCGACGATTGTACGGCGGGCGCTTTCGTCCGTAAGAGTATTGCCGGCTGGAAATGAGGGTGAGGAAGGCAGTTCCGCCTTCCTCATCTCCAATTCGTTGTTTCCGCTAGAACGTCACCTTCGCGCTGAGTTGACCGCTGCGGGGAGCGACTGCCACGCCATTTCCGAGAGTTGCCGCGTTGATCTCCCCGAAATTGGCCGCTCCAAAGGTCTGGCCCGGAATGCCCAGACTTGGATGGTTGAAGACGTTCACCCAGTCGGAGCGCACTTCCAGGTGAATCCTCTCTCCGAAACTAAAGCTCTTGGCGATTGACATGTTGACAACCGTAAGTCGTGGTCCCCGGAGCGAGTTTCTCACCTCATCGCCGAAGGCGAATTGGCCAGCCGGAGCCGCGTTTGCGAAGGCTGCAGTATTGAACCATTCGGCTGGACCCTGATGGCTGACGCTGGTGCTCCCGATAACGTTGGGAAACCAGTTGCAGCCGTTGTTAACGTCGCCGCCCGCGGCTGTGCCGCCGACGCTGCAGCCGGTAATGGTGGAATTTTCATTGGTAGCGTTAACCACGGTGAATGGTCCTCCGCTTTGTGCGAGGAGCGTTCCTGACAGTCTCCATCCACCGGCAATTTCATCTGCAACCGAGTTGCCGCTCAGGTAAGTTTTGCCTTTGCCGAAGGGCAGGTCGTACGAGACATATCCCTTAAAGGCATTCGGGATGTCGAAGTTCGAGTTTCCGTAATTTGCGGAAGGGTCGTTCGCGATCTGCCAATATTGTGTGCCTCCGCGGCTGCCCCAACCACCCGAATCCTGATCGTCAAGGAAGTGCGACCACACGTAATTGAAGCTGAAGACCAAGCCATTGGAATAATGCTTGTTGATCGTGGCTTGCAGAGCATTGTAATTCGAGATGGCATTGTAGTTATTTCCGCCAAGCGTTCCCCAAGCCGGATAGGGACGATCAGCCTGTATTGCAGCACCAGCCGCCGCACTTGCCGCTATGCCCGCTGGATTGGTTATCTGATTGACGTCCGTGGGGAATTGCAGGTTTCCTCCATGGCTGCCGACGTAGGCAATCGATGCCATGTAGCTGTGCGCGAATTCATGTTCCACGCTCAACTGCCATTCGTTGATTCGTCCCACCGGAACCCGGTACGGTACATAGGTTTGATTTGACGGAGAAGCGACATTGAGATATTGCGAGACATTTTTCGCATTGGCCGAGCCGATAACATAATTCAGGACGGGGTTAGCAGCGGCGGCTGACTCCGACAGAGTGACCAGCGGAGTGGGACCGGTGCCATGATTGACGTCCGAGGCGTTCCCCGAACTTGTGGTGAGCGCGCCGAAGCCTATTCCGTTGCCATAGGTATCCTGGCTGAAGTTATAGGAGTACATTCCAAACCCGCCCCTGACTACGGTGTCGTTTCGCAGGGACCAGGCAAAACCCACGCGAGGCAGGAAGATATCGTAAATCGGCTTCTGCAGCGAGGTTCGGTCGTCCTGAGGAGCAAACCACAGCGAACCTAGCGTGCCATTGAGGTTACCGCACGGTACACCGTTGGCATCGACGCTGCACGTCAGCGTCTTGTTCGGATCAAAGCCGCCCAGGCTGTTATGAAGTTCTGTGAATCCAGTTGTCGCCACGTAACGCAACCCAAGATTCAGCGTGAGGTTGGGGCGCATCTTGAAGTCATCCTGGACAAAAAGCTGCGGACTCTTCAAGCGTGCGTAGGATGTGGATTGGTTGGTCGCGCTCCAGCTTTGGACGTCGCCGAGCAGGAAATCCGCGAGGCCGGCACCCGTCGTTCCTGCCGCGACGTTGTTTTGGGCCGTATAGTTCCCAGTAAAGGTGAAATTGCCCGAAGTAATGTTTCCCCATGGGGTGGTGTCGCCATCGCCCATGAGCACTTCAACCCCGAAATGCAGAATGTGCCTGCCGCGGATAAGGGTCAAAACATCGGACGGGTCGTATAGGCCCTCGATATAGATTGCGTTGGTACCGGGAGCCAGGCCCGAACAGCAGATTCCAGCGCCGCCGATGTTTATCTGCGGAAAGACGTTCGCTTTGGCGTATTGCAGGCCCAGGGTACTCGCCGCATTAAATCCAATCGTGTCAGGCACGAACCAGTTGCCTTGCTTTGTGTACCCCATGCGAAATTCATTGACCATTTTCGGGCTGATTTCCCAGGTATCTGTAACTTGGGCGTTATAGCCGTCGATGTCACCAGAGAAGCAATTGATCGGGCAGGGAAATGGCCCGTATTTATTCACCCCGGGATTGTCCTTCTGACTGATCGAAAAACTCAGGCGGTTCTTCGAAGAGAAATCGTAATCAATGCGCCCAAAATATCTGAGATTGGGATTGGGAGTCGGTAGAAGAGTGGAGAAGTTGTTTGAAAGGGCTCCCGAGGCACCAGCATTGGGCAAAGGATAATAGTTCAAAATCTTTGCCGCAACGGGATCGATGCGGCCTGCCGGAATCGCGTTTACGCCAGCGAGGGCCCCGGTGTTTTCCGACGCAAAGGATTTGCGAGTGCAATCCGGTGTCGAGCAACTAGCGGGGTCGTATAGGGTGGGCAGACCGGGCGCACTGAAATCGTAGGCTCCGGGATGGAGCGTCCCCATACCTCTTTCGGCCAGTGTAAGGGTTGTGCCGTTTGTCGCACTGCTGGCTCCATTGTTATAAATCTTGTCTCGGACGAAGTAGAAGAACAATTTATTCTTGATGATTGGACCGCCGATGGAGCCGCCCCACTCGTCGTAGCGGAAAAACTGCGCCTGCTGCGGAGTGAAGCCGCCACTAGTGTTCGGAATCCCGAAAAAGGGCGCTGCGTTTAAAACGGTGTTCTGAAAATATTCGTAGGCTGATCCATGAAAGCCGTTGGTTCCGCTCTTGGTGATCTGGTTAAACACTGCGCCACCAATGCCATACTCGGCGGAAAACGAAGAGGTCGTGATTTGAACCTCTTGTACGGCTTCAAACAAGGTGTTGTCGACGTTATTGCTCACCGGCAACTGAACGACTCCACCGTCCTGAAGGTAGTTGGCGTAATTAGGCAGGTTCCCATTAATAGAGACGGCATCTCCGGCGTTATAGGCGCCACTCCCTTCTGAAGACGGCTGAGTGGCAGAGCTTCCAGCTCCGGGAAGTAGAATATTGAAGTTAGCCCAGTCATTGCCGGTGATTCCAGCACCGATCTGGGGCAACTGGCTGATGGTTTTCGATTCAAGAATGGCTCCCATATGGGAGGTCTCGGTCTCGAGGAGCGGCGCGCCTCCCGCTTCCACGGTAATTGTCTCTGTGATCGCGCCAACTTGCAGGCTGGCATCCTCGGTAATTACGTCAACCTGCAAGGTGATGGGGCCACGCACGAGTTTCTTGAAACCCTTCGCCGTGAAGCTGATGTTGTAGTTTCCCGCGGGCGTCGAGACGGTGTCGTAGATGCCATACTGGTTGGTAACGAAAACCTTCGACTCGCCTGTGTCAATATTTGAAACCGTAACGGTTACGTCCGGCATCACGGCTCCCGCCGCCGAGACCGTGCCACGAATCTCACCCGTATTTCTGCTCTGAGAAAATGCCGGCGCGGTCAAACCCAGCAGAACGCAAGTTGCCAATGCCCAGCGGCTGAAGCTCGTCATGGAGTTCCTCCCCAAACTAGACGTCGACTCCCATCCCACAGAGATGGGTTCTTCAAGTTAGACAGATCACCAGCCGTGGCATCCAGTTCTTGCCAAAATTGTTCCAGATTCGCGAATTTTGTAGAATATCGTTGTTTTACTGGATTTTCAGCTAGTACTTCCGTACTATTCCTGCTGCACGAAGGTTTAGACCCAAACGCCTTTCGTTGTCAAGATAAAAATATCGATATTCTTAGGGGCAATCGCAAGGTCTGGCTTCTGACTCGCAGTGAGGTACAATCCGGGGGCGGGCGCGGGAATAGTCGGACACCGGCGTCCACCGAGAGCGCAACGAATCGCCGAATGAAAATTCAGAACAAAAAGAAGGCCGACCGCAGCCCGAAGCCGAACGTGACGCTGAGGTCCGTCGCAGAGCGCGTCGGGCTTACTGCGAGCACCGTTTCTGCAGTTCTGAACAACTCTTCAGCTTCGCAGTCCGTCCCGGAGCGTACAAAAAACAGAATTTTGGCAGCGGCGCACGAGCTCAACTATCGACCCAATTTCTTTGCCCGTTCTCTTCGCGTTAAGCGCACCTACACGATTGGAGTGATCGTGGCGGAGATCGGCGATGCTTACGGTTCTGTCGTGATTAGCGGCATGGAACGTTATCTTCGAGAACAGGGTTTCTTCTTTCTTACAGTAGCTCACCGCCACGACAAGACGCTGCTCGCAACGTACTCGACGATGCTTCGGGAGCGCGGGGTCGAAGGGTTTATTACAGTCGACACCTTGTTGACCGAACAACCTCCTCTCCCGACCGTAGCGGTTGCCGGCCATCGCAGGATCAAAAGCGTAACCAATATTGTTCTGGATCACCGCCGTGCTGCATCGCTCGCGCTGAAGCATCTGATCGACTTAGGGCACGAAAAGATCGCGTTCATGAAAGGTTCACCGCTCAGCGCAGATTCCGGCGACCGCTGGAGCGCGATCTGCGAAGTCGCTGCCGAACTGGGCATCGCTATGAGGCCAGAGTTGATCGTGCAGCTCGAAGGAGATGATCCGACCCCGAACCTTGGCTACCCATTTGCCAAGCAATTGCTGGCGCGTGAGCAGCCTTTTACCGCCCTGTTTGCCTACAATGACATCTCCGCGATTGGTTCCATCCATGCTTTTTTGGAAGCAGGCCTGCGTGTACCCGAAGATTTGTCGGTAGTGGGCTTCGATGACATCCAGAACTCTGCGTACATCAGTCCGCCACTCACAACCGTGAGACAACCGATGAAGAAAATGGGGGAGACTGCGGCGCGTACGCTGCTCGACCGCATCGAGGGACACATGAAGTACGTTGCGGAGATTGCCATCGAACCCGAGTTGGTGGTGCGCAAATCCACCGCGCGTCCGCACGCACGTAAACAAGGATGAGCTTCGCCAGCTGTTTCGAGCGCTCATTTTCGGCAACTTCCTTCCGATTATGACTGAACGGCTCTAGTTGGTCCGGATCTCAATTCCCATGACTACAGGTTGGTTGGCCGCGCCGCATCTTTACCTACCGCGCCATAGCTGTCCAGGTTCGTGAGCACCGTGGTACCGTTGATGGCAACATTGAATTCACGGCTCCCTTTGGTCGTGAAATACGTTTCGGCGAAGTGGGGCAGGACGGTGTAAGTACTGCCGGCCGTCAAGCCTGGAATGGTGTAGGTGAAGACTCCGGCTCGTCCGTGCTGATAGACTCCCGTCGGCGCGGCGTTGACTCCGGGCTGGGTCAGATTGATGGTGGCCGTGACGGACTGTTATCCCCGCCGCCGTTGAAATCCTCGTCGGCAACGAATGAGTAATCGCCGCCGCCGGAGTTGCTCTCGGCCGGACCGCCGCAGGCGATGGCGACGAATTCGGAACTGCCACCTGTAGCTTGGGTGGTAGCGCTTGCCTGAGTCGAAGCTGCGGACGAACCGTCCGCGTCGACGGCTTCGACCTTGGTAGTAGTAAGTGGTCGACGCGGTAAGGCCGGTGTTGGTGTAAGTGGTGCTGGTCACGCCGCTTGCGCCCAGAGCGCCAGAGGAGGGTGTGAACCCGCTGGTGGTGCTGCGGTAGACACTGTAGGAGTTGATCTGGGTTGGCTGATTCCCCGATTCATCCAATTGTCTGGTTCATCACAATGAACGTCGATTCCATCCGCGAATATTGTCTGTCTTTTCCCCAGGCCACCGAGAAGCTACAGTGGGTGATGCTCTCTGCTTTAAGGTTCGCGAGAAAATGTTCGCAGTACTAGGGTTGGACAATCCACGTTTGTCCTTCAAGTGCGCACCAGAGACCTTTGCCGAGCTGATTGAACGCGAGCACATTCAGCCCTCGCCGTACCTCGGCCGTTACAAGTGGGTGATGCTCGACCGCCTGGACGCAGTGGGTTGGGATGAATTGCGCCAGTTGATTCAGACGTCGTATGAGATGGTGTCAGCCAAGGCACTTAGGAAAAAATCGAAGGGAAAGAAAGGCCGCGTCAAGCGCACAACCCGCAAGAAGACCAAGCGGGCCTAAGGATCCGGCACGGAACAGAGTTTGCCGACTAGGCTGCCCTAATCTCATACGTGGGAGTGCTCGTACCCTCGTGCTACCCTTGATTTGACTCTGCTTGCCACGGTCGGCTAGCCTCAAGAGTCCGCCTTTCCTGGACACCCTCGATCGAAATGCGATTCCGGCAAAAATCATTGATTTTGCTGCTGTTGGCGGCGGTGACGGTATGTGCGTCGCTCGGAGCCTTGGGCTCTACCGAGCCGGTCCATGCCCAGCATGGCATCGTCGTCAGCGTGCACGAATTAGCCTCGCGCGTTGGAGTTGAGATCATGCAGGCCGGCGGCAATGCCATCGACGCCGCAGTGGCAACAGGATTCGCCTTGGCGGTGGTGCACCCCCCGGCCGGGAACCTGGGCGGCGGCGGATTTATGCTGCTTCGGATGGCTGACAGCAAAGTACATTTCCTCGACTATCGCGAGACGGCTCCCGCGGCGGCAAACGCCGATCTATATCTCGATGCGCAGGGCAATGTGATTGAAGACGCCAGCGTCGTCGGATACAAAGCGATTGCCGTGCCGGGATCGGTCGCAGGCATGGTTTACGCCGAGCGGAAATACGGAAAGCTCCCGTTGCAGCGGGTGATCGCCCCAGCCATTCGGCTCGCGCGCGACGGCTACGCTTTAACCTGGCAGGAAGCACGCGATATGCAGCATGACAAACATCTGGGCAAGTTTCCGGAGTCGAGGCGCATTTTTCAGCGCGATGGCAACTTCTACAAGGCAGGTGAAGTTTTTCGGCAACCCGACCTGGCGCGAACTCTGGAGCGAATCGCCGCCAACCCTGACGATTTCTACCACGGATCGCTGGCGCGGGAGCTGGCGACGGCTTTGCAAAAAGGCGGCGGGCTGATCACCGCTGACGATCTGGCGCACTATGAAGTGAAAGAACGTGAGCCGGTGCGTGGGACCTACCGAGGATACGAAATCATCAGCGCGCCACCGCCCTCGTCGGGCGGGACCGTTCTGATCGAATCGTTGAACATTCTGGAAGGCTACGATCTGGCCAAGATGGGCAGCCGGTCGGCGGAATCGATCCATTACACGACGGAGGCGTTCCGGCGGGCGTTTTTTGATCGTGCGGAATTCCTGGGCGATCCGGACTCATCGAAGATTCCAGTCGCGCAGCTCATCGACAAGAAATATGGCGTTGCCTGGAGCCAGTCGATCGCAACCGACCACGCCAGCCCCAGCAAAGAATTGAAGCGACCGGCGATTTTCAGTGAGCTTGAGCAGTATGCCGCGTCGCATCCGGCGCCGGTTTCGAAACACGAATCGCCGCATACGACGCACTATTCCGTGGTGGATGCGGAGGGAAACGCAGTCGCGGTCACGACCACCATCAATGACTGGTTTGGATCGCGGGTCACAGCGGAGGGCCTCGGCTTTCTGTTGAACGACGAGATGGACGATTTTTCCGCCAAGGCCGGCGTGCCGAATTCCGATGGATTGATTCAAGGCGCAGCGAACGCGATCGCGCCGGGCAAGCGGCCCCTGTCGTCGATGACGCCGACTCTCGTCGTGCACGATGGCCAGGCTGTTCTCGTGCTGGGCTCTCCCGGCAGTTCGAAAATTATTACGACTGTCGCGAACATTCTGATGGGCGTGATCGATTACGGCATGAATATTCAGGAGGCGGTAAACGCTCCGCGCTTTCACAATCAATGGATGCCGGACGTATTGAACGTCGAACAATGGTTCTCGCCGGACACGGTGCAAACATTGGAAAAGATGGGATACCACGTGCAGGTCGGGCTGCACGAGTTTGGAAACATCAGTCCGTATTGGAGCGATGCCGAGTGCATCGCCATCGACCCGAAGACCGGCGAGCGGCTTGGCGCCAGCGACGGCAGGAACGGCGGAAAGGCAGTTGGATACTAGAGGATTGTTGATTGCTGATTTTTGATTGCCGATTGAAAGGCCAAGAAGTTGGACTCGGGTCTTAATCAGCAATTAGCAATCAACAATCAGCAATTCCTCACCAAGGACCGGGCATGTTGAAAGCGGTATCAACCTATTTATATGTGCGAGAGCGGCTGCATCCGGGAATTCTGGATGGCCTGACCCGCAGCGGAGTGCAGGCGATCGAGATTTTTGCGGCGCGGCAGCACCTCGATTACGCCAACCGCAAAGCTCACGTCAAAGAAATTGCCGAGTGGTTTCGCGGGAGTGGGGTTCCGCTGCACTCTGTGCACTCACCGCTCTACGCCGATTACGAGTGGGGACGCGCCGGTGCGCCTCCGGTAAATCTCGCGTCCACCGACCGCGCCGGTCTGGTCGAGGCGATGGACGAGGTAAAGCGAGCTCTCGAAATCGCCGAGCAGATTCCATTTCGTTTTCTGATTCAGCATTTGGGTGTGCCGAACGAGACCTTCAGCGAGAAGAAGTTCGAATCCGCGATGACTTCCATTGAGCATTTGCGCGCATTCGCCAAGCCACTCGGCGTGCGTATTCTTTTGGAAAACATTCCCAACGAACTTTCCACGCCGGAGAGGTTGATGGAGATGATTCAAACCGCCCACTTTGACGACGTGTGCATTTGCTTTGACTTCGGCCATGCCCACATCATGGGCTCGGTGAGCGAGGCCTTCGAGATTCTTCGCAAGCAGATCTGTTCGTCCCACGTTCACGACAACGCCAAGGTTCAGGATTCGCATCTGTGGCCCGGGGCCGGAACAATCGAATGGAAGGAAGCGATGGCACTGCTGCGCTCCGCCCCGCAAACCCCGCCGCTGTTGCTGGAACTTGGGGAAGATGAGAAAGTGAATCCGCTGGAAAATCTGAGGGAAACGTTCGACAAGCTGGAAGGAATTTAGCGATTGAGTCATTGAGTGATTTGACTCAAGCGCAACCGTAGTTCAATCGCACAATGACTCAATCACTCAATGACCCAATTCACTATGTCCCCTGTAACGACCATCGCTGAAATCGGCAAGCACGAAGGCCAAACCGTTACCCTGCGCGGCTGGCTCTACAACCTGCGCGAGAGCGGCAAATTGTTGTTCCCGCAGTTTCGCGACGGCTCCGGTGTAATCCAGGGCGTTGTGCCGAAGAACGCGGTCACGCCGAAGGTGTTCGACGCGATCAAGACGCTGACGCAGGAGTCGAGTGTGATCGTCGAAGGCAAAGTTCGCGCCGATAAGCGTGCGCCCGGCGGCTACGAACTCGATGTGGTAAACGTGCAGGTCGTGCAGCGCGTGCCGGAGTCTGACCCTTACCCCATCACTCCAAAAGAACACGGCGTCGATTTTCTGATGGAGCACCGGCATCTCT
>Ga0307476_10000435_pt1 | contig 33190 bp, 25 predicted proteins | sample atmos_gasesECM2C_2_FD_203314 | JGI IMG/M metagenome (GOLD analysis project Ga0307476, IMG submission 203314) | Hardwood forest soil microbial communities from Morgan-Monroe State Forest, Indiana, United States - atmos_gasesECM2C_05 | ecosystem: Environmental > Terrestrial > Soil > Temperate...
GCGAACGAAGAAGAAATGTTGAAGGCAAGATAGAGTTCCGAGGCGTAGGGTAGGTTTATCCGGTTGGCGGTGAGCCCGGAGCCCAAGCGAAGATCGCGCGGAGGTCCCCGCAAGGGAAACTCTGAAAGCAGGTCGAGCAAGGGTCAAACGCGAGCTACTGGCCGAGACGAATGGACCCCACACCACCTCGGAACTCTTATTTTTTGTAGCTGTCAGCGATCAGCTCTCAACTTTAGACCAGCTCGAACTCCCAATCCTTTCATGCTGGAGCGAAGCCGTGAGGGGAGCGAAGCGATCCTTACCGCGAAGTCGAAGCATCCCTACCGTGCAAGCGACGTCTGAATCTCGCTTCCCTCAACGATGATTGCGTGGCGAGGAAGTTGCTTGTCGCCCGGGGCTAAAGCCCGCCAATTTGTTGGGGCGTTGACGCGGGGCTAAAGCGCCGCTCTTCCACGCTGCGCCCTCCTCACATTGGACACTCCCCCCACGCCAAGCGCTCGGTAGGCCACGCGCTCTGTACGCTGCGCAATCGGCAGGCTGGCCGATTCTGGGCGGCTAAAGACGAGGCGCACCGAACGCTACATGGCGTAGTTCCTAGTCGACGTGCTCGCCTTCGGCGAATCCGGGTTCGGTGTGCGGGAGGATGTCGCGGTCGCGTGCGATCCAGACGTAGAGCGTGGGGAGAAGGAAGACGCTCATGACGAGGGCGGCCATTAATCCGCCAACGATGACGATGGCGAAGGGACGTTGTGAGTCGGAGCCGATGGCGTGCGACATAGCTGCGGGCAGCAGGCCCAGAGTCGCGACCAGCATGGTCATCATGATGGGGCGGAGGCGCAAGACGGCTCCTTCGATGGCCGCATCTTCGATGGTGTAGCGGCGCGCGCGCAGCTGGTTGATGTATTCGAGCATGATGACGCCGGTTTGTACCGACACGCCGAATAGAGCCAGGAATCCGACGCCGGAGGAGACGCTGAAGTTCGTGCCTGTGAACAGCAGGGCGAGCAGGCCGCCGACGGGAGCCAAGGCGACATTGGCCATGATCAGCATGGTCCACTTAAACGACTTGAACATGGTGTAGAGAATAATGAAGATGATGAGGATGGTGATGGGCAGCACGATCAGGAGGCGGGCGTTGGCGCGCTTTTGGCTGGCGTATTCACCTTCCCATTTGAGGTGATAGCCGGTGGGAAGTTTCACCTGGGCGGTGACTTTCTGGATGGCCTCTTCGACGGCGCTGCCGAGATCGCGGCCGCGGACGCTGTACTTGATGGCAATGTAACGCTGGTTGCCTTCGCGATAGACTTCGGAGGCGCCATCGGCCACGTGAATATTGCAAAGCTGCGCCAGCGAGACTCGCTCGCCGGAGGGCGACAGCAGGCGGATCTTCTCGATCGATTCCTGGGTATCGCGGTATTGCGGGAGATAGCGCATGACGAGATCGTAGTGAGCCTCGCCTTGCAGAACCTGGGTGAGAGGGTTGCCGCCGACAGCGGTTTGGATGGCGTCCTGCACATCGGCGACGTTGATCTGGTGGCGAGCGGCGGCATCGCGGTCGACGGCCACGTTGAGGTTGGGCTGGCCGAGGACGCGAAACACTCCCAGATCTTCGATGCCGGGAACTTTGCGCATCACCCCGACGATCTCGTCAGCCTTATCCTCGAGGGTTTTCAGGTCGTCGCCGTACACCTTGGTGGCGAGCTCGCCTTTGACGCCGCTGACCGCTTCTTCCATGTTGTCTTCAATGGGCTGAGAGAAGCCCCAGAGGACGCCGGGAATCTTGTCGAGCTCGCGCTGCATGGCAGCGATGAGTTCGTCTTTGTCCTCGTGGAAGACCGGACGCCACTCCTCCCTGGGTTTCAGGTCGACGAAGAACTCGGTATTGAAGAAGCCGGTGTTATCGGTTCCGTCGTCGGGACGGCCGACCTGGCTAGTGCATTGCGGAACTTCAGGAAACGAGCAAAGCACGACGCGGGCCTGGTTGGCGACGCGGATACCTTCGTCGGGTCCGGTGCTGGGGGCGAGGGTGCCGCGAACCCAGAGTGCGCCTTCATCGAGATGAGGAAGGAATTCGGAGCCGATCGCGCCGCCGAAAGCCAGATAGATTCCTACCGCTAGCATCAGCACACATGTCCCAACCGTGACGACACGGTGATGAATGGCCCAGACGAGCGCATTGCGATATTGCTTGCTGACGAAGGTGATGACCGGGTTGTCCCATTCTTTTGCGCCCTTGGCGAAGGCGAAACTGGCCATGACAGGGGCGACGAGGATGGAAAAGAGCAGCGCGCCTAAGAGCGCGAAGACCACTGTCCAGGCCATGGGATGGAAGAGCCGGCCCTCCACCCGTTGCAGCGTAAAGATCGGCAAGAAGGCAGTAATTGTGATGATGATGGCGTAGAAGACGGGGCGCTGCACTTCGTGCGAGGCGAAACTGATTCGTTCGGTAGAGGTCTCGGTGCCGTCGTGGTGACTTAAATGGCGGACGATGTTTTCTATTAACACGATGGCGCCTTCAACGACCACGCCGAAGTCCAATGCGCCCAGGGAAAGCAGGTTGGCGGGAATCCGCATCAGGTCAAGACAGGTGGCGGCAAAAAGCAAAGCAAACGGAATGGTTAAGGCAACGATGATCGCTCCCCGGACATTGCCCAGAAACAGAAGCAGGATGAGCGATACCAGCACCATGCCTTCGGTGAGGTTGTGAAGCACGGTGTGCGTGGTGAAGTGAACCAGAGTACTGCGATCGATTAAAGGAACGATCTTTACTCCTGGGGGAAGGAGGTGATCGTTCATCTCGTCGATCTTCTCGTGGAGCGCTTTCAGGGCGGGGTCGGCGTTGGCGCCTTTACGCAAGAGGACGATGCCCGACACCACGTCGTCGTTGTCTATGATCTTGCCGTTCTCGTGGTGAATGGCGCGGGCGTATTGGCCAAGCCTGATCTTCGGGCCTTGCGAGACTACCGCGATGTCCTGGACGCGGACTGGGGTGCCGTTCCTGGTGAGAATGACGGTTCGCTCAATATCGTGAACGTGATCGACCAGTCCGACTTCGCGAACGTTGATCTGCTGCAGGCCGGCCTGGATGAAGCTGCCGCCGGCATTGGTGTTGTTGTTGACCAGTTGCTGCTCGACCTGTGACAGACTCAGACCGTAGGAGATCAGCTTGTTGGGATCGAGGCGCACCTGGTATTCGCGGGTGGGCCCGCCGAAGCTGGCGACGTCGACGATGTTCGGGACAGACTTGAGATTTTTTTCGACGACCCAGTCTTCCAGGGACTTGAGCTCCATGGCGTCATACTGGGGATTGGTGCTGTGCAGGGTGAAGAAATAAATCTGGCCAACCGGGCTCCAGTCAGTGCCCATCTGGGGCGAAACGCCCGTTGGCAGAGTGACCTGTTCCAGACGCTCGAGGACGCGCTCGCGGTTCCAGGCGTTATCGGTGCCGTCTTCAAAGATGAGCTTCAGGTCGGACAGGCCGAACAGCGAAAAGGACCGCAAGTGGACGATGCCGGGGATGCCATTCACAGAGGTCTCAAGCGGAATCGTGACCTGCTGTTCGATCTGCTCGGCGGAAATTCCTGGCCACTGGGTGATGATTTCGACGTAGTTGTCGGCGACGTCGGGGTAGGCTTCGATGGGCAGGTTGTTGAATGAAATAATGCCCCAGACAAACAGCACGAGTGCGAGCCCCAGGACCATGAGGCGATTGTTCAGGGCGAAATCGACGACGCGGCGAATCATCTGTTGTTCCAGCTACCTCGGGGGCTAAAGCCCTCAAAAAAGACAGTCTAATCGCAGCGCTGAAAGCGCTGCGCCACCCAAAATCAACCGCGGCGCCCAAAACCGACCGTGCCACCCAAAACTAACTGCGCCACCCAAAAACTATTGTTCCACCGTATTCTGCAGGTCGAGAGCGTTGGAGACGACTTTGTCGCCGGGCTTGATGCCGGAAACGATCTCCTGCTGGTTGCCGGGGAGCATGTTTCCGGTGACGACTTCCAGGCGCTTGAAGCGGGAGTTGTCCAGCGGCGCGTACACCCACTCGCGGTCGTGCAAGTGCAAAATTGCGCTGGCGGGGACGGCGGAGTGCGTCTCCGGTTGCTTGCCGTAGAACGTGGCGGTGACGAACATTCCGATGCGTATCTGGCCGGGATTCTTCACTTCCAGACGCACTTTGGCGGTGCGCAGGTTAGGGTCAAGGACCGGAAGAATATTGTCGACGCGGGCCTTGAAAACCTGGTTGGGATAAGCGTTGAGATGAACGTCGGCAGTATCGCCGACGCGGACCGCGTCAAGGTCGTTTTCGTACACATCGCAGACGATCCAGACGTAGGAGAGATCGGAAATCGTGAAAGGATTTGGACCCGTGAGTCCCTGCACGCCGGACGCGTTGGTGACCTGCTGGTCGGTGATGACGCCGGAGATGGGTGCGACAATGTCGACGATGCCGGAGGGGTGATCTTTGTCGATGCCGAGAGTGTGCAACTGCTCGGTGGCGGCGTTCAGGTCGGTCTTGGCATCGGCTTCGGTCGCGTCGGCTTGTTCGAGGGCGCTCTTGGCGATGGCGCCTTTGTCGTAGAGAGTCTGCGCACGCTCGAGTTGGACGCGGGCCAGGCGTTCGTCATTTTCGGCTTTGAGGTAGGTCTGGTAGGCGCCGGAAACGTCGTTGCTGCGAACTCTGAGCAGGAGCTGACCTTTTTCTACGACATCGCCGAGCCGGGCTTTGAGTTCGACGACGCGTCCGGCGGCCAAGGAGATCACGGGAACGGCGCGGGTGATGTCGGGTTGCACTAAGCCGGTCGCATTCAGCGCGGGAACAGCCTTGCGCTCAGCCGCGGTCACGAGGGGAAACTGGTCGGGGTGGTCGACTTTGAAGTTGTTGGCGTCCAGATCGGGCTCGACGGTGGCCTTGGGCGGAGCTTCGGCGCTGGGGTCGGCCTTGCCGCTGCTGCAAGCGGTGAGCGCGAGCCCCAGCGCCAATACCGAGCAGAATGCTGCCGATAAAAGAAGTTTGGATGGAGAAGGAATGTTCATGGGATAACCTCGCGGCCTACCGACATGTTCATCTGCGCCGCTGCCGTGAGATAGGCGCCGACGAGATTCACGTAACTGAGTTGCACGGTCCGGTAATCACTTTCCGCATTCAGAAAGTCCAACAACGACGCACCGCCATGCTGGTAGGAAAAGAGAATGGTGTCGCGCACCCGGACGGCCTGCTCCAGATAGTGGGTTCTGTACGGTTTCAACAGCGTGATGTTGCTGTTGAGGACGGCATAGGCGGAATCTACGTCGCTGTAGACCTGAGTTTCGGCGGCTTCGCGCAGCTTCTGGTTGCGCTTGATGTCGATCTTAGTGCGCAGCTTTTCGCCCTGGTTGGTGTCGAAGATGCGCAGCGGAATGCTGACGCTGGCTCCGATGGTGTTCAGGGCGTCAGGGTTGTTGTAAGAGCCGTTGTGGGTGTACCAGAGGCTGACGGTGGGATCGGTTGAGCCGTCGGCTTCGGCCAGCTTGTAGTTGGTCTCAGCCTGCTGCACGGAAAGTACAGCTGCGCGCAGGTCGGGACGAGTGTCGAGCGCCTGCTTGCGATAGTCGTCGAGCGCGAGCAGGCTCTCAGTGAAATCGAATTTTCCGTCGACGTCATAGCTCTCGACTGGCCGGCGGTCGTTGAGCATGGCCAGCAGGTTGATCTTGGTGGTGCGCAGGTTGACCAGAGCGGTTTGCACATCGGACTCGTACTGCAGGCGCTGAAGTTCGAGGCGGTCGAGGTCGATCTGGGCGATGTCGCCGGCCTCGTAACGGTCGCGGCTGATCTTCAGCACCTTGTCGTAGTAGCCGAGATTATCCTGCGCGAGGTGGAGGACGGCTTTGGCTTGCAGGACGCCGACGAAGGCGCTGCGCAGATTGAAGATCAGAGTGCGTTCGGAGTCGGATTGCTGGGCAGCACCGATGGCGGTGCCTTGCTTGGCGGCCTCGTAGCGCAGCCCTCGCTTGCCGCGGCGCTCGAATAAGTAGCTGACGCCGGGCGAAATAAAGGTTCCGGCAAAGGGCTGCCACACGCCGTGACTGGGGGCGACCTGGGTTCCGTCGGCCGAGAAGGTGAAGTCGGGATTGGGCCGCAGATGGGCCGTGATCTCTTGGGCTTTCAGTTCATCGATGTTTAAGAAGCCGGCGAGCAAGGTGGGATTGTTGGTCTCGAAGCGGTCTTTGACCTGATCCCACGTCCAGATCTGCGCCGCGGGCGGAGACGCGGCTTGGGGCGGGGTCTGGGCTTGGGTCTGGGCGAACAGACTCCCAGCTCCAAGGGTTAATGCGATACTCAACAGTTTCCACCGCATTCAGAACTCCATCCGGCGTCCATAGCCGGGTATGTTGGTCGGCCTGGGAGAGGGCTTCGACCGGGCAGTTATGTCACGCCGTCAAGTCGGCGAACAAACACCGCTATCCCGCTTTCCGCCTAACCATTTCGTAAAACGTTTAGATGCTGCTTCGCCGCTTCTTACTCTTTCTCCTACAAACAATCGGTGAGTTCAGGGACTACGCTTGGAGGGAATAGGGAGGAGCGCGTCCCGGCCCCTCGACAGCAGGCGTTGCCGGCGTGAACAAGCAGGAGGTCAGGTGGGCGTGCCGCCCCTCGGCATGATGGATGAGGAACGAAGTCGCGGTCGCAGTCAGGGCCGGAGGGCTTTGCAACTTCCAGTCCGAAGCCTTTTCGTGGCTCGCCTGGTGGACGCTGCGTTTGCCGACCGGCGATTCCTCCATCTCGCTGCGCATGGCGAGCAGATCATCGGTGGCAGAAATCACAGGGAACAGAATGACGAGCATGCAGCCCAAAGCGAGTAAGCACTGCAAAGACGTGAACTTGCGGTCAGCCGGGGCCGTTCTGGACTCGCGCCACAACCAATAGGCGGGCAGCGCCAGCAGCAGCCACGCGAGATTGAGCAGTAGTTCCATGAAAGTTGAGCGAGCCAGGCGCAACTGCAGTTAGTGTGTCAGATATCGCAAATCCAAGTCAATGTAACCACCGTCAGGGGGTGGGTTGGGATGCAAGATCGTTGGGGCGGAACATTCTTATACGGAAGTGGGAGAATTGTGGGAGAGTAGGGAATCGTGGGTGGGTGAGATGATGAAGCGGCGAAGGGCGCTATGGGTTCCTGGTCTGGTGATCGTGGTGGGGTGTGCGGCGGGGGCGGCCTGCCAAATCGAGTTGGCTCGGGCTGGCGCAGGACAGGCGGAGGCGCAGGATGCGCCGGCTGCGTCGCAAGAACAGCCGGGCCTGGTGATTGAGAATGATTCTGAGTTGCCCGAGACGCATCCGCACGCGTCGTATGAATTTCGATTTCACGCGCATGGGCGCGTGTCGAGCTTGCACTGGAAGGTGGAAAAAGGAGCCCTGCCGACCGGTATGAAGCTGGAGGATGATGGCTTTCTGCATGGCAAAGCGGAACGCGTGGGGGAGTTTCAGTTTACGGTTTCGGTGACCGACGGCGGCCGGGAGCGGGCGGTACAGAAGGGATTTGTGCTGCGCATAACCTCGGCCTTGAGCCTGAACTGGAAGGACGCGGCGCACGTGAACGGAAACCGGATCGAGGGCAGTGCACAAGTTGTGAATACGACTCGCGACAATATCGATTTGACCTTCTACGTGCTGGCCGTGGCGCAGAATGGCCGGGCGACGGCGATTGGATACCAGCATTTCGTGCTGCACCGGAGCGCGGTCCCGGTAGAATTGCCCTTCGGCGAGACGCTGCCGTACGGGAAATATAAGGTCCACGTGGATGCGGTGGGGGAAGTTGCGCCCAAAAACCTGATTTACCGCGAATACCTCGAGACGCCGGCGCCGCTCGAGGTGACGGTCGGTCCGTGATTGCATGGTGCAGTTGAGCCGGAACTAACACAGCGCGTATGAGGAGATCCGCACGCTGACTTGCCAGTTGTAAAGATGCGGCCGGGACTCCACGATAGGGTGTTCGCGGATAGGAAACGCCCCACCGGGGCTAAAACCTTTCTCTATTTTGCCTGCCTTACGCGGCGCTGAAGCGCCGCTCTTCCTCGGTTATGCCCATGCTCACGGTCCTGTTTGACCTGAGCCGTACCAACGCTCAAGACTTCTAATTGATTCTTTGTGAATGCGATCGCGAAAGCTGTGGAATAATGCAGGCGGCATTTGCTGCGGCTGTGCCGCCCTTAAGAACCCCCACTTCTCGCGCCTAGAACGCGCGAGAAACGGGGCACTCGCCGTAAGGGAGGTTTCCACGACGAACAACGCCAAGGCCGAGAATGTGAACTCCAATCCGAACCGAGCGCGCGATCATCTGGCGAATGAGCGGACATTCTTGGCGTGGGTGCGGACTGGGGCGGCGATCGTGGTGTTTGGATTCGCGATTGGACGGTTCTCGATTGCCATGCGGCAGTTGACGGCGCTGGAGGGGCATGTGGTGCGGACGGCTGGGATGTCGGTGTGGATGGGGTCGGGGGCGATTGTCGCGGGCGTGGCTATGGTGGTGGCGGGTCTGGTGCGCTATCGTAAGACGCGGGCGCAGTTGGATTCGGGCACGTTTGAGCCGGCAGGGTTTGTGCTGGATTTCATCACGGTATTGACGGTGTTGTTTGGGATGGTGCTGGCGGGATATTTGATTTATACGGAGAAGGTTTTGGGGTGAACGCAGATTTCCTTCATGAAAAAGGAAAAGCAGGTTCCTCGCGCCAGAAGCAAGTCGCTCGGAGGACAAGCAGTAAGTAGGCATAACTCATAGTAGTAAGTCGGTGTGACTATGGCGAGCGATCTGGGGAAAAACGATTTGGGAAAGAGCGATCTGCAAAAAGAGGCGGCGGCGCGGGCTAGTTTGCAATTTGTGAAGGATGGGCAGGTCGTCGGGCTGGGGACTGGGTCGACGGCGGCTTACTTCATCAAGCTGCTGGGCGACGAGGTGAAGCGTGGGCTGCAGATCCGCGGGATTCCGACTTCGGTGCGGTCGGGGGAACTGGCTGCGAGTCTGGGGATTCCGCTGACTACGCTCGATGAATGTCAGGAGATCGCGGTCACGGTGGATGGCGCGGATGAAGTGGATCCGCAGCTGCGCTTGATCAAAGGTGGCGGCGGGGCTTTGTTGCGGGAGAAGATTGTGGCGTCGGCGACGAAGCAGCTTGTGATCGTGGCTGACGAGTCGAAGCAGGTTCCGGTGTTGGGGAAGTTTCCTCTGCCGGTGGAGGTGATTAAGTTTGCGCAGGCGCTGGTGGCGAAAGAGATTACTGCGCTGGGGGCGGAGGTGTCGGTGAGAACCGGCCCGGATGGGAAACCATTCGTGACCGACGAGAATAATCATATTTTGGATTGCAGGTTTGGGCAGATTCCGGATGTGGAAGGGGTGGCGCGAAAGTTGAGCGACATGCCGGGCGTAGTGGAGCATGGGTTGTTTATTGGCATGGCGAGCGTGGTGCTGTTTGCGCGAGGGAGCGAGATTGTGGAGTTGAAAAGGTAGATGCCCTATATTCTCGCGTTTTATGCGAGAAGTCGGTGGAGGGATGGTGCCATGCTTACTAAGGAGAGCCAGCCGAGCTTTTCTCGGCCTGGACGGGCGAGTCGCCCGTCCCCACACGGGCAGATGAGGCTATATATCTACATATCTGTTTAAGGATCGAATGGCCACTGACGCACAAATTCAGGGATGGGGTGGGCCGTCGCGGAGGCGGGTACCGCGCTTTGAGATGCAGGCGCCGCTGGACGTGACCGTGCTGCGCTCAGGGATTCCGGACACCGTGCCGGGGCGGTCGGTGAACTTGTGCGAGCGCGGGATCGCCGCCATGCTGGCGGGGGAACTGGTTCCGGGCGAGACGGTGGGGATTGAAGTGAAACTGCCGCAGGTGTCGAATGCACTGCGCATGCGGGCGATGGTGCGGCATCAGGACAGGCTGCGCTGTGGGCTTGAGTTTTTAGGGCTGTCGGCGGAGCAGCGGGCCGCGATCAGGGATTGGGCCAAAGGGTCGAGGGCCGAGACGGAGACTGGCGAGAGCGCGATGCTGGCGCTGGCTCCGGCGCCGGACGAAACGAAAGAAGCGGATAACCTTGGGAGTGGAGAGGTCGCGGGCAGCGCGCCGCCGCCGCGCAAGCCGAAGAAGAGGCGGCGATGGATGAGAGGGGTACTCTTTCTTGCGTTGCTGGCGATTGCCGCAGCCGGGTTCTGGTGGAAGTGGAATCGGGGGTGGGACGAGTTGGAGTCGGGTTTGAAGACCACAGACGCGGCGTCGGCGGACAAACCGCAGGCGCAGGTTCCGGCGGAAGTGATGGAGAAGTTGCTGGTGCATCGGGTCGAGCCGGTGTATCCAGCGGACGCGCGGAAGGAGAATCTGCAGGGGATTATTGCGTTGGACATTGTGGTGGGGCGGGATGGATCGGTGGCGAGCATGCATGCGCTGAATGGTCCCGAAGTGCTGGCGCAGGCGGCTATGGATGCGCTGCGCTGGTGGAAGTTCGAACCTTATCGGGTGAACGGAGAGCCGGCGGCGGTGGAGACGACGGTGGCGGTGGAGTTTAAGCGGTAGCCGGGCTTCTCAATTTCAGATCGCAGATTTCAGATTGAATACCTCTGATTGTTTGAGTGAGAGCAAGATTTAGTCCTGCGTTACGGACGCGGTTTGCGAAGCGCCTGCAGGATGACGATGCCGCTAATGGCGAAGCAGCCGACAGCTCCAAGGGAGGCGACCAGCATGAGGTTGGCGCCGGCATGGAAGAGGTCGGCGAAGACGGCGCCGAGGGCGAAGACGAGTCCCAGGACGTTCAGCCAGAGCGGGGCGCGGACACGGGGGCTGACATCTTTGCGAAAACGAAGTTCCAGCAGGAGAGCGGCGAGCCCGATGGCGGCCACTACGACCAATGCCAGCGGGCTGAAGAATGCGGCGCGGCTGGTGTAGATCACAACCAAGGCGAGCGCAAGCAGAAGCAGTCCGGCAGCGACGATGCTCCAGCGGCGGGGCTTCTCCTCAGGCTGGGGCGCAGGGACCGGGTTGGAAGCGGCATCGGGCAAGAGGTTCCGTCCAAGTTATACAGGGCGGAGCGCGGGGCTTTCAAATCCTGGGCAGGTCGCGCTCGCTGTCGCGAACTCCAAGTCAAACGATCCCAGCAAATTCAACCGGTGATCTTCTTCTAAGGTAACGAACTCTCATCGACTCTCACATCATGCGCTGGGCACCACGCGGCCGGCGCCGGCCAGCCACTCGGCTTGGCGGGGATCCCCATTATTGACGGCGTAGAGGACGAGTTCGACGCGGGTGGAGATGCCGAGTTTCTCGAAGACGCGGTAGAGATATTTCTTGATGGTGTGCTCGCTGAGGTTGAGTTCGCGTGCGACCTGGCGGTTGCCCATGCCCTCTGCCACGAGGGCGACGACTTGTTCCTCGCGCGGGGTGAGCAGGGAGGAGCCTCCGGAGTTGAGCACGCGCAGCGAGGGGACTTCGGAGATGAGGTCCATGAGGTAGTTCAGTTGTTCGGTGTTGGCCCAGATCTGTCCGGCGGCCACGCAGAGCAGGCACTTGCACAGCAGGCGTAGGTTCGCTTCAGTGATGGGGAAAATGCCGCGCGCACCCGAGCGAAACGCGCTGACCACGAGTTCGCGGTCGCAGGTGTCGACGAGCAGAACTTTCGGAATCTCGGGGTGCGAGAGGTGAAAGCGGCGCAGAGTCATCACGGTTCCGCCGACCTCGGTGGGCGAGTGTACTGAGAGGACGGCAATCCGGGGCGGTTTTGCGTTGACCGCCTGCAGGATGGAGAGCGTATCCATGGCGCAGGTTGCGATATGGAACTCCGGACGGCGGCGCAATGCGCTGGTCAGCAACTGAGCCTGCATACGATTGGAGTCGGCGATAAGGACACCAATAGCGTTGGAAGTGGCGGTAGACGAAGGGCACATCGAGTAAGGCTCCCGAGCAACAAAAGAATCGATGGCGCGATTGTAGGGAGAGGAAGTCGGGTCTACAAGGAAACACTGCACAAAATCTGAGTCGAATCTCAAATCGGGAATCGCGATTGCTGACACGGCCGCGTGACTGCCGATGCGGCTTTGGGTGTGGAAAGACTGGACGATAAGGTCCTTCTCAGACCTGAATTGCGATTGCGATCACAGCATCTGTCTCAATACGGGAAAATAACGACAAATTCGTTTCCTAACCTGTGACATGGCAAACACGCAAGTCTACTTTCGTGGGTACTCCTGTCGGAGACTGTCGACGAGGCGGGCTCCCTGCCCTTTGCTGACACAAATCTTCGCAAGGCACTCATTGGATACGACCCTTGGTGCCGCGCGATCTCTTTCCCGGAAGAGGAGAGTAGTCCACTTTTGTGTACGGTACTTCCCATGTCTTGTTCGGCTTCGGCAGTAAGCCTAAGTTGGCGAAGTAGAGCGTTACGACATCCAGTGGCGCTCAGCAGGAACGGTGTTCCGCCAGGCAAATGAAACACGAATTCATGATCTTCCGATTCATAATAATCGCCCTGTTGATTTTCGAGTGTTGTTCGGCCGGCTTCGCTCAGAGTGAAAAACAAGATTTGAGCGGAGCTAAAGAGACTTCCCAATCCACCTTTACCGGGGCAGGAGCGGGAGGCGGTAGCACAACGGCCGCAAAACCCGGGGGAGCGGATGGCCAGGGAAACCCTTCGCTCGGAGGGCAACGCCATCCGCTCTACCGGTTACGATCCAGCGACGTGGTAGAGATCAGCTTCACCGTCGCGCCTGAGTTTAATCAAGCCCTAACCGTGCAGCCCGACGGCTACGTGATGTTGAAAGATGCCGGCATGTTGGCGGTGGAGGGGCTGAACCTGCAGGAGTTCCGCGAAGCGGTGCAGAAGGCATACCAGGGATACCTGCATGATCCGCAGGTAGCGGTATTGCTGAAGGATTTTGAACATCCTTACTTCATCGTGGGAGGTGAGGTCGGGAAACCGGGGAAGTACGAACTGCGGTCTGACACGACTGTGAGCGAAGCGGTACAGATTGCGGGAGGGATGACGCCACAAGCGAAGCACTCGCAAGTGGTGCTGTTCCGGCGAGTGAATGACGACCTGGTGGAAACACGGCTGCTCAATTTGAAAAAGATGCTGAAGGAAAGAAGCCTTGGGGAAGACGCGCATCTTCGGCCGGGGGACATGGTGTTTGTACCGCAGAATACGATTTCGAAAATAGACCGCTATTTGACCAGATCGACGCTGAGTATGTACCTGAGCCCCACTCAATTCTAGGAAGAGGATTTCTTACATGCGCATTCCCCCGGACGAAGACCCAACGCGCGGACGAGAAAGGACAGCCACGCCGACTCTGCGGGAACTGGCGATGGTGCTGTTCCGCCAGCGGAGGGTCTTCGTCGCTGTTTCGGGAGCGGTGTTGGCGCTGGCAATCCTATACGCGTTTTTCGGCACAAAATATCAGGCGAACATGAAAGTTCTGGTGCGGAAGGGGCGCGCCGACGCTGTGGTGAGCGCGACCGAGGATGCACCGATCGACCTGACGCGGATGGCGATCACGGAAGAAGAGTTGAATTCCGAAGTGGAGTTGCTGCGGGGCGATGAGGTCCTGCGGAAAGTGGTGGAGCAGACGGGAACGGGTCGCGACTGGTTTCACTTTCTGCGAATGGGCGAAGGCAACGCGCAACGAGTGGAGCGGGCAGCGCGGCGCCTGGCCAAGAAGCTGGAAGTGGAGCCGGTGAAGAAGACGAATTTGATTGCGATCAGCTATGCGGCGGACGATCCGCAGAAGGCCGCGCGGGTGCTGCAGGCGGTCGCGACTGTGTATCTGGAGAAGCATATGGAGGTGCACAGGCCCTCCGGCGAGTTGCACTTTTTCGAAAAGCAGACTGGAGAGTCGCGGCGGCAACTGGAAGAGTCTCAACAGAAGCTGCTGCAGTTCACGGCGGGACGTGGAGTAGTGGCAGCCGCGCAGCAGCGCGATCTGGCGCTGCAGAAATTGAGCGAAGCCGATGCTAGCTACCGGCAGACACGAGTCGATCTGGCAGAGACGCAACAACGAGTATGGGAGCTCGGCGATCTGTTGACTAAGCTTCCGGAGCGGACGACCACCCAGGTTCGCACTGCCGATAATCCGGAACTGCTGAAAGCCTTGAAGTCGAGCCTGCTGGATCTGCAATTGAAACGAACGCAGTTGCTGACAAAATTCGAGCCCAGCCATCGCCTGGTGCAGGAGGTCGACCAGCAGATTGCGCAGAACCAGGCGACCATCGCGGCGGAGAATGCTTTGCCGCTGCGCGACGAGACCACCGACAAGAGCGTGTATTACGAATGGGCGAAGTCGGAATTACAGAAGGCGCAGGTGGAATTGAAGGGCCTGCAGGCGCGGGAAGCCGCAACCTCAGCGCAGGAGGCCGCCTACCAGGCGATGGCCCGGCAACTGGGCGAGGACGCGATTACCCAGGATGATTTGGTCAGCACGGAGAAAGCGGCTGAGGATAGCTATCTGCTGTATGTGAAGAAGCAGGAAGAGGCGCGCATGGACGACGCACTGGATGAGCGTGGCATCGTAAACGTTGCGATCGCGGAGCGGCCGGTTGCTCCGGCCCTGCCGGTATGGTCCGCGCTGGGGGTGCTGGCGGTTGGATTGGCCGCGGCTGGAGCGGCCGGGACGGGCGCAGCATTTGCGGCGGATTATGTAGATCCGGCATTTCGCAACCCGGATGACGTGCTGGCGTACCTGCATTCACCCGTTCTGGCATCGCTGCCACGGATGGCGCGAGGGAGGCTTTCGGCATGAACGAACAAGTCATGACTGGGGCAGTTCTGTTTCCACGGACGAGCTCGCCAGCCGAAGTGAGCCGGCGGGAGAGGAATGCACCGGCAGAGGAAAGATGGAATCCCGAAGACTTTGCGCGGGAACAGATCCGGGGCCTGGTGCGAAAGGTTTTCTTTTCGAATGGCGAGCGCCCGGTGCGCCAAGTGGTATTCAGCGCGCTGGACGGAGATACAGACGTGAACAGCATCTGCCGCAGCGTGGGTGAGGCTCTGGCTGTGGAGACGGTGAGTAACGTCGCGGTCGTGGGCGAGTATCCTGAGGTTTTGCCGGAGGCAGAAATCTATCCGGCGGAGACGAGCGGTCGTTTGTCTGGCAACACAAGCACATTGGAGCGCCGGGCAGCGAACCGCGTGCGCGGCAATCTTTGGCTGGTACCCGCTCCTGAGAGTCACCGCAACAGCGGTGCGACGGCGTTATTGCATTCGCATCTGGGTGAGATGCGCAGGGAGTTTGAGTTTTCGATTGTGGAGGGCCCCCCCGCAGGAGAATCGAACGAAGCTCTGGCCATGGCCCAGTTCACGGATGGAATCATTCTCGTGTTGTCGGCGCATCGCACCCGGCGAATTACGGCCTGCAAGACCGTGGAAATGTTCGAAACGGCAAAGGTGCGCATCTTCGGAACCGTGCTGAGCGACCGGATCTTTCCGATTCCTGACAGGATTTATCGACGGTTGTAGAGCCGTGCTGTATCGAGGCCCACGACCAGGGACAAGTTTGGAATTTCGACCGAGTCCGTCTGTAGCTCGACCATCATAGATCGAGAATCGACGCTCGACGATCGAGGCTCGACGATCGAGTTCAACGCCACGAAGTGAAAGCGATTTGAAGTGTCCTCACCATTCTTAGATCCAGACCAACAGAAACCGGCAGGAAGCGACTGGGCGCGGCTAATTCCCGGAGAGACTCTTGCATTTAAGGGCGATGGGAAGAAGCCGGTAAGGTCGGTGAGGCCCGTTGCAAGAGCAACCGTGCCGAGGGCGGCGATCGAGCCTCTGGCCAGCAGCCACCACAGCGCACTGACGTTGCTCATACCGCGTCCACTGCAGAGCCGCATGGCTTGGAGATGGGTGCGCTCCATAGCGGCGGACTTTGCCCTGGTCGCGCTGAATTGGCTCTTGATCGGAGCGGTTCTGGTGCCACTGAGAGCGCTGTTCCCCCATGTGCGAACGTTCCGCTATGCGGCCGGTGCGCCGGGTTGTCTTTTGGGGAATGCGTTGCTGCATGCGGTGTTGATCACTCTAATGTGTTACGTAGAGGGACTCCCGGCCGAAGGTGGAGATCTGCGGTCACATGCCCTCAGTCTGGGCAAGTCCGTGCTATGGGCGACAACGTTGATGTGCTGCGTTTGTAGCTTGCAGGGTGCTCCGTGGGGCACGAGTGGTTTGTTCTGCGGAGCAGGCCTCATGCACTTTGGGGCGCTATGGACGTGGAGGTGGCTGAGCGCGAAGCAGGCTCGTCGCGCACCGGCTGGCCACGTGCGAAACGTGTTGATTGTGGGCGCGGGCGGAGTGGGCCGGCGTGTGGCTGCGTACATGGAGCTACATCCGCAAGCAGGGCGCAGGGTCAGCGGATTTCTGGACGATCATCGGGCGCTGGGGAACGGAGTGATCGGACGAGTTAATGAACTGGCTAGGCTGGCTCGTACGGGCTTTGTCGACGAGATAATTCTGGCGGCGCCGCACGACCGGGACTTGACTCTACAGGTGCTGCGCGAGGCACAGCGCTTGCGGCTGGACCTGAAGATTGTTCCCGAGCTGTTTGGGTGCAAGCCAGCGGGAAGAGATGTCGAGCGAGTGGGCGACATGCCGGTGATTTCACTGCATGCGGAGCGATTGCCTTCGGCGGGACTGATTCTGAAGCGAGTTGTGGATGTGGCCGGAGCGAGCCTGGTGTTGACGGCGTTGTCGCCATTGCTGGCCGCGATCGCAGGGCTCATCAAGCTGGATTCACGCGGTCCCGTTCTCTACTGCGCGCAACGGGGTGGACGAAAGGGGCGGCCCTTCCGCTGCTACAAGTTTCGCACCATGGTGAGCGACGCCGATGCACTGAAAGCAAATCTGCGGCGGAACAACCAGCGATCGGGTCCGTTCTTCAAGATCGCCGCCGATCCGCGCATCACGCGGCTGGGACGTTTTCTACGACGCTACAGCCTGGACGAGTTGCCGCAACTATGGAACGTGATGAAGGGAGACATGAGTCTGGTGGGGCCCAGGCCGCACCCGCTGGACGACGTTGCAGGTTATGAGATCGAACACTTGTCGCGGCTGGATGTGACGCCTGGGATCACGGGCCTGTGGCAGGTGACGGCGCGGCGTGACCCGTCCTTTCAGCGAGGCATGGACCTGGATCGAGAGTACATCCGTACGTGGAGTCTGCGGTCGGATATGCGGATTCTGTTGAGGACATTTCTGGCTGTCGTACAGGGAAGCGGGGACTGATGCCCTCGATCTCGCTGCGTGAGTCAGGTTCGGGGGCGGCACTCGAATTTCCGGTTTGGGTGTGTCGAGTTTTTCTCAGTCCGCTGCAGGCGCTGATGGCAGCGCCTTCTCTTCTGTTTCTGGCGGCGTTGACGGCGATGCTCCTGCGGCATCCGGATGTCGCGTTTTATGAGATTGACCGGGCGGCGTTTGGATTGTTGATTTTGGGAGTTGTAGGCAGGGCGGTTGTTCTGCGCCAGCGGATATTCGTTCTGGAACGTGCGAGCTGGCCGATGATCGGGCTGACCGCGCTGGCGGTTGCCGGCGTTCTTGGGCAGCCGTTCGACTGCGAGACCTGGAGTCTGCTGGCGTCGAAATTCATCGTGCCGTTCGCGCTGTTTCACCTGGCGGGGTTGGTGTTCACCACCGAAAGACGTTTTCGGCAGTTTGAGGTATTTGCGCTGGTGGTATTGGCATATCTAAGTTTTACGGCGATTGCGTTCCTGGTGGGAGCGAAATCGCTGATCTTCCCGCGGTTCATTCTCGATGAGAGCCTTGGATTTCATGTCGACCGGGCCCGCGGACCTTTGTTGCAGGCTGTGGCCAACGGTGTATCGCTGAACCTGCTGGGCGTTCTGGCTTTGCATGCCTACCGTCGGGGGAGCGTGCGCGGAGTGAAGGCGCTTGTAGTGCTGGCGTCGTTGCCGATCGCGATTCTGGCCACCATGACGCGCGCGGTCTGGCTGTCATTCACGGGAACGGTGCTGGCGCTCATTTTTCTTTCGAAGAATCGCGCTCTGCGGCTGGCGTGCGTGGGATTGGTCTTGATCGCAGGGCTGGGGCTGCTGGTGGTTTTGAGTTCGCATGAGGCAGCTGGCGCGCTGAGTGATCGGCTGGAGGAACGGGGTCCGGTGGACTACCGCCAGGCCGTGTACGCCGGAGGCTGGGAAATGTTTCTGCAGCGTCCACTGGCGGGATGGGGCTTTCATCAGATGCCGGCCGAGTTGCCGCGGCACGTCAGCGGATACAACGAGAAAGTGTTGTATGCCCACAATACCTATCTGGAATTGCTGGTGGAGCATGGAGTAGTCGGGCTTGCGCTGTATTTCTGGCTGATGTGGGAGATGTGGCGGCTGGGCCGCGGGGCGATTCCGGACGAGGAAAAGCACGGGTTCCTCGATCCGCAATTCCATCGCATGTGGCCGATTCTGCTCGCGGTGTATTGGCTGAACGCGTCGATGGTGGTGATGAGCTACCAGTTCGTCAACGGCTTGCTGTTCACCATGGCAGGGATGCTGGCCGCGCAGAGACGACGGGCGGAGGAATCATGCTGACGGTGGCTTATCTGGCCAATTTGTTTCCGTCGGCAGTCGAACCTTACGTGGTCGAGGAGATTGAGGAACTGCGGCGGAGGGGAGTTCGGGTGATTGCAGGGAGTGTGCGCAGGCCGGAGATCGATGACGCCTTGCTGACCAGGTGCGATCCAGAGGTCGTGTTGCGGCGGCTGTCGGTGGTCATCCTTCTGCGGGCCATGTGGCTGTGCGTGCGACGAGCGAACCGACTCTGGTCTCCGATCGCACGCGTCGCTTTTCGTGGCCGGGAAGGGCTTCTGCAGCGGTTCAAGGCGCTAGCCCATACCGGGCTGGGGGCTTGCTACGCGGCATTGCTGGAAGGCCGCGGAGTCGACCACATCCACGTGCACCATGGATATTTTGGATCGTGGATCGCCATGATCGCAGCACGCCTGCTGGGTGTGGGGTTCAGCATGACGCTTCACGGCTCGGACTTGCTGCTGCACGGGGTCTATCTCGATGCCAAGCTCGAGAGCTGCACGTTTTGCTTGACCGTATCGGAATACAACCGACGTTACATTTTGAAGCGGTATCCCGGTGCGGACGCGGCGAAAGTGGTGGTGTCACGGCTGGGCGTAGAAATATCGGAGCGCCCGGAACGCCCGGTCCCGAGGCGGAGAGCCGAAGGGGCTCCACTCCGGCTGCTGGCGGTGGGGCGGCTGCGCGCAGTAAAGAATCACGCGTTTCTGGTGCGGGCTTGCGGGCAGTTGCGCGGCCGCGGTGTCCGATTCGAATGTTCGATCGCGGGGGAGGGGCCGGAGCGAGGGAATCTGGAGGCATTGATTCGATATTGCGATTTGAAGGACCGAGTCAGGCTGCTGGGACACGTGCCGCGCGAGCGCATGCATCTGTTTTATGACCAGGCAGACGTCCTGGTGCTGACCAGCCGAAGCGAGGGGATTCCGCTGGTGCTGATGGAAGCGATGGCCCGCGGGGCGATCGTGCTCGCGCCGGCTATTACGGGGATTCCGGAACTTGTGTTTGCGGGCAAGACGGGGTTTCTGTACGAACCTGGATCGCTGGAGGGTTTTGTGGATCGCCTGCTCTTTATACGCTCGCTGATGGACGGGCCGGGTCTTCCTCGTGTTCGTGCCGGCGAAGCTTCGGCGGCCGAACGCTCGGCGGCGTGGCAGTTAGACTGGGTGCGGCATGCGGCCCGGGTACACGTCCGCAACAACTTCAACCGCAAAGACAATCTGGAATCCTTCGGCGACTTATTCATGCAGCGGATCGCCCCGCGGACAGAGAGTCATCCTGATGAGAATTTTGTATTGCAACAAATATAACTATCCCTTCAGCGGCACCGAGGTCTACCTGTTCGAGTTGATGGAACTGATGCGGGCGCAGGGCCATGAAGTGGCGTTGTTTTCGATGGCCGATCCGCGTGGCGAATCGACTCCGTACGATCAGCATTTCGTTCCCCACATCGATTTCAAGGGAAAGTCGGGGTGGTGGCAGAGGGCGCGGCAGGTCGGGAATGCAATTTATTCCGTGGATGCCCGGCGGCGGATGCGGGCCGTGATTGAGGATTTTCGGCCGGATGTGGCCCACGTGCGGAATATTTATCACCATCTGTCGCCGTCGATCCTGTGGGAGCTGAAGGCGCAGGGCGTTCCCGTGCTGTATCACTTAAACGATTTCAAAGTGCTGTGCCCGAGTTACAACCTAGTGGCGCAGGGCGAGGCGTGCGAGGCCTGCAAGGGCGGTAAATTTTGGCACGCCGTAGAGAAGGAGTGCTATCCAGGGAGGGGCGCGCGCGTGGCGCTGGCGGCCGAAGCCTACGTTCATCGCTGGCTCGGGACGTATCGCAAGTGCGTGGATTTGTTCCTTGCTCCCAGCATCTTTGTGCGGGACAAGTTCGTGGAGCACGGATGGGATGGTGGCAAGTTTGAAGTGCTGCAGCATTTTCAGGAGATTCACCCGCTGCACGAGGCGAGGAGTGAGGATCGACCTCTGCTCTACTTCGGCAGGCTGTCGGTAGAGAAGGGTGTCGATGACCTGCTGCGGGCGATGCAACAAGTTCCGCAGATGCGGCTGATCATTGCGGGCGATGGGCCGCAGCGCGCCGAACTGCAAGGGCTGGCTGCTTCGCTGAGATTGCGGAACGTAAAGTTTGTGGGCCAAGTGGGCCGTGCAGAACGCGACCGGCTGATCGCGAAGTCGCGGTTTACCGTGCTCCCATCGCACGCGTACGAAACCATGGGCAAAACGATTCTTGAGTCCTATGCCGAAGGACGGACGGTGGTGGCAACCGATTTGGGATCGAGGCGGGAACTGATTCACGACGGTGAGACGGGGCTGCTGTACCGAACTGGTGATGTGAATCAACTCGCCGAGGCAATTCAATTGCTGGGGTCGAGCCCGGAACTGGCGGAGACGATGGGACGCGCGGGCTGGGAAATGGTGCGTGAACGCCACGTGCCGCAGGCACACTATCAGAAGCTTCTCGGAGTCTACGAAGGCTTAGTGACTCGGAAGAGCAGCCGGAGTCGGGCTGCCACCGTAGCGGGCGAATCTCCGGGTCGACCGTTACGGGTTTCGAGCACGATAGCAGCAGAGCTGCCGCGCCTGAGGGTTGCGTTCATCGGGGGGCGGGGAGTGATCTCGAAATATAGCGGGATTGAGACCTATTACGAAGAAGTCGGCCAACGGCTGGCGCAGATGGGGCACGAAGTCACGGTCTACTGCCGCAACTACTTCACGCCGGCGGTGGCGGAACACAATGGCATGCGACTGGTGCGGCTGCCCACGATCCGATCGAAGCACCTAGAAACAGTGATTCACACGCTGCTTAGCACTGTCCACGCGCTTACCCAGGGCTATGACGTGGTGCACTATCACGCGCTGGGCCCGGCTCTCTTTTCCTTCCTGCCGCGGTTGCTTGGAAAGAAGACGACAGTGACTGTGCAGGGGTTGGATTGGCAACGCAAGAAATGGGGACGTCTGGCGTCGGCGGTGCTTCGGATGGGGGAGCGAGCGTCGGTGCGGTTTCCCAACGGGACCATGGTCGTGTCGCAGACTCTGCAACGACGGTATCGCGAGACGCATGGGATTGAGGCATTCTACGTGCCCAACGGCGGCGTGCTTCGCGAACGGAGCGAGCCACGAAAGATCCGCGAGTGGGGGCTCGATCCGGGGAAGTATGTGCTGTTCCTAGGTAGATTTTCGCCGGAAAAAGGCTGCCACTTGCTGGTCGACGCGTTTGAGCGCATTGATACGGACGTGAAGCTCGTGCTGGCGGGTGCGTCGAGCTATTGCGACGAATACAGCCGGGAGTTGAAGACGCATGCCAGTGAACGCATCCGCATGCTTGACTGGGTTTCGGGCGAAGCGTTGGACGAATTGCTGACCAACGCGATGATATTTGTGCTGCCGTCGGATCTGGAGGGGTTGTCCCTGGCGTTGCTCGATGCGATGGGAGCGGGTCTGTGTGTGCTCACAAGTGATGTTCCGGAGAACCGCGAAGTTGTCGACGGAGCCGGGTTCACGTTCCAGCGTGGGAATGCAGCGGACCTGGCCGACCGGCTGCGCTTTTTGATTGCGAATCCTGCGCTGCGCGAGGCTGCTGGCAGAACGGCGAAGAAGCGAATCGAGGCGGAATATCAGTGGAAGGACGTCGCCGAAGATATTGAGAAGGCATACTTGAAGGTGACTGGACGGGAAGTGGAGGAGTCGAAGAAAAAGCCTGCCGCCAGGGTTGTGTCGGTCGGTGAGAGTGGTCGCTCAGGACGGCGGGCAGGATAATAGCGGCGTAACCGCGAAGACAACCGCAAATTGCGACATGGAGCAGAGGACGGGGCGAGCCCCGTCCTTTTCTTATTACAATCAAATTCTTATTACAATCAAATTCTTATTACAATCAAAGGCGAGCGCGCGGGCCGTGTTTTAGGGCTACGGTTCTGGAGTCTGCCACATTTCTCATGCGAAATAATCTTCTGGTCACTGGGGGGGCGGGGTTTATCGGGTCCAACTTCATCTTGCACCAGATGCGGGATGAGTCGGCAGCGATCGTCAATCTCGATAAGCTGACCTACGCGGGGAATCTGCGCAATCTGGAGAAGATTGCAGCCGACCGGCGATATAAATTCGTTCACGGCGACGTTGGCGATCGTGAACTGGTGCGGCAACTGCTGGAGACCCACCGGCCGAGTGCCATTGTGCATTTTGCGGCGGAAAGCCACGTGGACCGGTCGATCCGCGGGCCGGAGGATTTCATTCGCACCAATGTCGATGGAACTTTCGCGTTGCTGGAAGAGACGCGGGCCTACTGGAGCGCACTTCCAGAAGCGGAGCGTAAAGACTTTCGGTTTCTGCATGTTTCTACCGACGAAGTGTACGGGTCGCTGGGGCCGGCTGATCCGCCGTCCAGCGAGACGACTCCGTACGCTCCGAACAGCCCGTATGCCGCGTCGAAAGCCGCGTCTGATCACCTGGTGCGCGCCTATCACCACACCTACGGGCTGCCTACGCTGACCACGAATTGCTCGAATAACTATGGGCGATTTCAATTTCCGGAAAAATTGATTCCGCTGATGATTCTCAACGCGCGCGATAGGAAGCCCCTGCCGGTCTACGGCGATGGCAAGAATGTCCGTGACTGGCTTTATGTGGAGGATCACTGCGAGGCGATTGCGACTGTGCTGACGAGCGGGGGGGCCGGAGAAACTTACAACATCGGCGGCTGGAACGAGAAACCGAACCTTGAGATCGTGGAGACTATCTGCGATCTGGTGGATGAGTTGGCGCCGCATGCGGCGGGCTCGCGGCGTGAGCTGATCACGTTTGTGAAAGACCGGCCGGGTCATGATCGCCGCTACGCCATGGACGCGCGCAAGATCGCACGCGAACTGGGATGGAAGCCGAAGGCGACGTTTGAAAGCGGGATTCGGCAGACGGTGCGCTGGTATCTTGAGAACGAAGCGTGGGTACGCGAAGTGACCAGCGGAAGTTACCGGCAGTGGGTGGCCACGCACTATTCCGCGTAGCGGCGGGTATTCGGCTGCGTGAGAAAATTCAACGAGGAAGAGGGACGAGGGAAAGCAGCGAATGCAACCCAGCACGCAATACAAGGGCATCATTCTGGCGGGAGGGTCGGGGACGCGTCTGTATCCGGTGACGCAGGTCATGGGCAAGAGCCTGCTTCCGGTCTACAACAAGCCGATGATTTATTACCCGCTGTGCACGCTGATGCTGGCGGGCGTTCGAGACATGCTGGTGATTTCCACGCCGGAGGATGCGCCCAGATTCGAGGCGCTGTTGCGGGACGGCAGCCAGTACGGAATTCATCTGCGGTATCAGACGCAGCTCAAGCCGGAGGGAATTGCGCAGGCATTTCTTCTGGGACAGGAGTTTCTTAACGGGAGCCCTTGCGCGTTGGTGCTGGGCGATAACATTTTCTACGGTCATGACTTAGCGAAGGATCTGCGCGAGGCGGCGAGCAAAGTGCACGGGGCGCGAGTGTTCGCGTATCGGGTGCATGATCCAGAGCGCTACGGCGTGGTGGAGTTTGATGCTCATGGACGAGCATTGAGCATCGAGGAGAAACCGAAGCAGCCGAAATCGCGGTACGCGGTGACCGGCCTTTATTTTTACGATAGCCAAGTGGTGGAAACAGCGAAAGCGCTGAAGCCAAGTGCGCGCGGCGAACTGGAAATTACCGACGTCAATCTGGCTTACCTGAAGAAGGGCCAACTGGAAGTCGTGGTGATGGGGAGGGGAATGGCGTGGCTGGACACAGGCACGCATGAATCGTTGATGGATGCGGCTCTTTACATTCAGGCCATCGAAAAGCGGCAAGGGCTGATGGTGGCGTGTCCGGAGGAGATCGCATATCGCTACGGCTACATCACGGCGGCCCAGGTAGAAGCGATTGGCAGCACGATGAAGAACAGCAGCTACGGCGCTTACCTGCTGCAGCTTCTGCGGGAAAAAGTGTTTTGATAAAACTGCACTTCTGCTGCGAGCGAACGACCGGGAACCACAACCAATGAAAGCGATGATTATTGGCGCCTCGGGCCTGTTGGGCAAGGCGCTCACGCGCGAATGGAATGGAGACGAGGTCGTTGGCCTCGGATCGAAGGACGTGGACATTCGCGATGCCGGCAAGGTTCGGGAAGTTGTGGGCAAGGCTCGTCCCGACGGGATTGTGCTGGCGGCCGCTTATACCGATGTGGACGGCTGCGAAAGTCATCCTGATCTGGCGTTCGCGGTGAATCGCGACGGTCCGGTGAATGTTGCCGAGGCCGCCAGGCAAGTCGGCGCTAAACTTCTGTTTCTGAGTTCCGATTATGTGTTCGACGGCAAGAACACTGCACCGTATGAAACGCAAAATGCGCGAAATCCGAAAAGCGTGTATGGACGATCGAAGGCGGAGGCAGAGATCCGGTTGCTCGAACTGCTGCCAGAGTGCTGCATCGCACGGACTTCGTGGTTGTTCGGGACTGGCGGGAAGTGCTTTCCGGACACGATTCTGAAACTGGCGGCGAGCCGGCCGACGCTGGATGTGGTAAATGATCAGCGCGGATGCCCCACGTACTCCGTGGACTTGTCGCGGGCGATCATTGGGCTGTCCCGCAACCAGGCCAGCGGAATCGTGCACGTGACCAATGCCGGGGATTGTTCCTGGTTCGAATTTGCTCGCGAGATCGTGAAAAGTGCCGGGCTCGCCACCGAGGTGCGTCCGGTCAGCAGCCAGCAGATGGCGCGTCCGGCGCCGCGGCCGGCTTACTCCGTGTTGTCGCCCAAGAGTCTGAATCAGTATGGGATTACCATGCCTACATGGCAGGATGCGCTTCAGCGATACTTGCGGGAAAGAACACACTGAAGGGTGTTAAGTTCTGGATCACGTCTGATGACCGACGCGATGTTTCAACCCGGCGAAGAGTTTGCCGTAACGATGGATGCCCGGGACCCGCTGGCACATTTTCGCGAACGTTTCTATCTTCCAAAAACTGAGGCCGGAGATGATTGCATTTATTTATGTGGGCACTCGCTCGGGCTGCAGCCAAAATCTGCGAGTGCGCACATCGATCAGGAGCTGCGAGTCTGGGCAGAACTTGGCGTGGAAGGGCATTTTCACGCGAAAAACCCTTGGATAACGTATCACCGATTACTGACGCAGGAGACCGCGGTGCTGGTCGGAGCAGAACCAGCGGAAGTCGTGGTCATGAACTCGCTCACTGTCAACCTGCACCTGATGATGACGTCGTTCTATCGTCCGACGAAAGAGAGACACAGGATTCTGGTCGAGAGCGGTGCCTTTCCTTCCGACCAATACGCGGTGAACTCGCAAATTCGCCTTCACGGGTTTGATCCCACGTCGTCGCTGCTCGAACTCACCCCTCGTGCGGGAGAGTCCTCAGTGCGCGATGAAGACATTGACGCGCTGATCGAGCGGGAAGGGGATTCGATTGCGCTGATTCTGCTCGGGGGAGTGAACTATGCGACCGGGCAAGCCTTTGACATGGAAGGGATCACGAAGGCGGGGCGGCGCAAGGGATGCGTCGTGGGATTTGATCTGGCGCATGCCGCCGGAAATATTCCGCTTCGGCTGCACGACTGGGGCCCGGATTTCGCGGTATGGTGCAGCTATAAATATTTGAATGGTGGCCCGGGGTGCGCTGGCGGATGTTTCGTTCACGAGCGTCATGCGCGTGCGTGGGACCTGCCGCGCCTGGCGGGCTGGTGGGCTCACGATGAAGAAACGCGATTCAAGATGGGCCCAGACTTTCACCCGATGGCGGGAGCGGAGGGCTGGCAAGTGAGCAATCATCCGATTCTGGCGTTGGCGCCCCTGCGTGCCTCGATGGAGATTTTTTCCGACGCCGGCCTAGAGGGTCTGCGCTCTAAGAGTATGTCGCTGACGGGATACATGGAATTTCTGTTGGGCCTGCATCCCTCTGCGAAGTTTTCTATCATCACGCCGCGGGAGCCGGAGCGACGAGGTGCGCAGCTTTCCATTCGATTGTTGGGCGCTGGCCGCGAACTGTGCGACCGGCTGGCAGCGCAGGGAGTGATTGGCGATTGGCGCGAGCCGGACATTTTCCGGGTCGCTGCTATACCGCTATACAACTCATATCAGGATGTTTACCGCTTTGTGGAGCGATTTTTGGGCGCGCTTTAGGGTGCCTGGCCCCCACGTTAGTCTCCTCTTTGTTGGTTACTCTGGTAACACGTGCGCTTGCTCGAGCAAACATACAATCTCTAGCGTGGGGAATTCTCCGCTCCAGCACGCTCGGAAGTGGACGGCCATCGTGTGCGCCGTGGTGTGTGCGCACGTTTTGTTGTCGCTTCTCGCCCCGCGCGGATTCGCTCTCACCGCCTTCGGTGACATCCTGCAAAACGTTGTCTTGCTGGGCGCAACTGTCGCATTTCTTGCCAACATAAGAACGGCGTCTCCGAAAGCCCGGCTGTTTTGGGTCCTCATGGGCCTGGGCCTAGGCATGTGGCTGATCTCGCAAGTCATGTGGACGTATTTCGAAATCTATTTGCGTCATGAGGCGCCAAACCCGTTTGTTGGAGATGTAGTTCTTTTTCTGCACATCGTTCCAATGATGGCTGCCGTGGCAATCCAGCCACATGTGCAACAGGATAATCGCTCGGTCCGGGCCGGAACGCTCGACTTCGCACTGCTGCTTACGTGGTGGCTGTTTCTTTATCTCTTCATTGTGATCCCTTGGCAGTATGTGCACCTCGACGAGGCGGTATACGGCAGGAGCTTTGATCTGCTTTATGTGAGCGAAAAACTGGTATTAGCGGCCGGCTTGGTCCTGGTGTGGCGGCGAAGCCGCGGATCGTGGCGCAGAATCTACTTCCACCTTTTTACAGCAACATTGCTCTACTGCGTCGCCTCGCTTATGGCCAGCGAGGCCATCGACTTGCATCTTTATTACACGGGCAGCCTGTTCGATGTGCCATTGGTGGCGGGAATGGCGTGGTTCGTCCGCATCGGCTTCTTCCCGCGCGAAGACGCGGGGCAGGATCCTGTTGAGGAGGCTCCAACTCGCAGTTACGGAATTTGGAAAGCGCGACTCGCCATGGTTGCCGTATTCGTTACGCCACTCATGATGGCGTGGGCGCAGTTCGGTGGAAACGCTCCTCAGAATGTTCGCACCTACCGTCTACTGCTGACCGTGGCAGTCATGATCGTGATGGGCGCGCTGGTATTTCTCAAGCAACATCTGCTGGATCAGGAATTGCTGAGCCTGCTGCGTTTGTCGCGGCAGAATCTGGACGAAATGTGCAGGCTGAAAGACGAACTGGAAAACAAGGAACATTCGCTGCGCTGGCACAGTCTGGAATTGCAGCGTAAGAATCTGGAATTGCAGGAGATTTCTTTTACGGACGTGCTGACGGGAGTGTGGAACCGGCGCTATCTCGAAGAGATCCTCACGGCCGAGGCCGGGCAAGTCTTGCGAAATTATGAACGAGCGCGGGGATCCGGTATCCGCAAGTTGGATCATCGTGATCTGGTGTTCATCATGGTCGACGTGGATTTCTTCAAGGAAGTCAACGACCGGCACGGGCATCCGAAGGGAGACCGGTTACTGCAACTGGTGGCGCAGCGACTCTCAGCCGTCGTGCGCAAGTCTGACGTTCTGGTGCGGTGGGGTGGCGAGGAATTTCTGATCATGAGCCGGTCGACCGATCCGTCGGGAACGCCAGCATTCTGCAGCCGCGTTCTGCAAGTTATGGCGTCGGAGCCGTTTGATCTCGGGCACGGAATTTCAGTCACGAAGACTTGCTCGGTCGGGTGGGCGGCGTATCCCTGGAGCCGCAACGGCTTTGAGGCGCTCTGTGCCGAAGAATCGATTGCGCTGGCGGATGCGGCTTTGTATCGAGCCAAGGCTTTCGGAAGAAACATGGGTGTCGGGATCGTGGCGACCGATGTTGCGAACAAAAATCCCGAGGAGATTGATTTGGCGTCGGTGTGCCAAGGGAATCCTCCGCTGGCACGAACCATACGAACCGAGTGTCCGGGTCCCGAGGCGATATTGGAAACGATTCTTGAAGCCGCCGAACCAGTTGACAATTCCAGCGAATAGCCTCCGCCGCATTCGGCAGCGCAGTCTCAATGCACTCCCGCTCTGCGCCCGGCGCTTGACCTGTGCGAGCGCGTTGACTACATTGAGTTGCCGGCCCATGGCCGCCGAGGCACAAATACTCATGAATGCAAGAACTCCTTCGCGAAAAACGGGTCTTCGTCAAAAGGCGCAACTCATGTCCGCATCGGAAATTGAACGCACGCTGGTGCGGTTGGCGTATGAAATCGTAGAAAAAAATGGGGGTGTCGACGGTTTGGGATTGGTCGGCATTCGCCGCCGTGGAGTTCCAATCGCTGAGCGACTGGGCAAGATCATCACGCGCATTGAAAATGCCAAGGTGCCCGTCGGGACTTTAGACATTACGTTCTATCGTGACGATCTTTCGACGCTGGGGCCCAAGCCAGTGGTCCAGGAGAAGGAGATTGGATTTGAAATCGAGGACAAGAACATTGTGCTGGTCGATGACGTTTTATACACAGGACGCACTACGCGTGCGGCGCTGGATGCGCTGTTTTCCCACGGCCGGCCGAGGCGCGTGCAACTGTGCGTGTTGATTGACCGCGGGCATCGGGAAATTCCGGTCGAGGCGACCTTTGTGGGGCGCAATGTGCAAACCACGGATACCGAAGTCATCGAGGTCAAGCTGACCGAAATCGATGAGGCGGAAAAAGTCTTGCTGATGGAGAAATAGCGGGAAGAGAGAATTTTATGGCGTCAAGAATAAAGGACGGTGGGTTTAGCCCACCGTCCTTTTACTTTGGTGCACAGGCATCAATCAATTGCTGCTTAAGCGATCGCTGTTACGCGATTCTCGTGCAGACCGCTTTGGTCTGTGTGTAGTTGCTGAGCACTTCGTGGCCCATCTCGCGGCCCCAGCCTGACTGTTTGTAGCCGCCGAAGGGCATGGCTGCATCGAAGATGTTGTAGCAGTTAATCCAGACGGTGCCGGCGCGAAGTTGCTCCGCCATGCGGTGAGCCTTGCCGATGTCGCGCGTCCACACCGCGGCAGCCAAGCCGTATTCGCTGTCGTTGGCGCGAGGGATGATCTCTTCAGGATCGGTGAATGGCATTGCCACCACGACCGGCCCGAAGATTTCTTCCTGCACGACTTTCATGTTTTCTTGCGTGTTCACCAGCACAGTGGGTTCGACAAAGTATCCGGCATCGCCGCCCTTGTGCCCACCCGCGATGGCTTTCGCGCCTTCGGAAAATCCAGCCTCCAGGTATCCGCAAACGCGATTCAGTTGCTCTTCTGAGACCAGCGGTCCCATCTGCGACGCAGGGTCAAGGCCTGAGCCAACCTTGATTTTTTGGGCAAGCTCGGCGACGCCTTCGACCACTTGCTCGAAGATCGGCTTCTCGACATACAGCCGCGAACCGGCGCAGCAGCATTGGCCGTGGTTGAAGAAGATGGCGCTGGCGGAGCCGGGGATGGCGCTCTCGAGATCGGCGTCTTTGAATACGACGTTGGGAGATTTTCCACCCAACTCCAGGGACACTTTCTTTAGGTTGCCGGCGGCGGCGTGGACGATCAGTTTGCCAACTTCGGTCGAACCGGTGAAGGCGACTTTGTCGACGTCGGGATGAGCGGCCAGCGCGGCGCCTTCTGTTTCGCCGTAGCCGGGGACAATGTTCACGACGCCTGCGGGGAAGCCGGCCTCCATGATAAGTTCGCCCAGACGCAGCGCGGAGAGCGGGGTTTGCTCAGCAGGTTTCAGGACGACGGTGCAACCCGTGGCTAGAGCGGGACCAAGTTTCCATGCAGCCATCAGCAGCGGAAAATTCCACGGGATGATTTGCCCGACGACTCCGATGGGCTCGCGCAGCGTATACGCAAGATACTTTGCGCCGGGCGTGTAGGGAACTGAGAGAGGAATCGTGTTGCCCTCGATCTTAGTGGCCCAGCCCGCCATGTAACGGAAAAGGTCGACGGCGAGCGGGACGTCGGCGGCTTTGGCGATGGTGAGCGGCTTGCCGTTGTCAAGGCTCTCAATGTAGCCGAACTCCTCAGTGTGCTGCTCGAGCAAGTCGGCGAGTTTCCAGATCAGCCGGCCGCGCTCGGACGCGGACATCCTGCGCCACGGGCCGTTATCAAAGGCATGGCGAGCGGCCTTCACGGCTTGATTGATGTCTTCGCGATCACCTTCCGCGACCTGAGCGAGAACCTCGCCGGTGGCGGGATTGTAAGTTGGAAAAATCTTGCCCGACGTGGCATTCACCCAAGCGCCGTTAATCAGCATTTTTCGTGGTTTGTCGATGAATTCCGCGACTTGCGGATGAATTTGAGGGGAAACTGCGATGCCCATACTGTCCTCCTGGTCTGACTAACTTAGTCTGACGAACATGGCTTGACGAACGTGGTCAAACGGATGCGTACAAGCGAGAATGATGCCGGGCGAATAAAGTTGACCGAGGTATGCTAGCTCCGAGGCGTGACAAATGCAACGGTGATCCGGCCGTGCGGTCTATTCGCCGTAGGGCACCCAGATGTTCTTTACCTGAGTGGCGTGTTCGAGGAACCAGCGACCCTCGGCAACTTTCGGATTGAGCCAATCGATGACCCGGCCCTCGTTTGTCCAGACCTGCTTCAGGTTTCCGATGGACATCGCCTTGGCAGCCGCGACGGCGGTGTCGTCGCCATAACACCAGATGGCGTCGACATCGTCATGCTCGGCCAGCGTCTTCAACAGTTGCGAAGCATAGCCTGTCACGATGTTTACGGCGCCAGCGGGCAGATCGCTGGTGTCGAAAAGCTGGTAGAGGTCGGCGGCGATGAGCGGATACTTTTCCGAAGGAACTGCAATTACTGTGTTGCCAGCGGTGATCAACGGCAGCACCATTGAGAGGAAACCGAGCAGCGGCGCGTCTACGGGGCAAATCACTCCGACGGTTCCAATCGCTTCATTCATCGCAATCGCGATATTGCGAAACGGCGGATTGTGCACGGCACCGTCGAACTTGTCGGCCCACGCCGCATACGAAAAGATGCGCTCGATGCCGAGTTCGACTTCCATTGCTGCTTGCTGCTCGCCGACCGCGGCTGCGAGTCGACGGGAGATCTCGCTTCCACGTTGGGCAAGATTTTCTGCGCAGTAGTACAAAACCTGGGCGCGATTGTGCGCAGTAGCCTTCGCCCATGATTCGGCCTTGCGCGCCGCTTCTACCGCGTTGCGGATGTCTTTGCGATTGCCCAGCGGAGCTTCGCCCAACAGACGGCCGTCGGGCGAGCGCACTTCCATGCTGTAGCCGGAATCGGGACGCGCTTGCTTGCCGCCGATGTAGAGCTTGACTGTGCGGTCGATGGCCGGAGTGCTGGTTTCGGGTCTATCGTCTCTGTGTTCAGGTGCTTCCACCGGGGCAGAAGAGATCGCGGCCGGCAATGTCGGAGCATGTTTGAACCATGCGGGCTCCATGTATTCGAGCAAGCCCTCGCGGCCGCCTTCGCGGCCGTATCCGCTCTCGCGGTATCCCCCAAAGCCGCAGGCCGCGTCAAACATATTCGTACAGTTCACCCAGACGACGCCAGCCTTGATTTGTGCGGCTACGTGCAGGGCGACATTGATGCTCTCGCTCCATACGCACGATGCCAGACCGTACACCGTGTTGTTGGCCAGCTCGACAGCTTCCTTCGGAGTACGGAATGTCATGGCCGCGAGCACCGGACCAAAAATTTCCTGCTGCGCGACGATCGATGTAGGATGCACGTTGCTCAGAAGCGTCGGCGGATAATAGAAACCGCGCGCTGGCAGCGCGTGTTGCGGCTGCCAGCAGATGGCGCCATCCGCGACTCCTTGCGCCACCATGCGCTCGATGCGGTCAAGTTGTACGCGTGCGACAATGGCGCCGATGTCGATTGCTTTGTCCAGTGGCGGACCCATGCGCAGGCTGCTCATGCGGTCGCGGATCTTCGACATCAATGTTTCTGCAATGCTTTCCTGCATCAGCAGCCGCGAGCCCGCGCAGCACACTTGCCCCTGGTTGAACCAGATGCCATCGACCAGGCCTTCGACCGTACTGTCGAGGTCGGCGTCTTCGAATACGATGAACGGAGACTTTCCCCCCAGTTCGAGAGAGAGACGTTTGTGGCTGGCGGCGGTCGCGCTGCGAATGGCACGTCCCACCTCCGTCGACCCGGTGAACGCGATCTTGTCGACGTCGGGATGCTTCACCAAAGCTTCGCCAGTCGAGCCATCCCCGGTGACGATATTGACGACTCCTGCGGGCAATTCCGCTTCCTGACAAAGGCCGGCGAACACGAGCGCAGTGAGAGGAGTATATTCGGCGGGCTTTAGAACCACTGTGTTTCCTGTCGCGAGCGCGGGTGCGATTTTCCACGCCAGCATGAGAAGCGGAAAATTCCACGGAATGATTTGACCGACGACGCCGCACGGTTCGTACTCAGGAAATTCCTGATCGAGCAATTGCGCCCAGCCAGCGTGGTAGTAGAAATGGCGCGCTACGAGCGGGATGTCGATGTCACGGCTCTCGCGGATGGGCTTACCGTTGTCCATGGTTTCAAGCACCGCGAGCAGACGGGAATGTTTTTGCACCAACCGCGCCAGCGCGTAGAGATAGCGCGCCCGGGC
>Ga0307476_10000436_pt1 | contig 33180 bp, 34 predicted proteins | sample atmos_gasesECM2C_2_FD_203314 | JGI IMG/M metagenome (GOLD analysis project Ga0307476, IMG submission 203314) | Hardwood forest soil microbial communities from Morgan-Monroe State Forest, Indiana, United States - atmos_gasesECM2C_05 | ecosystem: Environmental > Terrestrial > Soil > Temperate...
GCATCGTACTGCCACGTGAAAGTAAATCCCTGCTGCGTGGTCTCCCCGGACACTCCATTCAAATTGATGTTATCCGCAGCGGCCTTCGCCTGGAGAGCCAGCCACTTATCAGGTGTAATATTGTTGAATGTTTGGGCTGCACATTGGCTCATATCAGAATCCTCCAACTTAGCGATCAGAAGAGTCTTAGTAGCAAGCGTTTCGTTTAAGGTCTATGAACGCTTTGACCATCTCCGGGGTGATGCCGTGAACTTCTCCGGCGGACAACCTTATGGCTTTTTGTCCGCAGTGTTGTCAAAGAAACTCGTGACCGCGTTGACCACAGAATGAACGCCATCAGCTCCCCCCGCGAGCAGTGCGGCTGACAGTGCCACATCCACAGCAAGAAAAAACAGGCGTTGTGCTTCCACGGTAACCTTGGGGTCCTTAAGTTTTGCAGCATCGACAAAAGGCCCGAGGGCGCGCACGCCAGCTATGCTCACCAGCACGGATAACGTGAGTGAAACGGCAAAGGCATAACGCTGCGTGTCCCCCCGATATTCATCGAGTGCATCTGAGGCTTCTTTCAGATCCGCCGCATTCTGTGTGTTCGCTGCAAGGTCAGCGGGCCTAGACTTGATCGTCGCCACAGTTTCGGCGAGTTTATTTGCTCCCGCGTCGCGCCACGGGCTCACCAATATCTCGACCGCACGTTCGACGACGGCCGCAGCGAAGGCAAGAGGCGCCAACAATCCAGCTAGATCCGACACCTTAAGCGTGACATTCAAATTATCCCAGTTCAAGAACACACGAAAAACAACAACGCCAAGGAGAGCGAGCGCACTAGCCACAACCAAGGGCCGACTTCTTTTGGCAACGGATGTTAAGGGCATATTAATGAGCACCTCCCAACCCCAGACTGAGAGGTGGGGCGCTTAGGCTTCCTGGTATCGAAAACAATCTGCGAAGTATTGACCACTACGCTTGGAACAACTACATGGGCCCGGCGGAGGACAGGAATGGCAAACTAGCGCAGTTAGGTAAGTTTGTCGCGCGGGATAACAAATTGTTACGAATTTAGAACAACGCCAATGCAATTGCGGTCCGCCGGCTCTCGTGAGGGGTATCATTATCAACGGCTTGCAAGAATGGGTTGTCGTCTAAATGCGCGGTGTAACGAAGTCGTTTCTTTGAGAAATTGACAGTCCAACTTTACAGAAACCGAAACCTCACGCAACACAACGGACCACGCCAAGGAGGTTACTCGTTACACGTTCTTAACGTTAAAAACGCTGGTAACATCGTGCCGAGTTTGCGTATCGCTATTAACGTTTCAGGTTGCGATTCTCAGAACAAACGCTAATCTCATGCGCAACAGGTGATTGTGGCTTCAAACAATAAATGGTTCCAAGCTTTAGAAGAACTGCGCTCTACGCATATTCTGTGATATACACCATGCAGAAATTGGTAAAGTAGGAGGCAGAATATGAGCAAGCAACAAGAATTACAACCCGAAGAGTCTATTCCTTGCTCGGTTTGTCGAGAACCGATACGCCTCGGGGCACGGAAGTGCATTCACTGCGATTCGATGTTGGATTGGCGGGGTTGGCTCGGTATTTCCCAAACTACTCTGGCATTGTTGGTCGCGCTCGTCAGCGTTGTTAGTGCAAGCGCTTCACGTGTAGCAGAACTGTTTGCACGAAACTACTCCGAGGTCACGCTCAACGTTCGTCAAGTCGCGAAGCAGTATCTGGAATTGGCTGCTTGGAATCAGGGCAACAAGAATGCACAGTTGTTGTCAGCCAACATCTCAGCCCAAACAAGCGACGGAAAACAATTAGCTCCTATCGAGCTGGAGGTTGACAGTTTCCCACCAGTTTTCGCAGGGCAGCAGGCCGTATTTGCTTTTATGGTCCCCCTTTCAGAAATACCAAATTTTCTTGCATGGCCGCACAAAGAAATACAATCCGCGCGGATGACCGCTAGGGTGATCGAATTCGGGAAACAGGCTGAGGATAGAACAATTGAACTTCCACCACGTGTTTTTCGTCTCTTTTGCCGAGCCACCGAAGATGCCGACAACCAACAAAGGCACCCAGGTCAAATTGAAGACGTGCGACTCATGACGCACTGCCAGTGAGACTCTCCGGAAAAACTGGGTCAATCGGAATCCGAGCCTGCTTGTGAATTGAGTCTTCGCTCATAGTCCGGAACCCGACTCGCAGGGGCCACCGCCGACCTTTTCCGCAGCCTGCTAAGCACCGTTCTTCTCGCGCTTCACTTTAGCCCACCGCGCACGTTGAGCCGCCGCGATTCTCTTCCGGCCCGCCGCCGACATCGTCCGCCGTTTGCGTGCTGGTTTGGCTCCGTTGCCGTAGTAAGTTCCAACAAAAGCGGCGAGAGCTGCGTTCAATCCTGACAACTGCTTCTCTACTTTGTCCCGTTCCTTCTTCAACTGTTTCACAATCACCGACACGTTTCCCATTGGCTGTTTCCCCCTCGGTCAAGGATGATAGCAGGACAGACGAAGCAGAAGGCACGATTGCCGTGGCGGCTCAACGACTGTACTGCTCCATGAGGTCCGTCTCGCCAAGAATGTCTGTTTTTCCAGTTAGTCTGGCAATTCTCTCGTGTAAGTTCCCGGAAGCCGACTTCTTGCCCGTAATGACTTCCGGCTAGCTACTTACATAGCTACGGACATGTGTAAGCGAGGAAGTGCCGTTCGATGGTCACTTTTGGGACGAGCAGGCATTGGCTTGTTTCTACTAGCGCTGAGTGGGATGGGGATTTTCCATAGATACATGGCCGCGTAGGCTCGCCAAGGCCTCCACTCTTCGGCACGACGCTCAAGGTCGCGAGAACTCTGTAGTGCCAGAGCGCGCAGAAGGCCCAGATCACCGACTGGAAAAGCATCGGGTTCCGCGAGAGCTCGCATGGCCACGTATTGTGCCGTCCATTTCCCAATGCCTGGAATTTCACACAGTCGACCTAGGAAAGCTTCGGTGTCGACCACTCTCTCAAAGTTAATCCGCTCGTCGCAGACGGCGCGGGCGAGAACTCGAATGGTTTCAGCTCGCGCTCTTGGCAAGCCGATACTGGCAAGCTTGGCATCGGCAAGAACTTCGGGCATGGGAAACAGGTGTGTGAGACCATCGGTTAAGGAGAATGGTTTCCCAAAACTACTCACCATTCGACCAGCCAAAGCGGTGGCGCCCTTCACAGTAATCTGCTGACCCAGAATTGCCCGCGTCGCGAGTTCAAAACCATTCCAACAACCCGGGACCCGGAGTCCGGGACCAGAATCAACTTGTTTTGCCAGTATGGGGTCGGTTCTAAGACTTTGCACGATGGCCGCCCAGTCCGCATTCATGTCGAACATAGTGCGGATTCGCTCGGTGATAAAGAAGAGGGAGTGTGGATCGCCAAACTGCAGGCGCACCACAAGCACATTGCTTTCCTCATCAAGCGAAACCTCGAAGCACCCGTCACTGCCGTTCACTGAAATAGTGCGACGATAGCAACTGTTCACTACTGCTTCCACGCCAGGCGTGGACCGAGGCGCCAGAAAAGCCAACATTCCCTTCCAGTCATAAGGTGGACGGAAACGAAGCCGGAAAACATATTGATTCTCGGCCTGCACTATCCTCTGCCGAGCTAGACGCCGGATTTGAGTCGGAGTCCGATGATAGACGTTGCGGATGCCGGCGTTGAACCTTCGAACACAGCCGAAGCCCGAGGCCATCGCAACATTACTCATTCGCAAGTTTGTCTCGTCAATCAGCTTCTTCGCAAAGTGCATTTGGCGTGTCTTGGCCACGGCGCTCGGCGTCGCGCCCAGGTGTTGAAGAAACAGGCGACGGAGGTGTCGCGAGCCAACCCCGAGACGTTCCGCGAGTGCTTCGACTCCACCGTCTTCCAAGCCGCTTTCACTTATCAGGCGCAAGGCTCGCGAAACTGTATTTGGCGTTCCCAACCACGCCGGAGTTCCGGGCGAGCATTCGGGGCGGCAACGCAAGCAGGGGCGGAAACCCGCTTCCGCAGCCGCGGCAGCTGTTGGAAAGTAACGAACATTCTTCTCTTTCGCCGGAGGTGCAGGACAGATCGACCTGCAATACACACCGCTCGTGAGCACGGCAATGAAGAACTTACCGTCGAAGCGCGCATCGCGCGTCACCCGAGCTCGCGAACAGACCTGCCAATCCAGTTCCATGTTTGCCTGAAGCTGATGATAACGCGGCTGCGACCAAGAATTAGACGTTTTCGGACTACGCCATGAAAGATTGCTTTGCGTCGAGGAACGACATTCATTGCCACTACCTTCCGACCAAAGTCTAGCGAATTGAAACCCGTCACGAGAGCGAGGTCCGTAAACGTCCAACTTTCGGCAGCGATGTCCGCAACCGTCCAATCTTTCCGCATCCGTTTCGATAATGTCGGTTTGCGTTGCGCGGTTTGCTTTTCACTCGAAGCAAAGCGATAACCCGTAACGTTGCGCAGACGCACAGTTCAGTTTCTTTTGACTTCGGAAAGCAGATCCCAAATGGAGGAAATATGCGTATCAGGAAATTGACGAATATCACCGTAGTGGCTCTGTTTGCGGCGCTAACGGTTTCAGTTCAAATTGTTCAGGCGCAGGGCAACAAGCAACCGCCCAAGTACTATGTATTCAATCTAGGCGCCGGGCCATTCGGCGGCGTTCCGGAGCCGGTTGGAATCAACGACTTGGGTTGGATATCTGGCGGTGACAATCTGGCGAGCAATACGAGTGTGCATGCGGTGCTATGGGTCGGAGTACCCATGGATCTCGGGACTTTAGGTGGACCCAACAGCAACATCTCCTGGCCTAACCATAGCAATAAAGGCGAGGTTGTTGGCATTGCTGAAACTGCGGCGCAGAATCCTTTAGGCGAAGCTTGGAGCTGCTCCGCCTTTTTCTTTGGTCCTGATGGCTACGTGTGTAAGGGTTTCACGTGGCAAGACGGCGTGATGACTGCGCTTCCTCCATTACAGGGCGGATACAACAGTTATGCCGCCGAGGTGAATAACAAAGGGCAAGTGGTCGGATGGGCAGAAAACGGCGTTCACGATCCGACCTGTAACAATCTTCCTCCGTTCAGCCAATTCCTCCAGTTTGAGGCAGTCATTTGGGGACCGCGCACAAACCAGATGACGCAACTTTCCCCGCTCGCCCCCGACCCAGATTCGGCTGCGACGGCGATCAACGACAATGGTGAGGTGGTCGGAATCTCCGGTCTTTGCTCGAATGCGGTCGGAGGAGCGAGCGCGGAACACGCTTTGCTCTGGGAAAACGGCATACCCACCGATTTGGGAAATATCGGAGGCCATGCCTGGAACACTCCCTTTGCCATCAATAACCGGGGCACAATCGTCGGTTTCGCAAATATCTCTGGCGACGAGAATGCCGCCGAAAATATAGCCGCATTCATCTGGACGCAAACCAATAAGATGCAGGAGATCCCTCCTTTCGGCACAGACACGAACAACGCTGCCCTCGATATCAACGAGAAAGGCCAGGTGGTCGGAAACTCCTTCAACGTAAATAGCGGTATTTCCCGCGCCACCTTCTGGCAAGACAATACATTGAGCGACCTGAACACGCTTGTCATTCAGCCCACGTCTCTCTATCTGATCCTGGCCCAAGGCATCAACGATGCCGGCGAGATTGCCGGAACCGCTATCGACACAACCACGAACGAAACTGTGGGTTTCCTCGCGGTTCCAGTGTCCGATGGCAGCGGCAATCCCGAAATCGCGGCCAAGGCCAAAGTGGACGCCAACCCCCGTCCGGTGGTTCTCACCGAACATATGCGTAAGCAGCTTCCAGTCTTCATTCGCATGCAGCTTGGGGGTGCAGAGACGAGATAGCCACGGAAATCATGTGGCAACTACGAGGGAGGGCCGCGACCGCGACAATATTGGGCGGGCGTTCGCGCCGAGTGGAAACCTGAGAAATCGCGGCAAGACATGTGAAGAATCGCACCGGGAAGATTCTGCAAATTCGACTGCTAGTTGGCGCACAGAACCGGCAAACGCGATGGGCTGGTCAGCTATCCAGAAACGGGCATGTGGGAAACTACATGCTTCGCAGCCAATTCGCTACAGCTCGCGGATCAAATCGCACGCAAGTGCCCACCCGAAACGAAGGAATCCGTCCGGCCGCGGCGTGCTTGAAGATCGTCACCCTGGACACGGAGAGGAGTTTTGCCAGATCCTCAGCGGTCAAGGCTCGGCCGATCTGTTCGATTTCATCTGCGATCGACATAGTTCACTTCAAACATGGAGGCAGCTTGCGCCCATCGTTTTTTTCAACAGCGGGCTTCTAATCCGCCGCACGGGGCATCCAGGAAGCGGTTTTTTGACCTAGCTGTTAAGGATATCCTCCAGGGTTGGCCCGTTATCCGGTGGTGGAGCGGCTAGGGCTCTGGTGCCCAACGTGACAAGGACCTTAATGTAATCGCGGCGCAGCGCATCCAGCTTCTTGCTTGCCGGATGCTCCTGGACCGCACCGGTCTTCTTATTCGTGAGGTATGACCCCTCTGTCTTGACCACTTCCCATGCTTCGGCAATATCCGCGGAGAGCGTGGCGGCCAGCGTCAACAGGGGGCTGTGCGCCGTGGAGAGCTGAATCTGTGCCCCTTCCAACTGGCTAACTAGCCGGTCCCACGCGACTGCGGCACGATCGGACAGGTTGGCAGACTTGGCAGGCTTGCCGGGCTTGAGATTAGAGTCTTTCTTGACGGTGCGTGGCATGATGTCAGCTCCTAATGTCTACTGGTGTGATAGACTTTAATTTCGGATGTATCCAAGAACGTGTGGAAAAATGGCTACGGCGGGCTGTGACCTTTGTAGTGCTCAAGATTCTTAAGCCCCCCGCGGTAGCAGTTCCCTTGTCTCGCTCGCATGGCCGCATCAGAATGACCACTTCTTCTTAGGTTGTGCGTCATACACGTCCATCACGTTGGGCCACGGTCCAGAGTGGCTTAGGTCTTCCAGCGTCTTGACCGCATGGCAAGACCGGCATAGACCGGCAAGGTTACACAGTAGGTAGTAGCCTGCGTACTTATCAATGGGGCCGAATCGCTTGCTCTCCCATGCTTGCTCAATCGCTATCTGTGCGGGGATAACGTGGTCCACAATCTCAATAGGCGCGGGTGGACGGCCTTCGGCTTTGCATCGCACACAACTACCATCGCGCTTGATGACCTGTGCTCGCCTGTCATGCCATCGCTTGATCTTGCGTAGCGGTTCAATCTCGGCATCGTAACCGGCTTGTGTATGAGTCTTGCCAGCGTCACTCTGTACGGCAACGTTGGACTTGATACCATCGCCGCGTTGCGTGCCGTAACGGTCTTGCTCGCACACAGCGCACATGCCTTTTTGGTCATCTGGTATCTTGGTTTGGCAACCACCGCATAACCGCATTTCTAAATTCCCTTCGTTCTCACAACGAGCATTCAATACGTTCAATTTCTTCGGCAATCTGCTCCAAACACCGAAGCGTTGCGCGGGGAGCGCTGTCCTTCAGATCCTCAACTTCTTCGTAAATCAACTGCTGTACCTTGTCCAACCGGGATTCGCTCATTTTGAAAACCTTTCTTTCTTAGGTGTACTCCGGGTGTACTCGGAATACGGCGTATTCGTATTCTAGCTACACCGTACCTGTACTCCTTAGTCTTTATCTAAGGAGTACGGTAGTTGGAGTACAGGTCAAGACGATGTCAAAGTGACCCCCGTTCCGAGAATTGCCGCTCGCGCACGGGTCACCCACTTCTGACCTTTGCCATGTCCGGCATCTTTTAGAGCAACTACCAGCTTCCTAATGCCCATCTTCGGGTGATCTTTCAGAATTGCGGATAGCGCGGCATTAGCATCCGTGTCCGCCTTGGTCTTCAGCTCAACGAGCGGTCCAGGTTCCCCGACAATCCGCATTCGGCACGTTTCATCACAGGCCGCCTCGAAGGGCTTGCTCTCAAAGTCCCGCTGTTTGACATTCACTAAGAGTGAGGGAGATTGGTAGGGTTCATCCGGGTTTTGGAGCCGCGTAGCCCAACAGGAGGTGACAAAAGCGGCCAGCTCTGTGGACCCCCGCATAGCCGAATCCAGCGTGAGCGGAGCATTAGCCGTGCCCTTGATGCTGTGATGCAACAAGAGCACGGTGGCACCGCGCCGCTTGAGGGTGAAGATAACTCTGGCAAAGCGGCTCATGTCCTCCGATGAGTTTTGGTCCCCTTCGACAAACCGCGTTAACGTGTCAATGATGACCACCGCGCCCGGCAGCTCGCCATCAAGGTCCGTGAGTTTGATACTGTCTTCGTCCATCGTCTGACAAAAAAGTGACTGCCCCACGTAAGAATCAAGACCAATCCGCTTGAGTCGCGTTGAGAAGGAACTAAGACCCATTTCCGGGCAGAGGTAAACGACATGGTTTGGTCGCTTTGCCACTTTGAAGTAATCAAAAAGTGGCTCGCCCGTGCACAGCGCATGGGCCACGTTCATGGCGATTAGTGACTTTCGCTGTCCGACCGGCGCGGCAAGCGCGGTAATTGAATCCAACGCGAGGAAGCCTTCAATCAGGAATTCAACGGGCTTCGCGTCGCGGACTCGCTCGAATGTCAGATAGCGTTCTCGCCAATCCCTAACGGGCTTTGGTTCCGGGTGGCTTGGATTTTCGACGGTGCCAAGGACAACCTCCGGCGCGTCATCAACAAACGAAAACTGCTTTTCCGGGTGTCTCCGCTTCAGCTCGGCGCGAAAATCTTTCCAGCCTTTGCCCGCGCAACGGTGCTTACAATCGAAGCCGTACCCACTGCCCTCCGTGTAGACCACGCACGTTGACGTTCCTTGGTTTGTGTTCTCATGCTCGCTCAACCAAGGGCATTCAACCGGGCGATACCATGAGCTGCCCTTGTTGAACCATTCGCCAGTAGTTGCCACTTCATAGCACGTTAGAAAATCGTCCAGCTTGGCAGTCTCGCGCTTGACATCCTCACTCATCACGCCGGAGCTAGTGGCTTTGGGCGCACCGTACAACTCACACAGCCGGTTGAGCAGTACGTCCGGCATGGCCGGAATGGTTCGCCACTTCGCGGTATAGGGTGTGTTTGTCTTCGGGTGAATACTACCCGGACCGGTCACGTACGCGCGGTGCTGCTTGAATTCAAATAGATTGTCCCGACCTTGCCGCGTAGCCGTCATGTTTCCGGCCCGCTTAGTCCGCATGGTCTGCCGGAAAATGTAATAGCAACGGTTGTCCCGCGCACTCACCCGCGTCGTGTCCCACACTTCGCGCGGCAGATCCTTGCACGCATCTTTAAGGGCAGACTCGTCGTCCGTCTCAAGGAAGCAAAATATCTCATCGGGCGCAATGCCGACGTTTGCACGCGGCTCTTGCTTGCTCCAGGACTCTAACTGTTGTGCGTCTGTGGTAGCTGCATCGAAGTGGTCCGCGTCTCCAACCATTGCAAAAGGCCGCTTGTCTTTCGGTATCAGCGGAAATACCCGGAATCCACGCTCCGCGAGCGGTAAGGCCATGTCCTGGAAGTTACTCACTGGCCGCACCTTCCCACAACGCATTGACATCAGTCGATGTCCAATTACTGACGCTTTCATCGCCTCCGCCCGCACCGTGGGCCATCTGCCAATACGTATTTTTCGGACCATCACCAAAAAGCGCGGGGTTGGGTTCGTCGTACATCCGGCCCGCGTACAGATCCGAATGCTTGCGGGTAAGCGATTCAAGGGCTTTCTCGCAAACGCGGACAGCTATTACGTGCGAACCATTGCACTCACTGTGACTGCAAGGAATGGTTACGATGAAGTCGGCCATAGTGCGCTGAGGCGCGAGCGTCCAATTCCAGCCCGCGAGAGTGAAGAAACGCGCCCAACGAAGTTTGAGGTACATAAACGGCCTTTCTGCCCGGTTGGTGGGTGGGCTGCCCTTTGTCTCGTTCTAACGATTTAGCTTACGTGCATGATCGTTGAAGTGCTTCTCCTATGTGGTGCTGTGCTTCGTGAGCACTCCGGCCTTCCACACTCCTTACTTGATATGGAGGGACCGCCTGCAAACCCGCTCATAGACGGCGTGGGGAATGCGGATGCACCTATAACTCTTCCGCTTGCGGCCCGGCTTCTTTTGCTCCAGGACGATGACGCCCGGCTCTTTTTCAAAAAGCCGCGTGACTGTCTGCACGGACAGCCGGAGCCAGCGGGAAACTTCAGCAATCGTGTACCGTGGGCGCTGGTTCATAGATCCCCGGACTGCCCAACTCCGATGCGTGCGCCCCAGTCGCCCACGGTCACGCTCGCCAATCGGCGCGAGGCAAGCAAGCTCTCCAGTGCCACCCCTCCAAACTGTGTGGGACTACACCGGCACTTGCGGCAGCCATCCATCTGACCCACGGCCGCGCCGTCCACGGTTAGGAGATCCGGGTTTTGTTTGCCTTCCATACATACATGGAAACTGCTAGTCACTTGCTATGATGCTACACGGGTGATACTATGTCACGTGACAAGTAGACAACCATTACATGCCGTTACGTTGCCTGTGCTCGTTGACGCCGAAAGCCCCGATAGGGCTACCGGAGAAGTGACATGCTTCCCAAGCACCACGCGAACCAGATTTGTGAAGGTCCGGGCGATAACGGCAGCGGAAGTCAAGAGGCGGCTGCTAGAGATTTTTTCGTCAAAAGAAGAGTCCCGGATTAATGAGAAGTTTATTTATGTGGGCGCGGGCTTGCTCACTCAGGCGTATAAAGCGGGGGATGAATATGGGCTTCAATATGCGCTAGAAAGGCTGGACCCGTGGATACCAAGTTTCGGTACGAAAACACTCAATCCTGATGGGGATAAGCGGGAAGGTGCCCGATGGGATCACTCCAGCTTGATGAGCAACGCAGTGCAAAATGCCAGATTGGTAGCGTGGTATCCCTACAAGACTAAACTCCTATTATCTCCTGCGGTGTATTGCCCTAATTTGGCGACGGCGGCATACGTAATGATGTTTATGGGAGGTATTAGAGTGTGCCCAAAATGCCACGTGCCTTTCATTCCAAAAAGCGACAACGTGGATTATTGCAAACCGGCACATGGCGTAGCGCATCGCACGGCCCGGTCCCGATGGCGGGCGAAAGAACGTGCGGACAAGCCGATGCATTAGAGAAGTCATCGCGAGACTCTTGCCAGAGGGCCGAATTTCCTACCTACTCCGCAACAGAGAGAGTCTGGATCTTACAGGCGGCGAAAAATAGGGTTAACTGGTTAAGGGGGTATTACGCGTTGAGGGGAAAATGCTACACCCCCTACCTCAGGGAGATGCAAGCTGCAGGGAGCAGCTATGCGCGTGGGGGATGCTCCGGTTGGGGGTGGAGGCATGGAGGCAGGGTGGGGTGAAGCGGGGCGGGCTCGACGAGAACTAACGCCTTTATCCAACTGAAACAACTATCTCCTTACCGTTTATTAGAAGATGAACAGTGCCAAGATTGCCGAGATTGACGCGGGCCTTAAACTGATCGTCGGTGAGAGTGTCCTTAGGGAATACCCACAGTCTAAAAACTTCTCCTGGCGGCACATGGAGTTCCTCGACACCATTCCATTCAGGACACCAGTAAGTTCCGATACGAAGTTGAAGGCATCCTCGCCAAAAGTCGGCACTAAAGCCGCGACTTCCACAGTCCCAACTTAGCACCTTGACCTTGTATGACAACTCCGTGCAATTCAAGAACTCGCACCTGATCTTTTGTGGCTTCTTGGCTGGCTCTTTCCCTAGCGCAGGAGGTGGCACTATCTCGGGATAGAAAGTTAGGAATCGAACCCAAGATGGTGAAGCTGCGTCAGTTGGCTTCTTCTCCGGGAGTTTCACATTTTGATAATCGCTAGGATCATCGTCTAGTTGTGCAGCCAAAAATCGCAGCCTTTGCGTGATTTGCTCCACTCGGTCAAGCGTGGGAGTCGAGGCAATTGCAACGTCAAGCAAAACGTCGCTGAATCCTTCGGCTTCCAATTCATCATGCGCTCGCTGCAGTTCAGAAAGAAAATTAACTTTTTGCCAACCGTTGGCTTTAGTTGCCCAAGTCGTGAGGGCAGGTGGAGCTGGAGGTTGCGGGTTTTGCCTGTGAAACTCCCGCGCAGCCTTTTTGTATCGAGTAGCAAGCCCAAGAACTCTCTGCGCTAACGTCGGTTGTTTCTGATTCTCGATTGGTGCTGACTCTACCTGTGTTTTTGTAAACCCGCCAACCACCAATAGAATGACCGCCAAAACAATCAGGAGAATGGGGACATATTGCCAAAAATGGACTGGCGGCGATCCGTTTGCATGGAGGTGGTAGATGTCATATCCCAACAACTGACCGACAAGTATTGAAAGGACCACCGCCGCCAGCACTTTCAACAACATTTTAATCGGCAACCTGTTTGCTGCTGCCGTCAGGCGATCTCTTATGAGCACGAAGAGACCCGCCAATCCGGTGACACCGCAGAAAATACCCCAACCGCGATGATCCCAAATAATGAACGGACTGCTTCCAAACAGAATGCTAAATATTGTGAGCCACACCCAGAACCATCGGTCTTGCGGCAATTCGTTAGGGGGCTCGCCCATGCTTTTTCTTCCCTTGAGGGATGCACGTAATACTAGTCCTCTTACGGTGGAACCAGGCACGTACATTCTTGCCAGTAGGAACGGATTTCCATCGCAAACAAAGTCGGAGAGGAGCGGCGTCTTGCGAGGGCTGGGAGCACCAAGTTTATGTTATGAGTAATACCACGCTTGATACTTGACCTACGGGTTTATCGAGCGTGTAACATCTTGGCAATCTGGAGGTCGGGGTTATGGATGAGCAAAAGCTGAGGGCATTTTTTCGAAGCATCTCGGGAAAGTTGGCGCTCTTGCTTGGCGGCACCGTCGCTTTCACCAATTCCTCTGCACTAGTAGCTTCCCCCAGCCTTCCAATATCTTCGGAAAGCAATTCTCGCGTGATCGAGCCCGGTAGCGATCATCGGTTGCCCTCGAAGCTGGTACTCAGAAAAACGAACAACGGTCTGAAAATGATAGCGCAACACTCATCCCATTCTTCTCACGCTTCTCATTCGTCGCATTCGTCACATTCGTCCCATGCTTCGCATTCGTCCCATTCCTCGCACTCGTCCCATGCTTCGCACTCGTCCCATTCCTCGCACTCATCTCATTCCTCGCACGCTTCTCGGGCGATATGAGTGTCCAGTTTGGCTCCGTTGTATTTGACGACCAACAGACTGCCGCGACTATTTCACTCGACAAGAAGGTTTATTCAAAACCAGCTGCCCTTAGAGCGTGCTATTGGTTTGGCAGAGATCTCTATTGTCACATAGATGAGAGAGACGAATTTCTAGAAGTCACGGTTAGACTGCGTGTGTCTTCCCCTACTCTGGACCAACCAAAAGTCAGGAAAATCGATGAATGGCTGCCCGAAATATTTGATGCTCTCTTGGACTCGCAGCTTCGTGTAGAGATCCAAGCGGAAACCGCCGGGGTACGGGAACTGATAATTGCAAAGGCGTTTGCTGAATCAGGCGTTTTGGAAGATCCGCCGCCTGGTACTTTTGCGGACCCCGTTACACGGAGCGATGCTAAAGCAGGGGATCTGATCAGGATAAATACCAAATCCTGTGATTAGATGGAGCACCGCTAATGGCTCGGTCGTTCTTGCCTGTATCAGATTTCGCACCCGCCAAAAGCGGCTATCACTTGTTGCCGTTCCGGTTTCATCGCCTCGACGAACAAACGGAAGTCCTTGTCAATGAATGCGGTGAGTTCCTCATGGTGCCGCTCGGCACGGCCGAGAAAGTCGTGAGACGAAAGCTAAGTGTAATCGACGATATATACCCTACCCTCAAGGCGAAGCACTTCATCTACGATGACTACTCCTCGCCTCTTCTCGACGTTTTGGCGTCAAAATATCGCACCAAGTTCGACTTTATACACGGATCGACGAAATTGCACATTTTCGTCGTCACTCTACGTTGCGATCATTCTTGCCACTACTGCCAGGTCTCACGACAGACAGTCAACAAAGATGAATTCGATATGCCCCAGGATGTTGCCGCTGCAGCGGTCAACTTGATGCTGCAGTCCCCATCCCCACATCTGACGCTTGAACTGCAAGGGGGCGAGCCCCTTCTGGCTTTTGACACGATCAAATACATCGTTTCACTCGCAAAGCCAGGCGCTGCTCGGCTAGGAAAGGAAATGGACATTGTCATCACGTCAAATTTGGCTTTCTTGACTGATGAGATTCTTGACTACTGCAAGAGGGAGCGGATCAAGCTTTCTACTTCTCTGGATGGTCCGGAGTTCATCCACAACGCAAATCGACCCAGACCTGGCGGAAATAGTTACCGAGTTGCCATCGACGGAATAAAACGAGCTCGTCGAGCCTTGGGTGCCAACCAAGTTGCTGCGCTGATGACGACGACCCAGCTTTCTCTACAACATCCTGTCGAGATCATTGATGAATATGTACGCCAGTCATGCCACACGATATTCCTGAGGCCGATCAGTCCATACGGATTTGCGATTAAGAGTAGTCATCGAACCGGCTACCAAATGGAAGCTTTCCTCGATTTTTACCGAACAGGGTTGCGGCACATTTTTGAAATCAACAAGAAGGGCTACAACCTCGTTGAGATTTATACAAAGATCCTCCTCCAGAAGATTCTTACGCCTGACGGAACAGGCTACGTTGATCTCCAATCACCGTCCGGTGCGGGGTTGAACGTTCTCGTGTACAACTACGATGGAGATGTGTATGCGACAGACGAATCGCGGATGCTTGCGGAGATGGGGGATTACACATTCAGATTGGGGAGTGTTCGGACACACTCGCGGGCTCAGATATTCACAAGCCCGGCATTCGTAAGTTTGCTCGAAGCAGCATGCAACCAGTCGTTACCAGGATGCTCAGACTGCGCATTCCAGCCATACTGCGGAGCCGATCCCGTTTATCATCACGCTACTCAACGCGACACGATCGGCCACAGAGCAACGAGTGGATTCTGCAGGCGGAATATGAGCGTCATCGAAGATCTGATGTCGTTGTTGAACAATGGCGACAAGACTATTCAGGACATCCTGTGGGCGTGGGTTACTGACCGAAATCTGGCCGAACTTCGAACGAGTCTTCCGCAATGAGACTACACACTGCAGGCAGCGCACGTGGTTTCCGGAGACCGATTGTTGCCCGCATCACGACGGAACTAGTTTCTGCCTATGAAAGAGAGAACACTGCGCTTGTTCTGCCTTCAGTGGATCAGGACACGGACGATTGCCACGGGTATGCAGCCGTCATCGTCAAACAGGGAGTCGATGGCGGACTGTTCCCCGTTCCCCTCGTGCACTCGGTTCGAGACATCGACCACCTCGTTTCAGGACAGATTGTTGCACTCGAACCTAGTGGCTTCATTCGGACTCTGTACCGGCCTGAATCTCGCCATAACACACTCTTTGCCACAGAGAGGTGCAACAGCAACTGTTTGATGTGTTCACAGCCCCCAATCGACAGAGACGATACGGGCGCGCTCACGGAGCGCAATTTGAAACTCATTGACCTGATGAAACCTGCTCCCGACTATCTTTGCATAACCGGTGGCGAACCCACGCTGTTGGAAAACCGCCTACTAACGATTGTGTCCAAGTTGCGCGACGCTATGCCATGCACATACGTGCACATGCTCACGAACGGTCGTCGTTTCGCTTGGGCTGAGTTCGCTTCACGGTTTGCAGCGGTTCATCATCCGAACCTAAGCCTTGGGATTCCTCTTTACGCCGATCACGCGCCTTTGCACGATTACATCGTGCAAGCGCGAGATGCCTTTGACCAGACTATTTTAGGTCTGCATCAGCTCGCTAGACATGGTGTCGAAATAGAAGTCCGCGTTGTATTACACGCACTGACCATACCTCGACTGACCCACCTTGCGGAGTACATCTGCAGAAACCTTACTTTTGTCGACCATGTTGCGTTCATGGGAATGGAACATATCGGTTATGCTCCACGGAACATGAATGAACTATGGATAGATCCTGTGGACTACCAAGACGCCCTAGAGGCAAGCGTCGCCATAATGGCCAGATTCGGAATAGATGTGAGGATTTACAACCTGCAGCTGTGCGTGTTGAAACAATCTCTTTGGAAGTACTCGGAACAGGCAATTTCAGACTGGAAAAATACATACACGGGAGATTGCCAAGAGTGCGATGTGCGAGAGAAATGCGGCGGGTTTTTCTACTGGAACACGAAGTTGCAGAGCCGCGGAATACACCCCATCGCAGCGGCCTGAAACCTATCTAGGCTTTAATGCAGAGCGGATCTCACCGACCAAGCGCAAGAATCTAGGTCGACTATGTTACTGCCCCAACCGTCTCCGTTCGTGAAAAAATTGGCACCGACGATAGCAGCTGCAGCAAAGGATCTGCCGGTGCTAGATGTTGCGTGTGGCGGCGGTCGTAATGCTTTCGTTTTTGCACAACTTGGTTGTCAAGTCGTTTGCGTGGACAAAGACCTGAGCCCGCTGGACGCATTTATTGGGCGATTGAGAGGTAGTCCCCTCGTTGATATAGCGAATAGACTGCGACTTCATCCGCTGGATTTGGTATTGAACGAGTGGCCGTTTGGAAAGGCTGAGTTTGGAGCCATCATCAACGTGCATTTCTTTCTTCCTGCGCTTCTTCATCAATTTGAGATGTCGCTGTGGCCCAGGGGATACTTGCTGCTTGAAACGGCTCCAGGTTGTGGAGGTAACTATCGTGATCTCCCGAAGGCCGGACACGTTAAGCAGGTCTTGAGTGCGGGATTCGGGCTTGAGTACTACCGGGAAGGGCGAGCTGGCCCTGCTGTCTCCGTCAAGGCATTTGCGAGAAAACGACCCATAGGTTGAGCACCTTCATACCCTCTTACGGCTCTTTCGATGCTGAGCCTTCGAGTGCCAGCTCCCATTCGCCCGTTGCCAACTGGCTTTCAAACTTGAAGGTGTACTTCACTGAAGACTCTTGTTTGATAGTAAAGCGTCCCCCCAGGTTCCCGTCTCCCGTGGTGTGACTGCTCAACCATGTCCAAGTGTTACCGTCCAGGTTCCCAACAGAAGTTTCTTTTTCTCCCGACGAATCGACGGACTGACACACATACGACTTCAGTTCCTGATCGTACTCGTAGGTACTTTGTCCGCTCTCGGTGGTCGCAGGGCGCTGTTCGTTCCAAACTGACACCAACGACAAGCCATCCGAACTCCAATGATTTCGATATTGACCAGTGAATTTGCCGATCACACCGAAAGAACGCGACACTATTTGTCCGGCAATGGTCCACATCCCGATGAAATATTCCAGTCGCTGAACTTCTGGACTAGCTTGAAGTGCAGACGGTGATCCAGAGCCAGACGGGTTAGTGACCGATGCGACATCAGAACCCAGCTTCGATTTGTCACAGCCGTAGTTGCCGTAGAGGCAGTTGTTGTAGTTGCGCCGGTACTCCGCCGTGGCAACCTCCTCCAGTTCCTTTTGGGAAAGGCGGGACTTGTCACAGCCGTAGTTGCCGTAGAGGCAGTTGTTGTAGTTCGATTGGTTAGAAGTCTGCGCTGAAACGCTAACGGCAACGGCGAGGAAGCAGCAGCATTGCACGATTGCGAAAAGAAAAGAACGTGAATGTCGTGTGATCGTCATTCTTGGGGAGTTACTCAAGAGCGAATCAAGTCTCTACTCCTCTTCAATGTGGGGACGAGGCCGAGAAAAAAAGACTTTCGGATTGTCCACTCGTCGATCCCTCGTGTCAATTTGATTATTTCGAACGGCTGAAGGCTACCTAACACCCACTAGTCGCGCCAACACTTGCCAGTGCCGCGGATGCGGCCGATATCCCGCGCGGATGCGGCCTGCGTACCAACGCGAAACCGAATACCCCTCTCGCAGTTCAATGTGGGTGAAAATTTCTCATCTGCAGAGGGACGATCGTTATGCGATCCCGAAGCCCCAGTGTGCATCGGGCGGCCAGCTGTGGCGATCCGCGCTGGCCGACGCCGACCGCATCCGAGGCATTGGGAGGCATTGGTGGAGTTGGCGGGGGTGTCGCCAGAAGCTCAATGAGTGCTGTGGTGATATTCCAAATGAGCGACTAGAGAGCGACGAAGTCCGCGTTGAACTACCGTTTATTCCGCTGCTTGACAACGTACTTTGGCAGACGGAGAATGGGCCGCGTCTTCCGTGGGAGGCATCATGTCTCGGCGAGTATCAGCGTTGTCGATGCTGGCGTTTGCCTTGTTGGCAACCTCTTCCGTGCTGGCCCAGAAGACCCTCACAGCCACAGAGGCCAAAGCTCACATCGGGGAGCAGGCAACCGTCTGCGGCAAGGTTGTAAGCACGCGTTGGGCAGAAAGCGGTCGCGGCAGCCCCACCTTTCTCAATTTTGATCAGCCCTATCCAAATCAGATATTTACGCTGGTCATCTGGGGCAATGATCGCTCAAAGTTTGATAACCCGGAAACGACGTACCGGGGAAAGCGCGTTTGCGTGACCGGCAAGATCAGCGCTTTCAAGGGCGTGCCGGAAGTGGCGGCTAGCGAGCCAGCCCAAATCAAAGTTCAGTAAACCTGAGGCGCTGGCCCGCCGCTGGCGAAGCTGGTGGGTGTTTCGCACGATTAGTAGAGCGGATTGTGTTACGAATTCCGAACAAACTGTTGCGCTGCGAGCAGTCTTGTTTTGTCCCGTGCTAACTTTTCTTCGCTGTTGCCGCGCTTCCCCCCAAGAAAGAAGTGCAGCATGGGCGAGAGTGGAAGAGCTCAGGTGTGTCCCTATTGCGAAGGGAAGGGCTACGTTTCGGTAGCAATTGAACTTCCTCCCGACGATAATCCTCGCGAAGAAATGAGCAGAACGACTTGGGTCCGCAAGCCCTGCCCATTGTGCGACGGAAAAGGTCGAATTTCCGGCGATGTCGTCCCGCATTCCCAACATGTGCCGGTATTTCGGCACGCCGCCGAAGTTTCGGCAGTCGCTCGCCTCCAATTTGGTTGGACCGTAAGGAAGCGAATCGCGGCCCCATATTTGCGGGGGGAAAGGCGTGCGCCGGAAAATCAGTGACGAAACAATTGAGCAAGTGGATAAACTCATAAGTGAACTGCGAGCAATTAGCCACTGGGATACCGAATTTTGGCGACAACCCTGCCCGGAGTGGTACGAAACAATCGCTTATGTCTCCCGACAGAAAAGACGGAACGAGATCATGCGCCAGATTGTGGGTCTTTCACCCGCTTGGAGAGAGGGAGGGAGGTCCGTCCCTCATGCCGACATCCAGGTACAGGCCGATGTTTCGGCACCAAAAACCTAAAATAAAATCTAGGAGACTGTCCTAAAGTCCCTAAAGTCCGCTGAGGTTCAAGCCGATGTCCCTCTCTAGGAAGGCACCATGGCCAATCCTTGAGGAAAACACTCTAGCCCGGTGTGACGCGCCATTGCCCCGACCTCTGCACGCCTTTATGGGTAAATCGGAAATAGGTGGTATAAACATCCGCATTGATCAAACGAAGAAATCTTCGCCCACAAGGGAGAAGCAGGTGCTTGATGCGGAGTCACGTTACGATTAACCATGAAATGGTCGTTAGGTTCGAGAAGTGGTTAACCGCCCAGAACTACCTGAAAAGCACCGTACACAAGTATTGCAACCTGGCGACAGCGTTCTGTGATCACATCAAGAACAAACCCCTTCGCGAAGTAGTGCCCATTGACGTGTCGGATTTTATCACTGCCAATCTCCCTGTCCGCTGGACTGATGCTCTGTTAAATGATCGACTCGCTTGCTTGAGATCGTTCTTTGACTTTCTGTATCTTGGGGGCGCGGTCGATAGCGTTCCGCCTCGTTTCCTTCATCCTCGAAAAGTCTTGAAAAAACTGCCCCGCGTTTTTACCCAGGATCAAGTTCGTAAGCTGTTGAGGAAAACCAGAAAACTACGCGATCGCGCTCTGCTCGAAGTGCTCTATGGTACCGGATGCCGACTGGTCGAGGTCCGCAACATACGTTTGGAAGACATTGATTTCAAAGCGCGCAAGATACTCGTGAAAGGAAAACGCAAGGAGCGGGTGGTTTATTTTGGATCGCCAGCATCTGATGCGATTCGCCGTTACGTCGGAGATCGAAAGGTCGGATTTCTATTCCGAGTGCACTATCGACAGCAGAAAGGCCACATTCACCCTACCAAGACGACGTGGGTTGCACATTACTCAATTTACTTAGAGGGAAAACGCGTTAAGAAATTCAAGTATCTTGGAATGCTCAACAAAATGACACGGAGCCAAGCGGAGATGAGGTTAAGGCGGCATTTGAAGGGAGTGGACCTAACACGCCCCATTCCAGATAAGCCGCTCTGTCAGCATACGGCGTGGAAGATCTTAACCGCAGCTGCGCTCAGAATTGGTCTGCGGTTCCTGCCAGCCCGGATGCTGCGACACAGTTTCGCCACTCATTTGTGGGAGAACGGTGCTGACCTCCGAGTCATTCAAGAGTTGTTGGGTCATAGTAGCCTTACTTCCACGCAGATTTATGTACGCATCTCGAACAGCACCGTCGCAGATACCTACAAACGCCTACATCCCAGAGGAGCTTGATCGGAAATGACAACAAGACTGAGGACCAGCGAGAGTTCGCATAAGCGTCTCTTTGCCGAGACTTTTCTGCAACCGTGGTTCGTTTCAGCAGAAATCGCCAAGTCCATCCGGCGGCTTCTACCGGTCACTCATTTTCATAAAATGCGCTTTTATTTTGACGATTGGGGGTGCATGAGATGCGAGAAGAAAGGTGTGATCTATGGCGCTAACGGGATGTGCTGCCGTTGTGCTCAGACAGTGCAGCACAGAGTTGTTTCCTCATTCCGGAAGAGACAGGGGACTACTTTACCGCTGACTCGCAGTCCCGAAGTTTGTAGTCGGGTCGAAAGCGCGAAGGCACTCCTGGGCGACCTTGTGCGGCATAGATCATCTCGAAGATCACGCACGAAATTGCGTACTTAGCAAGCAACGTGAAGACACATAGCGTAGTCTGACCTCAACAAAACCGAGTAAACTCGGTGCTCGCAAGGAACAACCGTGAACTCTGCTTCTCCCATTCCTGTCGCTCAGTACGTTCGCAGGTCGACTGAACATCAGCAGTACTCGCTCGAAAACCAGTCCGCTGCGAATGAAGAGTATGCCGAATCTCACGATTTCAGAGTCGTACTCACTTATTTCGATGCGAAGACGGGCCTTGTCTTTAAGCAAAGAGCAGGACTTCGGCAGATGCTCCAGGATGTCGTCGCCGAAAGCCCACTCTACAAAGCCATCCTTGTCTACGATGTCAGCCGGTGGGGTCGATTCCAAGACACCGACGAGTCCGCGCATTACGAATTCCTGTGCAAGTCGGCAGGAGTGCCCGTGCACTATTGCGCCGAGCAATTTGAGAATGACGGCAGCCCGATTTCGACAATCGTTAAGAGCATAAAGCGGGCCATGGCCGGCGAGTTCAGCCGCGAATTGGGAGTGAAGGTTTTCGCAGGGCAGAAGCGTCTGGCACGCCTTGGATTTAGGCAAGGTGGTGAAGCAGGCTACGGGCTAAGGAGGATGCTGGTCTCGGCGGGTGGAATTCGCAAGCAGGAACTCGGAACCGGAGAGCGAAAAAGCCTGACGACCGACCGCGTCATCCTCGTTCTCGGTCCTGCTGAAGAAGTGAAAGTCGTGAAGGACATCTATCGGATGCTTGTATCTGAAAAGCTATCAAGTACTGGGATCGCTCGCGAACTGAATCGCCAACACATCCCGCATATCGGCGTTTTCGGCGATTCCGAGTGGAGCATCCATAGAGTTAACGCTGTTCTGACCACTCCGAAATACACCGGATGCCACGTCTACGGTCGAACGTCCGTGAGGCTATCCACTCCGAGGGTGAGAGTGCCAAGATCGGAATGGGTACTCACACCCGGAGCCTTCGAACCCCTTGTCGATTACTCGGTTTTTTCCGAGGCGCAGAGAATCTTGCGCGAGCGCACCTTCAACAAGACAGATAAGGAACTCCTGAACGCTTTACGGACGCTGCTTGCTTCCAAAGGTAGGCTATCCCGACGCGTAATCAGTGACTCCGTTGAAGTCCCCTCCCCGTCCACGTACCAATTCCGTTTCGGCAGCTTGCGACGAGCATACGAACTGATCGGCTATGGCTACCCAGAAGACTTTGGCCCCCCTGACCTACGCCGCAGGACAGAAGCCTTGCGCGATGAACTCATTGCCCGGATCGCGGCGATGTTCCCTGATGAGGTGTCGATTGTTAGACCCAACGGCGGCGGCAGGTGGCGAAGCCGATTGCGACTGAAGAGCGGATTGATGGTTTCCGTTCGTATTGCCCGCCCAGTCCAAAGAAAACGCATTGTTAGCTGGCGAATCGACCCAGCTAGGCATGAATGCCAGTTTGTAACCCTGCTGGCCCGGCTAGACAAGGAACACAGCTCATTTCTAGACTTTCACGTTTTTCCTACCATAGATCGGTCGGACAGGTTCCACATCTCTCTGGCAGACCCATGGCTGAATCATGGGGAGCCACTCAATAACTTGCTTGCATTCTGCGAAGTTGTGGCGAGGATGCGGGCGGCGGCTCACACAATCGGAGGAGGAAACACCCCATGATGTCCGACTTTGTTCCAATTCCCGCTGCGCAATATCTGCGAATGTCTACGGAGGATCAACAGTTTTCGATTGCCAATCAGAAAATCCGAATTCAGGAGTACGCAACAAACCACGGCTTCAATATCACCAAGACATACGAAGATCCTGGTAAGAGCGGTTTAATGATCAAACACCGCAAGGGCCTCAGCGCTCTGCTGAAGGATGTTGCTGGTGGTGAGGCAAAGTTTAGGGTGATTCTCGTTTACGATGTGAGCCGGTGGGGTCGATTCCAAAACCCCGACGAAGCGGCTCATTACGAGTTTCTTTGTGCGAGCTCAGGTATTCCTCTTCACTATTGCGCCGAGCAGTTTAGCAATGATGGCACCGCGTCGAGTTCTATTCTCAAGGCTTTGAAACGAAGTATGGCTGCTGAATTCAGCAGAGAGTTGGGAGAGAAGGTAGTTCGCGGTAAGACTCGGTTGGCTCAGATGGGTTTTTGGATGGGTGGTCCTCCCGGTTACGGCTATCGCAGACGCATGGTTTCTGCGGAGGGAAAGCTGAAGGAAGTCCTGACATCAGGTCAAGAGAAGAGCCTTAAAACTGACCGAATCACTCTGATCCTGGGGCCTCGCAAAGAGGTCGAGACGGTGCGAATGATATTCTCGATGGCTGCCGAGGGAAAGAGCTGCACCGACATCGTTCGTGCACTTAATCGTAAAAACATTCTAATCAAAGGAAAGCAGTGGAACGATGTAACTGTTTTGGATTTCTTGAACAATCCTAAGTACACAGGCGCCAACGTCTGGAATCGGCGTACTCAACGCCTTGATACACCTCAAAGACGTGTCGAACCTGGATTTTGGATAGGGAAACCACTTGCCTTCCCGCCGATTGTGGACCAACAAACATTTGACCGGGCCCAGGCGACGATTGACAAAATGCGAGACGCTCACTGGTCTGCTGAAAAGATCCTGAAGAAAATGTGTCGATTGCTGAAATCAAAGGGGCGACTTAGCGGGAGGGTCATTCTGAATGCACAAGGTGCTCCATCCCTAGCGACTATCCGCAATTATTTTGGGACACAAAACCACTTGTATGAAATGCTTAACTACAAACCTGAGGCCTTCCACGTCTACAGAGTGGATCAGGCACGGCGATCAACGCGCCTCCGGCGAATGCTCTGCGACCAACTCACTGCACAATTTCCCGAGAACGTACAGATTTTCTTGAGTAGGAGAGGGGCGCGTTCTCTGTTGCGGATAGATGACGCTTTCATGGTGTCGATTCTATTTTGTCGATATGAAAGACCACCCCGCCAGAATCGAAAACGTCGGGCATGGAACGTCCCCGGTCGCCCGTTTGTCTTGGGGCCGTGCTGGGGAGCCACACCTATACCATCAGAACGTGGGTATATAACGTTGATGTGTCTTTTGAGCAAAAGATGCGACCGTGTTCTCGGCTACTATGTGGTGGATAAAATGGGTGACAGAGCTTACATCCGGCTACGAAGGAATGGCGAATTTTTACAGCACGCCACAAAATTATGCAGCATCCGAGAATTCTACAAAATGGTCACGAAGCTCTGGCAGCATCGAAAAACAAGCTCCGAAATCGCGGCGTGACGTGCGAAATGTAGCCGCCCTCGCGCCGCCCCACGCCCGTCCCGACCCGCTCACGCACACCCCCGTCCCTCGCCCCAACTAAAATCCTCACATCTCCATCACAAGGGGGGCGCTCTGGGACCATCTCTTTCCCTTCTCCCTCCAACCGTGTGTCCCTCATCAGAGGAGCCCTTACACTACACCACACCCTCGTGTGAATCGCCATGCGTCCAGCTTCCACTGATACCACTGATACCGTTTTCGATAGAAACGGGGCCCCCAGGAGAAACTATAGAGACTCCAGCCTGAGATCGAATGTGCTTGTAACCCTCACAAACACAAGGTATTATCGCGGAACTGTAGGTGTCACAGGGACTTGCGGGTGACGGCGGTAATAGAATCCCTCCCTCTCCGCCATTACTTTTTGCTCGCTGACCACTGGTTCATTAGATCTCCTCCATCGTCCTCAAGGCGAAGTATAGATCGAAATCAGCCGAGCCTACCTGTGGGATTGGGTCTCCATGGTCCGGCGGACTGCAAAGTGATGACTGGTGACACGGCCCAGTCCGCGTGGGACGGGGGATGTGTCCACTCTCGGACACCGACGTCCAGTTCCGGATAAAGATACCTCTCTTACAATCAAAACTACACGCAGTATCCAGCATGTTTCTGCATACTTACCATTCCCTGGAAGGTGGCAACTCAGTTGCCCTTCTGCAACCCGATGGACATCGCTCGACCGGAATTCAAGACTCAGAAACGTCGTCGCCAGATCATCGTCGTGGCAGCGGCCGTTTTAGGAGTGGCCGCAGTCTCAGCCGGTGTTTCACGGTTGAAGCCGGCGGCACCGACGGTTGAGCGCGGAAGCGTCTGGACCGACACGGTCAAGCGCGGTCCGATGCTGCGCCAAGTGCACGGGTTGGGGACGCTGGTACCGAGCCAGGAATCGGTGCGTCAGATTCCGGCAGAAACTGAAGCCACCGTCGTCCGCATTCAGATGCTGCCCGGCTCGCAAGTGACGGCGGGCACGATCCTGCTGGAAATGAGCAACCCGCAGACGGAACAATCTGCGGTTGACGCGCGGCTTCAATTCAAGGCTGCCGAAGCTGAATACCAGAGCCTTCGAGTAAAGCTGGAAAGCGATCTGATGAACCAGAAAGCCGGCGCCGCTACCGTTCATGCGGACCACACGCAGGCACAACGGCAAGCCGACACTGACAAGGCTCTGTTCGAACTGGGAGTCATCTCTGGCCTGGCTTACAAGTCTTCCCAGGACAAGGCGGGCGAACTCACCACGAGAAATGACCTTGAAACCCAGCGGTTAACCGCCAATGAGCGGGCGATTGAGTCGCAGATGGCGCAACAGCAAGCCAAAGTAGATGAGATGCGCACCCTGGCGCAGCTCAAGCAAAAACAATTGGATGCGTTGAAAGTTCGAGCGGGGATCGATGGGGTGCTCGTGGATCTCCCGCTGCAGGTCGGGCAGCACGTGCTGCCCGGGACCATGCTGGCGAAGGTGGTGGAACCAGATCATCTGATGGCCACACTGAAAGTCGCCGAAACTCAGGCACGCGATGTACAGATTGGAGAGTCAGCCTCGGTGGACACGCACAACGGAGTGATTGCAGGCACGGTGATGCGAGTCGATCCAGGGGTACAAAACGGAACGGTGACGGTCGACGTCAAACTCACAGGCGTTCTGCCCAAGGGGGCACGGCCTGACTTGAGTGTGGACGGAACCATCGATCTGGAGCGGTTAGACAACGTGCTCTATGTCGGCCGTCCCGCATTCGGGCAGGAAAACAGTACCATCAATTTGTTTAAACTGGGCCCGGATGGGCAGACGGCCTTGCGTGTGTCGGTGAAAGTCGGACGGGCTTCGGTGAATTCGATCCAGGTGATTGAAGGTCTGCGCGAAGGAGACACCGTCGTCCTCTCCGACATGTCGCGTTGGGACAACACCGATCGCATCCGACTCGAGTAGGCAGAGAACTCAAGCGAGGGCAGCAATGACCGAAACCGGGCAACCGCTCATCCACATTCAGGACCTGACCAAAGTCTTCTACACCGACGAGATCGAGACGCATGCGCTCTCCGGCATCCACCTGTCGATACATAAAGGAGAGTACGTCGCCATGTCGGGACCGTCGGGCTGCGGCAAATCCACGCTACTCTCGATCATCGGCTTGCTGGATACGCCGACGGCAGGAAGGTACTCGCTGAATGGGAAGACCGTCGAGCATCTCGATTTTGCGGAGCGGTCGCGCATCCGCAATCAGGAGATTGGATTCATCTTCCAGAGTTTCAATCTGATTGGTGATCTGACGGTTTATGAAAACGTGGAATTGCCGCTAACCTACCGTCACAAAATGCCTGCCGCCGATCGCAAGGCGCGCGTGATGGGGGCGCTGGAGCGAGTCGGCATGGCGCATCGCGTGCAGCACTACCCGTCGCAACTATCGGGTGGTCAGCAGCAACGTGTGGCTGTAGCCCGAGCTCTGGGAGGGAACCCGTCAATTCTTCTGGCTGACGAGCCTACCGGAAATCTCGATTCGCGCAACGGCGACGCGGTAATGGAGTTGCTGCGGGAGCTTCACCGCGAAGGCGCGACGATCTGCATGGTGACGCACGATCCACGCTTTGCCAAACACGCGCAACGCGAGGTGCATTTATTCGACGGCAAAGTGGTGGCAGAGGAAGAGCTGAAGAAATTAATGGCGGATGTGCATGCATGATGACCTTGTACCGGATAAGAACGAGCGGAGTGAGAAGAAGCATGCCTGCGGGACGGTTCAGACAACTGCTGGCTTGGCTTTTCATGAGTCTCACGGCATCGGCATCGGCGCAAACAAACGCGTCCGGCTCCTTCGAGATCCCGAAGTCGCGCAATCCTTTCAGCGCCTACTCGCCCAGTGAAGTGGCTGAGCCACAGTTGACGAATTCTCCCTTGCTGGAGCAATTGATCCGCGATGGCAAGCTGCACTTGTCGCTGAAAGACGCGATCCGACTTGCGCTTGAGAACAATCTAGATCTGGCGATCGCCCGATATAATTTGCCGATCGCCAAGACGGATGTGCTGCGCACACAGGCCGGCGGAGTTTTTCGCGGCGTGAACACTGGCGTGGTGCAAGGGACGCCGGGTGGCGGAGTGGGTGGTTTTGGCGCGGGAGCTCCGGGCGGCGGGGGCGCCGGCGGCACGACGGGCGGCGCAGGCGGCGCGGGCTCGGGTGCGTCAGGCCTGGTGCAGTCGACTTTGGGGACTGGGACTGTCGTCGCCTCGTATGATCCCGCAATTACCGCTTCGGTTGGCGCCGAGCATCAAACCAATCCTCTGCCCAGTCTGCAGATTTATGGGGTGCCTTTGCTGCAGCTTAACACTGGGCAATCCAGCGTCACCTTTGCGCAGGCCTTTCCAACCGGAACCAGCATTTCTTTCCAGTTCAACAACAGCCGCCAAACTACAAATAGTCCCTTATTCAATTTGTCTCCCGCTTTGTCTTCGGCTTACCAGTTTTCGATCCAGCAACAATTGCTTGCCGGGTTTAGCTTCGGCGCCAACCTTCGCTATCTGCGAATCGCAAATAACAACAAAAAGATTTCTGAGATCGCTTTCAAAGATCAAGCGATTGTTACGGTCACGCAGATCGAGAACATTTATTGGGACTTGGTCAATGCCTACCAACAGGCACAAGTAAGTGAACAATCATTGGCATTCGCGCAGCAGTCGCTGGACACTGCGAGGAAGCAGCTCGAGCTTGAGAGCATCCCCGAGATGGATGTGTTGCGTGCCGAAGCCGAAGTCTCAAGACGCGATCAGGATGTAACTGTCGCACGAACCGACCTGGAATTGCAGGAATTGCTGATTAAGAATGCGCTGACCAGGAGGCTTGACGACCCTGTGCTGGAAGCCCTGCCGGTGATTCCCGAGGACCATCTGGAATCTATTCCGGCAGCGGCAAGTCAGGCGGTACAGGACCTTATCGCGGAGGCATTGCAGGATCGCACCGAACTCGCGGTGTCTGGCATCGATCTCGTAAACCGGCAGCTCAGCCGCAAGGCCGTGACCAACGCGTTGTTGCCCTCGCTCTCCCTGGTGGGGTTCTACGGAGGATCGGGATTGGCCGGGCCTCTGAATCCGATTTACAATCCGGTGCTGGCGGGGGCTCCGAACATGTCGAGCGTTCCAACGAATTTCGCAGGCGCGGTGGAGAATGCGTTCAACAACACCGCTCCGGACTACTATATCGGATTGAATCTCAACATTCCGATTCGAAATCGTGTTGCCAAGGCCGACCAGTACCGCTCCGAGCTGGAATACCGTCAAGCCGAGCTTCGCCGCGAGCAGTTGAAAAAGCAGATTCGGATCGAGGTGCGGAACGCACAGTATACGCTGGAACAATCGCGTGCCAGAGTTGAGTCAGCGCGCAAGGCAAGGGATCTGGCCGAACGCACGTTCGAGATTACAAAGAAGGAACAAGAACTAGGGTCAGGATCGAATTACCAGACCATGATAGCCCAGCGCGATCTTTCGGTGGCCGAACTGGACCTGGTTACCGCGATGACGATTTACAGGAAGGCCGGAGTCGAACTCGATCGCGCAACCGGCGCAACGTTGGAACATAATGGAGTACTGATCCAGGATGCGGTCAGCGGGACGGTTACCGCCTCTTCTCCTTAACTCATGCCGACTTCGGCCAAGCCGCAAGCTCTTCGCTCGCTCGAGCCATCCGGCGTGCCTTCTCATCTCCACGAGAATCGTGCACCCCGTATTCTCGCCGCTGACGATCAACCGCACATCCTAGAAGCTCTTCAACTGCTGCTTCATCCCCAGGGTTATCGCGTGGAGGGCGCTAAGTCTCCCGCCGAGGTCAGGCAGACGCTGGCGACCGACTCGTATGATGCGCTGCTGATCGATCTCAACTACACCCGAGACACCACTTCCGGCCGGGAAGGCTTGGACCTGCTTTCGGAAATCGTGGCGCTCGACAGCAATCTCCCGGTCATCGTTATGACGGCATGGGGCAATGTCGAACTGGCGGTCGAGGCCATGCGGCGGGGTGCGCGAGACTTTGTCCAAAAGCCCTGGGAGAACGAACGCCTGCTTGCCATTCTACGGACGCAAATCGAATTGCATCGTGCCCTGGAGCGCGCCGAGCGATTAATCGCGGAGAACCGACTGCTTCAGGTTCAAGGCCGCCCGGAGTTCATCGCGGCGGCGGCATCGATGCAGCCTGTCCTGGAGGCCATTGCGCGCGTCGGCCCATCCGACGCAAACGTCCTTATCACAGGCGAACACGGCAGTGGCAAAGAGGTTGTCGCGCAAACCCTGCACGCTCTATCTTCACGCGCCTCGCGCCCACTGGTTGTCGTCAATACGGGCGCCTTGGCCGAGGGGCTATTCGAAAGCGAGCTTTTCGGCCACGTCAAGGGTGCCTTCACGGATGCGCGGACCGACCGGATCGGGCGTTTCGAACTCGCCGACGGAGGCACAATTTTCCTGGACGAAATCGGAAATGTACCCGTCCGGCAACAAGCGAAGTTGCTGCGTGTGCTCGAATCCGGCGAGATCGAACGACTGGGATCCTCGCGTTCGCGGAAGCTCGATGTGCGGGTAATTTCGGCCACGAATAGCGACCTTCAGGCTGCATGCTCCTCGGGACAATTCCGAGAAGACCTCCTTTTTCGGCTGAACACGGTCGAGATTCATGTGCCGCCGCTCCGCGAGCGCCGTGAAGATATTCCGACGCTCGCCATCCATTTTCTCCGGCGCTATAAGTCTCGCTATCGCCGCGAAATCGATGGATTCGAGAGTTCTGCGCTGCAAGTGATGGCGCAATATTCCTGGCCGGGCAACGTTCGCGAACTCGAACACACGCTGGAGCGCGCCGTCCTGATGTGCCGCAGACGGGAGATTCAAACTGCGGATCTTGGGCTGAATCTGCAGCGACCGGAGTCTCAGAATTTCGAAGAGCTAAGCCTGGAGGCGGTGGAGGCGCTTCTGATCCGAAAGGCGCTGCAACGTTTTGAGGGGAACATAAGCCAGGCCGCCGAGGCCTTGGGGCTAAGCCGGGGTGCGCTCTATCGACGCATGGAGAAGTATGGTCTCTAGCCCACAGATCAGCGGCAAGGCAGAAACGGGGAGAGTTCCTGGGAGCGTTCCTCCCCCTGGTGTTCGCCTGCTGTACGAGCATCGCATCAGCCTCTACTCACTACTCGTCGCCCTACCCGGAATTGCCGTCAGCGGCGTTCTTATTTGGTTGCAGCCCTGGTCTATCGGATCGAAGCTGGCAGTCTCGTTCGCAGAGTTATTTGTGTGGTGGACACTGGCCCTGGCGTTACACAGGCAAACGATTCGACCGTTGCAGACCCTGGCCAACGTGGTAGCGGCACTTCGCGCAGAGGACTATTCGTTTCGAGCGCATGAAGCCACGGCGGACGACGCGTTGGGGGAGCTTTCGCTTGAAGTCAACGCTTTGGCTGACCTGCTTGCGGATCAGCGAATCGGGGCCATCGAAGCAACCGCGCTCCTGCGGCGAGTTGTGGAAGAAATTGATGCTCCATTATTCGCATTTGACCCGGACCGCGTGCTTCGAGTGGTGAATCCCGCCGGCGAAAAACTTCTTCAACAACCTGCGGTCCGCCTTCTAGGCCGCACTGCCGACGAAATCGGGTTGGCCGATTGCCTCGGCGCGGCGAGTGAGGCACTCTTGGTTTTGCCAGCCAACAGTTCGACGGCCCGCTGGCTGGTGCGCCAAAGCAAGTTCCGGGAAAAAGGTGTGCCGCACACTCTGGTTGTTCTGTCAGACGTGAGCCGAGCGCTCCGGGAAGAAGAGCGCAACGCATGGCAACGGTTGATCCGAGTGCTGGGGCACGAACTCAACAACTCGCTGGCTCCGATCAAATCGATCGCGGGAAGCTTGAGCACGCTTCTCGCGGAGACCCAACTCAACCCCCAACACCGTCGAGACTTTGAACGGGGTCTGGCCATCATCGAAGCTCGAACCGCATCGCTCAACCGGTTTCTTCAGGCCTATCGACAATTGGCGCAGATGCCACCTCCCGCAATAAGGAGAGTCGCGCTGCTTCCGATTGTGGAGCGAGTCGTTTTTCTCGAGACTCGGGTGGCGGTGGCGGTCTCTCGCGGCCCGGACGTCATGTTGATGGTGGATCCCGACCAGATCGAGCAGATGCTCATTAATCTCGTGCGCAATGCGGTCGAAGCAGCGCTTGAGCCAAACCTGGCTGATGACCGTTCGAGCAACTCCACGAACGGCGGAGAGGATCGGAAGCCGCAGGTAACGTTGAATTGGGTGGTCGAAGACCAGAGCGTCGTCTTAATCATCGACGATAACGGGCTTGGACTCCTTAATCCGAGTAACGCGTTTGTACCGTTCTATACAACCAAGCCCGCGGGTAGCGGCATAGGATTGGCGCTCTCGCGACAGATCGTCGAAGCGCATGGCGGCTCGATTGAACTGTCTAACCTGAACGGGAAAAGCGGCTGCCACGTACGGGTGACACTACCGTGCAGCTAAGAATGGCGCCCGCAATCGACATGCACTTGGGAACCGCAGTGTGACCTCAGTTGTTGACCTCAGTGATCGGAGGTTTGGGATGACGTTCGAACAATTTGAAAAACCTGTTCAGGATTTGCGATATGGGGTTCGACAACTGTGGCGCTCTCCTGGCTTTTCTTCCCTGGCAATTCTGTGCCTGACCTTGGGAATCGGCGCTAATACTGCGGTATTTAGTTGGATCGAAGGCATCTTATTCCGTCCGTATCCGGCAGTAGCCCACCAGGAAAGGCTGCTCGCCCTGGCCGGGACGGCGCGCGGCGAGACCGGCCCGACGGGAATTTCGTGGCCGGACTTCCTCGATTTGCAGAGAAGCTGTACGCTTTGTGACGCGTTCTTCGTGAGCAAAATTACGGGCAGCACGCTGAATGTCGGTGACCGCGCCGAAAGGACGACCGGCAGCATCGTCTCGGCAAATTATTTCGACGCGATCGGCGTTCATCCTGTGCTGGGTCGTGGCTTCGAGCCCGGCGAAGACGCGGGAAGCGACGCTCACCCTGTCGCAGTGATTAGCTATCAGCTTTGGCGGAACCGCTTCAAAAGCGACCCACAAATCGTCGGCCAGACCCAGCGGCTCAATAACGTTCCGCACACCATCATCGGCATAGCGCCCGAGGGGTTTTATGGAACTTTTGTAGGCTGGGCGATGAATTTCTGGGTTCCGGCGTCAATGGAGGAGACCTTCGAAAGCGGCGGATATAAACTCGAGGACCGCGGCGCGCGCTGGATTGAAGCCTATGTACGACTCAAGCCGGGGGTTACTCGTGCGCAAGCCCAGGAAGAAATGTCGGCCATCGCAGCCCGATTGGAGAACAACTACTCAGCCACGAACCGCGGACGCGGCATCAGGTTGTGGCCATTGTGGCAGACCCCTTTCAATAACGCCGGCACTCTGCTTCCCACACTCGAGATCATGCTCGCGGTAGGAGCGTTTGTTCTTCTCATCGCTTGCGCGAATGTGGGCAACCTGCTGCTGGTCAGGTCATTTGCCCGTCGCCACGAAATGACGGTTCGGCTCGCCATCGGGGCCAGCCGCGCTCGTTTGTTGAAGCAACTTGTCACGGAAGGTCTGATCCTTTCGACGCTGGGAGCAGCCGCCGGACTGCTGGTTGCGTACTGGTGTCGGCACGCGCTCGTGTTGCTCCTACCAGCGCGCTCCGGAGTGGCTATGTACCTGCCTGGGGAAATCGACTGGCGTGTGATGTCGCTGAGTGCCGGTATTTCTTTGATCGCCACACTCATTGTCGGATTGGTCCCGGCGCTTCAAACCCGCAACCTCGACCTTGCCGGCGCCCTGAAAGCGGAGTCGTCGGGTGTGGTCGGCGCCCGGGGAACAGCGTGGGTGCGCTCGGGCCTAGTCGTC
>Ga0307476_10000437_pt1 | contig 33155 bp, 17 predicted proteins | sample atmos_gasesECM2C_2_FD_203314 | JGI IMG/M metagenome (GOLD analysis project Ga0307476, IMG submission 203314) | Hardwood forest soil microbial communities from Morgan-Monroe State Forest, Indiana, United States - atmos_gasesECM2C_05 | ecosystem: Environmental > Terrestrial > Soil > Temperate...
CCAGCGCTTGTTTGAGCAGGCGGTAGAAGATCCAGACCATCTCCTGAGTTCTTTTTCATTGCTCAGTGATGTTGAACGGCAGCAGATTCTTGTGGAGTGGAACGATACTGCCGCGCCCTACCCCTCCACAGAGACAATTCCAGCCTGCTTTGCCATGCAGGTTGCGCAGGCCGGAGACGCCGTTGCTCTTCGCTCCGTCGGCGGCGAACTGACCTACCGTGAACTCAATGAGCAGGCAAACCGGCTTGCTCACCGGCTTATGAAGAGTGGCGTAGCCGCGGAGAGTCCAGTCGCTATTCTGATGGAGCGTTCCCCGGAAATGGTAGTGGCCACACTTGCAGTGTTGAAAGCTGGCGGAGCTTATCTGCCTCTTCATTCCGCATATCCGCTGGAACGTATGCATCTGATCATGGAAGAGGCGGGTGCGGCTGCGCTTCTTCTCGACCGGACCAGCACCGAACGCGGGCTCACACATCCTAACGTAATTGTCGTCAATGAGGACCCTTCTCTTCTGACAGAGGCAGCTGTTGATCCCGACATTCGCATCAATACCGACCGGCTTGCCTATGTGATTTACACCTCGGGTTCAACTGGAACTCCCAAAGGTGTTGCTGTGACGCATGGCAATGTTCTGAGCCTGGCATTCGACGGCAGTTGGGGCGAGGGGAGTTTGGATCGGGTGTTGTTCCATTCTTCTCATGCTTTCGATGCTTCAACCCACGAAATGTGGTCGGCATTGCTGCGTGGAAAACAGGTAATCGTCGCGCCTCCGGGCGAACTGGACGTTGCCGGTTATAAACGTTTGTTTCAGGAAGAGAAGGTCACTTCTACGTTCTTTACAACCAACCTTTTCAATGCGCTGGTTCAAGAGGCCCCGGATTGCTTTTTGCATGCTCGGGAGATCTGGGTTGGCGGCGATGTTGTTCCTGTTGCCGTCGTCCAGCGGTTGCGCGAGTATTGTCCGGAAACCTTGGTGTGCAACTGCTACGGGCCGACGGAAACAACTACATTCGCCACTCATTATGCGGCGGTCGAACCTGACAAGTTGACCGGCAGGGTGCCGATCGGCGCTCCCATGCAGAACCATCAGGTTTACAACCTGAATGCCGCGTTAGAACCGGCTGCAGTGGGCATCCCCGGTGAATTGTTTATTGCTGGCGCCGGGCTGGCTCGCGGATATCTGAACCGGCCTGATCTTACCGCCGAGCGTTTCCTTCCCAACCCGTTTGGACGTTCCGGCGAGTGCATGTATCGCACTGGCGATCGCGTGCGTTGGCGGGAAGACGGGCAAGTGGAATTCCTAGGACGAACTGACCAGCAGGTTAAGGTACGGGGCTATCGCATCGAGCTGGCTGAAATCGAGGCGGCGCTGACGAGTTGCTCCGACGTGGGCCAGGCCGCCGTGCTGGTTCGTGAAGACCGCGCAGGCGAAAAGAAACTGGTCGCTTATGTGGTTCCTGCTCCGGATCAAAGCGTGAATGCGGCCGAATTGCGGAAGTCGCTGGCGCTTAAGCTGCCCGATTACATGGTTCCTTCTTTCATCAAGATTCTTCCATCTCTGCCTCTAAAATCTAACGGCAAACTGGACCGCAAAGCATTACCCGCCCCTGAGGTGACCGGTACGGGCGCACGCCGCGCGCCGCGCACCCGCGCGGAAGAAGTTCTCTGTTCGCTCGTTAAGCAGTTGCTCGCCGCTCCTGAGATTGCTCCGGACAATAATTTCTTCTCCCTCGGCGGTGATAGCATTCTGGCAATTCAGTTGGTCAGTCGCGCACGTCAAGCAGGGTTGATCGTCACCTTGCCCGACGTTTTTCAGCAACCGGACATTGAGGCCCTGGCAGCCGTCTCCCATTTTGTGCAACAGCCAGCGGCTACGCCCCTCGAAATCGGCGTGGGTCCCATGCCGCCAACGCCCATCATGTGCTGGTTCCTTGAGCGCAGCGGCTCATTGCATCGTTTCAGCCAGTCTATGCTGCTGCAGGTTCCGGCAGATGTGAAGCATGAGCAGCTTGTGCTCGCGTTGCAGGCCATCCTCGATTGTCACGACGCCTTGCGCTTGTGTTTCACCGGCGCAGAGGGCGGCAGGGAACAATGGAAACTGGAAGTCCAGCCGAAGGAAGCGGTGAGTGCGGCGGCGTGCCTGCATGCAATCGGTATACAGGGGCTCGATGATGATGCACGCCAAAAAAGGATTGAAGAAGAAGCTCAGGCTGCCCAGACACGTTTATCGGCAGAGCGCGGAATCATGCTGCAAGCGGTGTGGTTTGACTCGGGCCGCTCTTCGCCCGGCCGTCTGCTGCTCACCATCCATCATGTATCGATCGATGGAGTGTCCTGGAGAATCTTGTTGCCGGACCTCACTGACTGCGTTGCAGCCATCGCCGCCGGAACCACTCCCATGCTTGAACCATCGCCTGTCTCGTTCCGGGGATGGGCCCAGCGGTTGAACCAGGAGGCGCTAAATCCAGAGCGCGTGAAAGAGCTGCCTTTCTGGACGGATACGTTGAAGGGCGCGTCAGAACTGTTGCCTGGTTACAAACTCAATCCCGGCCGGGATACAGTGGACAGCATGCGCCAAATCGCTCTTACCTTGCCGTCCAGCGTCACTGCTCCTTTGCTCAGCCACGTGGTCGCCGCGTTTCACGCCCGCATTAACGACATACTGCTCGCCGGGTTTGTTCTCAGCATCCTGAATTGGCGGCGGCGGAATTCCCGGGAAGGCACATCTGTCTTAATCGATCTGGAAGGGCATGGGCGGGAAGCGATTGTTGACGGGCTCGACCTTTCCCGGACGGTCGGGTTCTTCACCACTATGTTTCCTGTACGTCTTGACCCTGGTTCACTCGATCTGGAGGAAGCGTGGGCGGGAGGCAAAGCGCTGGGCAACGCCGTTAAGTCGATCAAGGAACAGCTCGGTATCGTACCCAGCAATGGCATTGGTTATGGACTTCTGCGTTATCTGAATCCCGAAACTGAGCGCGCTTTGTCCGGCCTGCCAGAATCACAGATCGACTTTAACTATCTCGGGCGTTTTCCTGTGACCGATACCGGCCATTGGGCGCCCCGCGATTTTACCGGAGGTATGGATCCGGACATGCCGTTTCATCATCCGCTGGAAGTCGATTCCATAGTGTTGGAGTCTTCGTCCGGCCCGGAACTGACGGCCACCTGGACGTGGCTGCCAGCGGCGTTTTCAGAACAGGACATTCGTTTGTTAGCGGAAGGATGGTTTCACGTCCTGGAAGCGCTGGTTCACCATTGCGCTAAACCTGGGATGGGAGGACTCACGCCCTCTGACTTGCCGCTGGTGGCTCTCTCGCAGTCTGAAATTGAACGGCTGGAAAGCGAATACGGAGAAATCCAGGATATTTTGCCGCTCTCCCCTGTGCAGGAGGGAATGCTCTTTCACGCTTTTTACGATGTCGCAGGACCGGATATTTACAACGTCCAGGTGCTTCTCACTCTGGAGGAGGCGATCGATGAAGAAGCGCTTCAGGAAGCCGCTCGGGCATTGTTGCGCCGCCATCCGAACTTGCGCTCCGCGTTCAAGCACCAGGAACTGGCTCGGCCGGTACAGATCATTCCCAAAGATATTTCTTTGGAATTCCAGACCCTGGATTTTTCTTTGCTTGAGGGCCCCGAACGCGAGCGAAGATTGGCCGAACTGGTTGCAAAAGAACGCGTCAAACGTTTTCAGTTGGATACGTCTCCGCTGTTTCGCTTTCATCTCGTGCGTTGTTCACCACAAAAATTCCGCCTGGTGATTTCAACTCATCACATTTTGATAGACGGATGGTCGCTGCCATTGATGCTTCGCGAACTGCTGCTTTTGTATGCGCACCATGGCAGTCCTGATGCTCTGCCCCGGGTCACGCTATTCCGCGATTATCTGGTGTGGCTCGCCCGCCAGGACCGAAAGGCGTCGGAAGCAGCCTGGCGTGAAGCGCTGGCTGGACTCGAAGAAGGCACACGCCTGAGCGCCGCCGGCTCCCTGCGTGAACCAAAAATACCGGAACGCCTTTATGTCGTTCTCGATGAAGGACTCACAGGCCGCCTTACAGAACGAGCGCGCGCTCGCAGTTTGACCCTGAATAACATAATTCAGGCCGCGTGGGCCGTCTTGCTTTCACGTTACACCGGCCGCGACGATGTCGTATTTGGCAGCACCGTTTCCGGACGCAATCCAGAAATCAACGGCATCGAAAGCATGATCGGACTTTTGATCAATACCCTGCCCACGCGAGTGCACTTGCGCTTCGGCGATTCATTCAACGATCTGCTCAGCCAGCTAAGTCAGCAACAGTCCGCTTTCCTCTCCCATCAATATCTCGGCCTGTTGGAAATTCAGCGCATAACCGGACTGAATGAATTGTTTGACACCCTGGTGATCTTTGAGAACTTTCCCATGAACCAGATGACGGAGAAGGAAATTTTTGGCGGCGGGCGCCTCACTGAGATTGAAGCAAACGATTCAGCCCATTATCCGCTTTCCTTGCTGCTATCTCCCGGCCCGGGTTTGACCATGGGTTTTGAGTACCAGCCGGATTGCTTCACCGGCAATTTCGTAGGCGCGCTGAGCCGTCGCGTCGTGCGGCTGCTGGAGGCCTATGCCGACGACCCTAATCAAGTCGTCAGTTGCATTGATCTGCTCAGCGAGCAAGAGCGCCGGCAAATCCTGGTGGAGTTCAACCAGACACGCACAGAGTACCCTCGCGACAAAACCATGATGGAATTATTTGCCGAGCAGGTCCGCCGCCGCGACGAGGAAACGGCGGTGATATGCGGCAAAGAGCGGCTTAGCTACGCCGAATTGGATCGCCGCTCGAATCAGCTGGGGCGCCATCTGGCAAATCTCGGTGTCGGTCCGGAAAAGCTGGTGGGCATCAGCATGGAGCGATCAGTAGATATGGTGCTCGCGATGATCGCCACTCTCAAAGCTGGCGGAGCCTATGTCCCAATTGATCCAGCATATCCAACGGAACGGGTGCGATTCATGGTAGAGGATTCCGGTATCGCAGTCTTGCTGACGAAAGGCCGCCTGACTCGTCAGATGCCCGAGATAAAAGCACCTATGCTTGCTTTGGATCGCGACTGGGATGACGTCGCGCAACAGAGCGATCAGAGCTTTCGGGCGCAGGCATTTGCCGAAAATCCGGCTTATGTGATTTACACCTCGGGATCCACTGGCCTGCCAAAAGCTATAGCCATTAGTCACCGCAGCCTGATCCGTCTGCTGCGCGACACCAACTACATCCAATTTCGGGGTGACGAAGTTGTAGCTCAAACCGTCAACCTCTCTTTTGATCCCTCCACCTTTGAAATCTGGGGAGCGCTACTGAACGGTGGTTCCCTGGTGATCATCGGAAATGAAGACCTGCTGGACTTCGACAGGTTTGCAGCAGAAATCAAAGACAAGGGCGTGAAAGTGATGTTTCTGGCGACCTCCTTATTTAATGAGATGGGACGCCAGAATCCCGCCATTTTCAACTCGCTGAAGTACCTCATATTTGGCGGGGAAACCGCTCATCCCGGAACAGCCGCTTCGGTCCTCGAACATGGAGGACCGGAAAGACTCGTGAATGCGTACGGTCCTGCCGAGTGCACCACCTTCACCAGTTGGTATCCGGTGCAGGAAATAGCCAGGGATGCAGCCAGTGTGCCTATCGGCAAGCCGGTCTCAAATACTCACACGTATGTGCTAGATCGCCACATGAATCTCGAGCCGGTCGGAGCCATGGGCCATTTGTACATCGGTGGCGAAGCAGTAGCGCGCGGCTATTGGCAAAGGCCCGAACTTACGGCAGAGAGATATCTTCCGAACCCTTATGGCCAGCCGGGAGAACGGATGTATTGCAGCGGAGATCTGGCCCGCTGGATGGAAGATGGCAACCTGGAGTTCTTTGGCCGGGCAGATACTCAGATCAAGATACGCGGCTTCCGCGTGGAACTGGGTGAAATTGAGTCGGCCTTGCTGCAACACAGTGGAGTACGCAATTGCGCTGTGATGATGAACGCTGGCGCCAGCGGCCAACGGTTGGTGGCGTATATCGCCGGCGAAGCTAGCACTGACGAATTGAAGCATTACCTGAAAACCAAACTTCCCGAGTACATGGTTCCGGGTGTGTACGTGATGTTGCCCGAGTTGCCGTTAAGCACAAACGGCAAGGTAGACCGCAGATCGCTCCCGGATATCCAAGACGGCGCTCCGGAAACCATGACCGCCATTGAGGAGCTGCTGATCGACATTTGGACACAGATTTTGGGCGCTACCCAGATTGGAGCGCGCGACAATTTCTACGACCTGGGTGGAGAATCCCTACTCGCACTGCGGATCGTGTCTCGAACTAATAAGTATTTCCAGACCGAGCTGTCGGTGCGGACTCTTCTCGAACATCCCGTGCTGATGGATTTTGCGCAAACATTGCGGTCCCTTTCTGGACGTCCAACAGCCGAACTGGAAAAGATCGCCGGAATCGGGTTGACGGTTCGCAGGATGACGCCTGAGCAACGGAAGACCGCCCTTGCCGGGAACCAGTGAGTCTCATGAAACTCACACAAGCACGAGCGCAAGAAAGAGAAGAGATGAATTCTGCCAGCAGCTGCCTGCACGAATTATTTGAATACCAAGTGCAGCGGACCCCCTTGGCAACCGCAGTCGAATTTGAAGACCGGCGATTGACGTATGGCGATCTGAATCACCGCAGCAATCAGTTGGCGCATTATCTGCGCGAGTCAGGTGTGAAGCCGGAGACGAGGTTGGGGATATGCCTGGAGCGGGGCATGGAAATGATCGTAGCGTTGATGGCTACACTCAAGGCCGGAGCAGCCTATGTCCCGCTTGATCCTGAATATCCGCAGGATCACCTACAGTTCATGGCCCAAGACGCGCAAATATCGGTATTGCTCACGACCTCAGGTATCGCAGACCGTTTGCAACTGGGAGGCAATCATCGAACTGTGCTGCTCGATCTCGATAAAGACCGGCAAGTCATCGGAGCTTGTTCGCAACAAGCGCCCGGAGTGCAGCTAAGTGGCGAGAATCTAGCGTACGTGATCTACACCTCCGGGTCAACCGGACGTCCCAAGGGAGTCCAGTGCACGCATCGCGGGGTCGTGAACCTGCTTTATGGTTTCCATCGCCGCCAACCGTGGGCAGCCGGCACCCGCTGCAGCTTCCAGGGCAGTTTAAGTTTTGACGTCTCCGTCTATGAGATCTTCTCGGCTCTTATTTTTGGAGGCACGCTCGAACCAGTGCCGGAGCCGGTGCGAGTGGACGGCTGGCAGATGAGCCGTTGGCTGAGCGAGCGCGGGATTCAAAGCGCTTACATCCCTCCTTTCATGGTGGCAACGCTGTGTGAATGGGCCGAGCAATGGCCGGGAAAGTTACAGCTGAAGAAACTGCTCGTTGGGGTGGAGCCTATCGAGAACAGGCTTCTTCTTCGCCTGATCGCATCGGTTCCAGGGCTCAAAATCATCAATGGGTATGGGCCCACGGAAACGACCGTCGGCGCGACTCTCTATGAGGTCGGGACAGAAAGCCCGGAAGGAACTCCCGCGCCCATCGGCAATGCGATTGACAATATGCAAATCTACGTTCTTGATCGGCAAGGGTGTCCAGTGCCAGCGGGAGTTGCAGGAGAACTCTACATCGGCGGCGCTGGCGTAGCGCGTGGATATATAGGAAAACCGGAGCTCACGGCAGAAAGGTTCGTGCCAAATTCGTACGGAGAACAGCAGGGAGAACGGCTTTACTGCACCGGAGATCGAGCCAAGTGGCTTGCGGACGGCAACCTTCAATTCCTGGGGCGTATGGACGATCAGGTAAAGATCCGTGGATACAGAATTGAACCCGGAGAAATTGCAGCTCGGTTGCTGGAACATCCGGGGATCGCGGAAGCCGTGGTGATGGTGCGCGACGATCTTGCTGGAGAAAAAACTTTGGTTGCCTACTACACGGCGGCGAAGAATGGCACCACGCAGCATGCGGGCGAACACGATGACGACAGCGTGGGACCAAACCAATTGCGCGCGCACCTAGTGTCGATGCTGCCGGACTATATGGTTCCCGCAGCCTATATTCGCTTGGATTCATTCCCGTTGACCTCCAGCGGCAAGCTGGACCGTAAGGCTTTGGAAAAGCCAACGGGTGTCGCATATCCGGTGAGCGCCTATGAAGCTCCCCGGGGAGATGTGGAAACTACGCTGGCCATGATCTGGGCTGAAGTGCTCAAGATCGAGCAGGTGGGTCGTCACGATAGCTTTTTCAACCTCGGTGGTCAATCTTTGCTGGCGCTCCGGGTAATTTTCCTTGTTAACGACTATTTCTTCACGGAGTTGACGGTCCGGACGCTTCTCGAAAATCCGGTGCTGATGGACTTCGCGGAGGCGTTGCGCTCCTTTTCGGGGCGTACCCCATCGGAACTGGAAAGAGTAGCTAAGATCGGGCTCATGGTCCGCCGAATGACGCCGGAAGAGCGCAAGGCCGCGCTGAGAGCAGCTTCGTAATTGGCCGAGAAATGATCCTCAGTTCCGGAGCCGATGATGTTTAACCTCGCACAGAACTTCAAGTACGCGCTTAGGAGGTTAAAAAATAATCCCGGATTCACCATCGTTGCCGTACTCACGCTAGCCTTGGGTATTGGCGCGAACAGTGCCATGTTCAGCATCGTCAACGCAGTTCTGCTTCATCCTCTCCCATATCGCGACCCACAAAGGCTGGTATTGCTCTCTGAGCATTGGCCGCAGTTTCCCCGGCTCTCCTTGTCTTATCTCAATTACCGTGACTGGCGCGACCAAAGCCATTCGTTTGAAACCGTAGCCGCCGTGCGAAACAACGTTATGACCATGACCGGCATCTCCGAAGCCGAACGCCTCCCCACGCAGAACGTGACTGCCAATCTTTTTGACATGCTGGGGGTCAAACCGGAATTGGGCCGCGCGTTCTCTGAGGCGGAAGACAAGCCGGGCGGACCTCCCGTAGCGCTCATCAGCCATGGTCTTTGGCAGCGGCATTTTTCCTCCTCTCCCGAGGTCCTTGATCAATCCATCATTCTGGACAATGAAAGTTACTCGATCATTGGAGTCATGCCGGCCGGTTTCGAAGTTCTTCAGCAAGCGCCGAACGTGATCATGCCATTCGAACCATGGGCCAGGACGCTCCCCGACGATCGTAGCTGGCATCCTGGAATTCTGCCCATTGCCCGCCTGAAGCCGGGAGTATCTCTTGAGCAGGCCCGTTCGGAGATAGCTCTAATCGCCAAACGTCTGGAAAAACAATATCCGGACACAAACACCGATGTGTCCTCTCTGCTAGATCTTATGCAGGAGCAGATTGTGCAGAACGTTCGTCCGGCGCTGCTGGTTCTAATCTGTGCCGTAGGAGTTGTGCTGCTGATTGCTTGTGCCAATGTTGCCAATCTGATGCTTGTGCGGGCGGCGGGGCGGCGGCGCGAGATGGCCGTCTGCACGGCGTTGGGAGCGCAGCGCTCCGATATTATTCGCCAGCTATTGGCCGAAAGCGTTCTGGTCGCCATTGGTGGAGGTGCTCTGGGGCTTGCGCTCGCATGGGTCGCCATGCCTCTCGTAGTTAGGCTGGCTGGAGACAGTCTGCCGCGAAGTAACGGTGTCTCCATGGATATTAGGGTTCTCGTCTTTACTTTGCTGGTTGCCGTGCTTGCCGGCATCCTGTTTGGCCTGGCTCCCGCCCGCCATGCATGGCGGGTCGACCTGCGGGAAGCCCTGAACGAGACAAACCGCGGCGGTTCGGACCGCACGGTGCTGCGCACTCGCGCGGTGCTGGTGGTTTCTGAAATTGCTTTGGCCATGTTGCTGCTGGTCGGCGCCGGCCTTTTGTTCAAGAGCTTTGAGCGTTTGTCCCAGGTTTCCCCCGGATTTTCCGCGGATCACATCCTGGTCGCGAACATCGTGCGCTCACCCACCGCCTACAGGGATCCGAATGTGCGCCTGAGCTTCTTTGATCGCCTGCTTGAGCGGATCCCAGCTTTGCCGGGTGTCCGTGCGGCCGGGGCCATATCCGTCCTGCCGGTAACCGGTACGGGCTCAGCTCTGCACTTTAATATTCAAGGCCGTCCGCCCAATTCCCCCCAGCAATTCACCATCTCCAGCTATCGCGCGGTGAGCGCCGGCTATTTGAAGACAATGGGTGTGCCGCTCATCGCCGGACGCTGGATCGAAGATCGTGATCGCGAACAAGCGCCTCCAGTGGTGGTGATCAATTCCACCTTCGCACGAACACATTTTCCCAATCAGTCTCCGCTTGGCCAACACATACAGTTGGGATCGATGCCCGATCCTAGTGTCCCCTGGATGCAGATTGTGGGAGTCGTTGCTGACGTGAAGCAGTCTCTGGCCAGCGAATCGGCCGCAGAGATATACGTTCCTTATCGCCAGGCGGACTCGCTTCTTCCTGTCTTTGCTCTTTCCCTGGTAGTACGAACCGCCGGAGAGCCTCTGGCGCAAGCCAATTCCATACGCGCGCTTGTGCATGGGATTGATGCCAATCAACCAATTACCGGAATCCAGACCATGGAAGGGAACGTTTCCCAATCTATCGCCGAACCGCGATTTCGCACAGTTCTGCTGGCGATCTTTGCCGGCATCGCTCTGGCTCTGGCTGCGGTCGGTATTTTCGGCGTCATGTCATATTCGGTCGCCCAGCGTACGCGGGAACTGGGATTGCGTATTGCGCTGGGTTCGACAAGAAGCCGTGTGCTGCAATTGGTCCTCGCGCACGGACTTCGTCTTACAGTAGTGGGTGTAGTAATTGGATTGGCCGCCACCTTCCTCCTCACCCGCTATGTCTCGAGCATGTTATTTAACGTTCTGCCATACGATCCTGTAACCCTGGTGGGTGTGGTGGCTGTCGTGTTTGTTATTTCACTCTGCGCATGTTATCTCCCCGCCCGGCGCGCCACTTTGGTGGATGCTATGGTGGCCCTGCGGGAAGAGTAGCGAGGATATCAACTCCCGCTAAGATGAGAATTATCATTTGAACACAACTGCTTCCATTCCATCGGACCCGCATGTTTCCAAGGCCCATCCCCTCAAGAACGCGGATTTTCGTTTTCTCTGGATCGGCTCCACGGTTTCTGCCTTTTGCGATCAGTTCTATTTTGTCGGCTTGTCATGGCTGGTGCTCCTGATTAATGGCTCTGGCTCGGCGTTGGGAACAGTCCTTATGTTGGAGGCTGTGCCTCGTGCGGCATTTATGTTGCTTGGCGGTGCGGTAACGGACCGCATCTCTCCCAAGTGGATATTAATTACAACCGCAGCCGGGCGAATGATTTTGGTGGCAGCGACCGCGGCCTTGAGCTACTCGCACTTGCTTCGGCTCTGGCATCTATACGCGCTAGCTCTGTCTTTTGGCACCGCCGATGCTTTCGCCATGCCGGCTGGTCAAGCTCTCCTGCCCGCAGTGTTGAGCGGGGAACAGCTTCCTGCCGGAAACGGCCTACTCAATAGCGGCGCTCAGACCGCTAGCATCGCTGGGCCAGCTCCTGCTGGGCTGATTTTTAGAAAATGGAGCGCGGCTTCAATTTTCGTCGTCGATGCCGTCGCTTTGTTCTTTGCCTGCTCTCCTTATGGCGCGTGAAAAATGTGCCGCCGGCTCCTGAAATCAATTCTTCGAGCGGCATATGGAAGGTCATCCTCGAAGGTTGGCGCTACGTAATTAAAGACCCGCCGATGCGCTCATTGATGTTTCTGGTGATTGTGCTGAATCTATGCGTAGGGGGTCCGTTCACGGTAGGTCTGGCCATCATCTCCAAGCAGCGCTATGGCTCGGCGGCCGCATTCGGAATGCTGCTTTCGTCCTTAGCGGTAGGATCGCTTTTGGGATCTCTTCTACCCGCGTTGATCAAATACCGTTTGCGGCGCGGCCTGATTGTTCTGAGTTTCAGTGTCGTGATTGGCGCTGGAATGATCGCCCTGGCTTTGCTGCATGGCTTCATTCCCATCGTGATACTTCTTGCTATTCTCGGTTTTGGAAGTGGCCTTACCGCCGTTTACTTTCAATCCTGGCTGCAAGCCCGCATAGACCGTAATTTTCTGGGCCGTGTGATGAGCATCTTCATGTTTGCCACCTATGGCCTGCTTCCAATTTCCTACGCGGCGGCTGGCGCCTTCGCACAGACAAAGCTTTCCCTTATGTTCGTTGGCTCAGGTGCGCTGGTGCTGGCGGCAACAGTCGTTGCCGCCCTGGACAAGCAGATTCGCGCGATCGATTAAGACTCAAAACGAAGACGAAGGCAAAACACACGAACGCCTCTTCTCGCTTTCTTTCCCAGCCCGTTAACCTGAGGGGATGGAACATGCCCAAGCATGCTGCATCCTCGCTATTGGTACGTAGAACTCCCAAGCTGCAAGCCTCTTTTGGACTCAATTCTGCCTCGGGGCCTCAGTGGGATGGAGCTGCCAGGGCCTGCAGCCGGTGGCCGGCTTGCCCGATTCGGGCGATCAGCGCTTTTGGAGGTAATGAGGCCAATGCCCCAAGGGTTCTGATTCCCCACGAGCGCAATGTCTCTTCCTGCTCCGGTTCGAGTTCCAAAACCGCAAGGGAGAGCGGGGACAGTTTGGCGGATTCCTTTCCATGAGGAATTACGGTCGTTCCCGGAAATCCGCGCGCGGCAAGTACGGACGCATAGGAATTATGCGAGGTTGCGGTGCTGGCGTCGAATCCCGATTCAGCGTCATGTCTGAGTGCGGATGCGATCTGTGCCGGAGCGCCGAAGAGACGTTCTGAAACAGAAACGTCGAGAATCAGCGTTGCGCCGGATGCGTTTTCAGCCGGGGAAGCTAATACTTCAATCCTGCATGGCGGCTCTGAGCAAGACAGCTCATCTGTAAGAATTGGAAGACTCCATGGCGGGCAATTCAAGAATGACCAAAACTTACCCTTGGGTAAGGTGCGCACTATTGCTCAGTTCCTGGTTTTGATCGAGGTAGCCTGTTAGGAGCGGGTTTCTCAAAATACCACTCCCATGCCTGTCTACCGTTGGATTTATCACCCCATTCGAAGCCAACAGGGCTTCCCACTTGCTGAGTCTGCAATCACTCCGTTCTGCTTGAGAGGGGTAAGACCGACGAGCACGGGCAGGCAGTTCACGAAGAATGCTATGTTCTCAAGGTCTGCTCAAAGCGGAGTGTCTCAGCGCAAACGGGCGTGGCATCCACTAGCCATACAATGCCGCTATGGCAGAGACATGGAAGTCGCCGATGTCCAGGCAGCCCGCGGTATTTGCGATCCTAGCGCAACTTTGATTTTTGCGACGTTCGGGCGAACCCGAACGGCACCGCACGATTAGCAAAATGGCCAAACCGAATGCTCACGAACCGCAAAGTGGTTACTCTCTTTCAAGCACTGTACAATACCGATTCTTGGAACTCTGATAACAGAAATGCTGGTAATCACCAGGTAGGCAATGCCCGAGTCCATTGACTGGCCGCCGACTCATCCGCGGGCGCATCCGCCGCGGCGTCGCCGCCGCTTCCTTCTCATTGTCGGCGTTCTTGCCGTCATCTTTTTCGGCGGTCGGACCGTATTGTCGAATTATGTGGACCTCCTCTGGTTCAGGTCGCTCGGCTACGGGGACGTTTTCTGGAAAACACTGAGTCTTGAGTGGGGAGTCTTCGCGGCTTTTGCAGCGGCTACGTTTCTCATTCTGTATGGATCGTTCCTAGCTCTGAAGCGGGCACATCTATCCGATTTGCCGACCGGTCACACGATTCTCATCAGCGGACGACCAGTTAGGTTGCCGGTTGAGCCTGTCCTCCGCCTCATCGCGCTCGGAGTTTCACTCGCCATTGCCGCCGCAAGCGGCACCGGCATGATGGCGGAGTGGCCGACGCTCGCGCTTTTTTGGTATGCACCCCGTGCAACTGGCAGCGTCGTAGACCCGATCTTTGGCAAGCCGCTGAATTTCTTTCTGTTTACCCTGCCCGCGTGGCAGCTCATCCTCGGCTGGCTGCTTACGCTGGCTGTGATTGCCTGTATACTCGCCGTTTTCTTCATCTTCGTCACGGGCGGAGCACGTGCCCTCACCGGGAGTCTCAGCCGCCAGGTTACGTTACCTTGGCACGGGCTCTCAGTCGCGTTTGCATTTCTCTTGCTGATCCTTGCGATGCGTACGTATATCGGCCGGTTCGAGCGCTCGCTTGACGATCATACGATCTTTGGGGGAGTGACCTACACCGATGCGCACATCACGGTCACTGGGATGCTCATCGTTTGCATCGCTCTGGTTCTCGGCGCGGTGATCGCCGTCGTGAACGTTGTGAGGGTGCCACGCGGGCGCTGGCTGGCCGCGGCGATTCTTCCGGCCGCGGTCTGCTATATCGCCGTTCAAGGGATCGGATGGTACGTCAGCAGCTTTATCGTCAAACCGAACGAATTGGTCCGCGAGAAGCCCTACATTGTCTACAATACGGACTTCACGCGGCAAGCCTACGGATTAGACCGCGTTACGCAGCACGAGTTCCCCGCCGAAACGACGGTCGAAGCGGCAGATGCGGCGAACAATCAGGCTACACTTCGGAACATCCGGCTGTGGGACTGGCGCGCCCTCCAGGACACGCTGCGTCAGATTCAGGAAATCCGCACTTACTACGACTTCCCTGACATCGATATTGATCGATATGACATAGATGGCACGACTCGTGAAGTGATGCTAGCCGCGCGCGAACTGAACGTAGATAAGCTCCCGGAGAGCAGCCGCAACTGGATTAACGAGAAGCTGATCTACACCCATGGCTATGGCATCACGATGAATCCCGTTAATGGGTTCACGGCGGAAGGGCTGCCCACGCTGATTTTGAGCAACATGCCGGTCCAGAGCACGGTGCGTAATCTGACCGTGACGCGGCCGGAGATCTATTTCGGCGAATTGACCAACACCGACGTCTACGTGAAGACGCGGCAGCAGGAATTCAACTACCCACAGGGCGAGAGCAACAATCTCACGTCGTACGAAGGCAACGGTGGCATCGTACTCAGCGGCTTTATCCGCCGCATAATCATCGCACTCGATCAAGGTGATCTTGCGAAGCTACCATTCAGCGATGACGTGAACAAGGATAGCCGGCTGCTAATGCGGCGCAACATACGCGATCGCGTGTCGGCGTTAGCACCGTTCCTCACCTACGATCCGGATGCGTATGCCGTGCTGGGCGACGACGGGCGACTGTCGTGGATCATGGATGCGTTCACGATTTCAGACAACTATCCGTACTCGACCCACTATCGCCTCAATGAAAATTCCATCAACTACATGCGGAACAGTGTGAAGGTGGTCATCGATGCCTACGATGGGACGACAACGTTTTACGTGTTCGATCCGGATGATCCGATCATCGCAGCCTACCGCCGCATCTTTCCGAGTCTGTTCAAGGACGCGGCCATGATGCCGCCGGGACTGCGCAAACACGTGCGCTACCCTGAGTTGCTACTCAAACTGCAGGCGGAAGTTTATGGGCTTTATCACATGACGGATCCGGAAGCCTTCTACAACCGTGAAGATCTCTGGACGGTTGCCACCGAAGTCGGCATGAGCGCGGGAGGCGAACAACAAACACAAGCGATGCAGCCGAATTTCGTGCTGATGAAACTGCCGGGCGAAACCGGCGAAGAGTTCGTCGAGATTCTGCCCTTCACGCCGGCGAACCGGAATAATCTGATCGGCTGGATTGCGGGGCGTAGTGACGGCTCACAGTACGGTACGTCTGTGGTCTACAACTTTCCCAAAACAAAGCTGGTTGACGGCCCCCTGCAAATCGAGGCGCGAATCGATCAGAACGCGCAGCTGTCCGGACAATTGACACTATGGAATCAGCAAGGCTCGCACGTGCGGCGCGGCGCCCTCCTTGTGATTCCGACCGGGCGCGCGTTGCTATATGCGGAGCCTATCTACCTGCAGGCCGAGCGAAGTCCGATGCCGGAGTTACGCCTGGTTGTGCTCGCGCTCCAAGATCGGCTGGCGTACGGACCCAACTTCGAATCGGCGATGGCGTCGCTTTTTGGTGGAACGGCCTCGTCCCTGAGTGCCCAAGCAACCAGTGCCGTGGCTGCCCCGGCGGCGCCAGCGCGAGGCGCATCGGCATCGACTGCGTCGGCCCGACCTGCAACGGATCACAACGCACTTGTAGCGGAAGCAGCCAGGGATCTTGCCGACTACCAGCGCCTCACGGCCGAGGGCAAACTCGGCGAGGCTGGACAGAAGCTTGAAGAGTTGAAGCGTGCACTCGACAAGCTGAACACGCACTAAAGACATTTTCGCTGCCGTGCTGGTTCTCGCTCTCGAAGCCTTCAATGGCGATGAACTCGTCCAATGCTCGCTCGTATTTCAATTGCTCTACCCTGCAGGCCCAGATTGTCGCTCTTTACGCTGCCCGAGCGCGGCCGCGCACAATACAGCTGCACGAAAACATAACCGCGCCGACTGTAAACGGCGGGGCCGTTGCCACGGCGTCCACCAATCAATGTCGTACTGAGTTAGCATCAGCACTGCCGGCGCGTTGGCCTTTAGGTGGGAGGGTTTGAAAATCCAGGCCTCGAGCTGAACGCCGTCTCGCATCGGAATCATGCGGCTCATTTCGATGTCGTAACCTGGTCCGACTCCTTCCGCTCCAGCTGCCGCAGTAGCGAGCAATACCGCCGCAATCAGTACGTTCAGGACCGATCTCCTGACCATTCCTTCCTCCGTTTGCTATTCGGCTACAGGAAGGTCTGCTAACGCCTGAGATGGAAGCGTGTAAAGACAGCGCCGAGTATTGATAGCAGCTAAGACCGGGAAATAGCAATCCGAATTGAATGGCGAGAGGAGATTGATCCGTGCTTTCACAGAACTGGACATCCGAAATCAAAAGATGAAGCCACGTTATACCATGGGGTGTGGACCTTCCAGTAAATCCGCCGATCCTGCCGATGCTCGCGAAACGAGTGGATGAATTGCCCGCAGAGGGCGATTGGGTTTTCGAGCCGAAGTGGGACGGTTTTCGCGCGCTGGTGTTTCGCGATGGAGATGAAATTTTCATCCAAAGCCGCGACGAAAAACCACTCAATCGTTACTTTCCTGAGTTGCTGGAACCACTGCGCGCAGCGCTGCCCGCACGCTGTGTGCTCGATGGAGAGATGGTCATCGTCAAAAATGATGGGCTTGATTTTGATGCGCTGCAGTTACGTTTGCATCCCGCTGCATCGCGCGTAAAGCTTTTATCCGGGAAGATTCCCGCGTCATTTGTATTCTTCGACCTGCTTTGCCTTGGAGATCGCGATCTCTGCGGCGAGGCGTTTCAAAAGCGGCGGCGCGAACTGGAATCGCTGCTTGCTTCAGCTTCAGCGCCGATTCATCTCACACCTGCAACCAGCGATCGGAGTATTGCCGCCGACTGGTTTCGCCGCTTTGAAGGCGCAGGCTTGGATGGTGTGATGGCCAAAGATCCTGCGGGAACTTACGAGGCGAACAAGCGAGTAATGCTTAAAGTGAAACACGAACGCGACTGCGATTGCGTGGTGGCTGGATTCCGCTGGCATAAAAAAGGCGAGCACACAATGGTTGGCTCGCTGCTGCTCGGTTTGTTTGACGATGCCGGCGCTTTGCAACACGTTGGAGTCTGTGCGAGTTTCAACACGGCAAAACGGAAAGAACTCGTGGAGTTTCTCAAGCCTTATCGAAAAGATGCGTTGGTGAACCATCCGTGGAAGGCTTGGGCTGAGTATGCGACCGAGAATGATGAAGGTGTCAAGCGAATGCCCGGCGGACAGAGTCGCTGGAGTCAAGGCAAAGATTTGTCGTGGGAACCGTTGCGGCCTGAATTAATTGTAGAAGTTGCTTACGATCACATGCAGGGAGATCGCTTCCGGCACACGGCGCAATTCCGCAGATGGCGAACGGACAAAAAGCCCAGCGATTGTACCTATGCCCAGCTTGAAGTTGTTCCTCCGCAGGAGCTGGCGGCGATTTTTCCGCAGGGAAGGTGAGTCTTACTCGTTTGCCTTTTTCTTTTTCCAACGCTCCCGCCATTCGCGCGTTGGGTCATCGTCGGGCTCTGGAGTTTCCTGCGGCGGCCGTTGTTCTTCGGGGACATGACGCAGGTTGATGCGGATGCGTGTCCATGTGGATGATCTCCCGCGCATCGAGTCGACCAGCACATCGTCCACGGCAAGCAGACTTGCGATGTCTGTATGTTTGGCTTTCCATCGCTCAAGACCCGCCAGCGCGGCCGCTTTATCGGGTGAATTCGCGACTGTAATCAATGGCATCTTCACGCGCGCCTTCTTGATTGCCGTCTTCTTCGCGGCAGATTTTGCGCGCGAAGGCATCACGCGCGCCGCTTCGCCTTCCATCTTGCGGAAGTGCGGAGGCCACGGCGCATCGGCGATACCGGCGGCTTCATCTTTATCGGCCAGTTCCAGCAGCTTTTCCAGCGAGCCAGGGAATGCATTCATCTCGGCATGCGGATTGCCGATTTTCGCGAAGCGCTCAGGAACCGTGAAGATGGTAAAGTCCGCCGGATCGCAATCGGGCACTTCTTCCCAATCAAGAGGAGTCGAAACGCGAGCATCTGGGAGCGGGCGCACCGAATAGGCAGAGCACGTCGTGCGATCCTTCGCGTTCTGGTTGTAGTCAAGAAAGACGCCATGACGCTCTTCCTTCCACCATTTCGAACTGGCCAGAGTTGGGGCGCGGCGCTCGACCGCTCGCGATAAGGCAACCGCCGCACGGCGAACTTGCGTGAACGTCCAGCGTGGTTCGATGCGCACGTTCACGTGCATGCCGCGCGAGCCGCTGGTTTTAGGCCAGCCGCGAAGGCCGACCTCATCGAGAAAACCCCGCACCTCAAGGGCAACACGGCGAACATCATTCCAACTGACGCCGGGAATTGGATCCAGATCGATGCGTAACTCATCCGGATGATCGAGGTCGCTGGAGCGCACCGGATGCGGGTGCAGTTCGATACAGCCAAGGTTCACGATCCAGGCGAGCCCGGCTGTGTCATCGACGACAATTTCTTCAGCGGTTCGGCCGGAAGGGAACGACAAAGTGACCGAACGCAACCAGGCTGGCCGCTTCTCTGGCGCGCGCTTTTGATAAAACGCCTCCGCCTCGGCGCCGTTGACGAACCGTTTCAGGACGATCGGTCGATCTTGAATCCCCGCCAGCGCACCCGGAGCGACGGAGAGATAATACTGAACAAGTTCGAGCTTGGTGACTTTTATTTGCGAAGAAAAGTACAACTTCTCAGGATTCGTGATCTGGACTTCCTGCCCGTCGATCGACAGAATTTTGCTGTACGATTCCTTTGCCACAAGACAAGGCTACTACCGATAATCAATATCTTAGCCGACGCACATCTTTGGCCATGAATCAATCATCATTCAGTCCCACCATCGACGAATATCTTCGCAAGCGCCTCATGCCGGTCGAAGGCGCGATCCCGCAACTGGCGGGCATCGATATGTATGGCAACTCCGTTCCCGCGGGCACGGTTGGCGGCGACCTATTCGAGTACATCAACTTTCAGCAGCGCTATAACATCGACGGCCGCATCGCCCGGGCCCTCAAACTTGCGAAGCTTTATCTTGATCCTTTACCGGCTGGGCAACCGGTGCGCAACATGGTGGATGACCATGTGTGTTGGCTGGAAAGCCGACTGAACCAGGAGCCATCAACGCCGCTCGAATACAGAAAAGCGAAAAGTTCCGAGCAGCTGCGCATCGCGGAAGATCTTCCGGAGTTGAGGACAACTGCCGGCGTGCTGCTGGTGGATGCGCAGGGGCACGGCCTGATCTCGGCCAAAATTGCATCGACCGTCCACGATACATTTCATGCATTAATGCTGGTGGAACTGGATCGCTATGGAAAAACCACGCCGGGATTTTTCGAAAAAATCAATCTGCGGCTGGCGCAATCCGTTACCGCGCGCAACGCGCTCGGACGCAATCCCAAAGACAGTGCGCGCGAAATCGCCACCATGCTCTATGGCGAAATGCGGCCCGAAGGACCCTTTCGTTTCGTCAATTTCGGCCATCCGCCGCCGCTGGTTTTCTCAAACGAGTTCGGCAAATTTATGGAGATCGGCCAGGCGCGACAGGTGCAGTTCCCGCCACTAGGCCTGGAAATTCCCGAAGATCATCCAGACCGGAACAAATATTTCTCGATCAGCCTGCGAAAACGGCAGGTGAACTCTTCCAATGTAGCGGAGATTACGCTGATGAGTCCCGGCGACATACTCTTCCTCTATACCGACGGAGTCTACGATGGGACCGACGACGGGGAACGATCCCAGCTCGAGCGCGTGATGCGCAATCACAAAGACCAGTCGGCCCGCGAAATTTGTAACGCGTTGCTGGATTATGCCGTCAAGCGCGATGAACAATTACAGAAAACCGGTGAAGACGATGTCATCGATGACAAGACGGTTTTCATCATCAAGCGCAGGTAGCGAAGCACCGCGATTTTGTTGCAAGAAATCGAGTGAGACTTTGAACGTGAGGAGGCAGTCGAAATATGGCATGAAGGAAACTCGGAGAGGGGGAATCTCCTCAAATTCCCATTTATTTGGCCCCCTTCTTGGAGCACTCCCTGCGGATAGATTTTTCGCTATTGGACTGCGCGGTAGGCAGGCAGTCCCTACCAAACCCATCGGGCTGCCTGGGAACCTCACGACGTGACCATTTTTGCCACAGAATCGCCTTGCATTCGCCATTCACGTATGAATATATGGCGAATCGAAACCGGACTGATTGCCCAGTTCTGATGTCGGGTTTCGGGTGAAATTCTCTGGTAGGGTTTTGCTATCTGCAACTTGCGGACACGTCGAGCCTTTAGCGCGACAAAACCGTACCGAGAGTTCGAATCTCTCTTCCTCCACCATACAGTCTGACCTGCAGAGTAAGGTTGGGTCTTCTACCTCCGAAATACGCGAGAAATGCCCGTGTTTCGTGATTATCTCCAAACAAACCGGACTGGAGAGAACGGACCGCTTAGCAACGAAGGCGGTCACTGTCCTGGCTTTTCTCTGGAGGGCACATGGGCAGTCCGGTTTCGGGGAGGGCATTAGGCGAATGCAATGCGATCACAAGCCGAAGATTCGTCCGCAGCAAGTTGACTTTTGCCAGCACCTTAGAAGGAGACTTCGGCAACAGGCGCTATAGTTCGGTAGCTACATAGGCGGTTTTCGTTACTGACTGACCGATGAACCGATAACTTCCGGTTTGCCCGTATCCGGGGAGGTGACTACGAATCGATTCTGACGAGGCGACTTGCAGGTACTCCCCGTAATGGGCGGCAACTCTTATGAAATAGTGTCCCGCGTCCCTTCGGACTGCCTTGGCGTTCGCTCAATCGATTGCAAGCCTCTTTAGACTCAATTCTGCCTCAGGGCCTCAGTGGGCTGGACCTGGGTGGCGCGATGCGCGGGAAGATAGCTGGCAAAGAGCGCAATGAGCAAGAACAGGAGCGGACTTAGCGCGAACGTAGCAAAGTCCCACACGCCTACCTTATAGAGTAAGCTCGAGATAAAGCGGGTCAGAGGCACGGCGACTGCGAGGCCAATTACCGTACCGATCACCGCCAGAATTACTCCTTGTCCTACGACTAGCTGGAGAATGTCAGACTTCTCCGCCCCCAAAGCGAGACGAATTCCCAACTCCCGCCTGCGCTGCGCCACCGAGTAGGCGATCACACCATAGATGCCCACGATCACCAGCACCAATGCGATCGACGAGAAAACGGCCAGCAAACACATCATGAGTTTAGGCCGTGCACGGGAAGTGTTGACCAACTCCTCCAAGGTTTGCACATCGGTTACAGGCTGATCATGATCGATACTATAAACCTGTTGCCGCACGGCCGACACCAGTTGATGGGGTTCAACCGCGGTTCGCACTAACAGGTTCATGTTAGCCCACGGATTTTGGGAGAATGGAAAGTAGAGTTGGGGTTGGGAATCCACTGCCAAGCCGTTATTTTTCACGCCTTCCGCCATGCCTACCACCTCCGAGGGAGGTTGGCGGCCCACGACAATGTGCTTGCCCAGCGGATTTTCATTTGGCCAATAACGGCGCGCCAATGCCCGATTGATGATGACGACCCGGGCCGCCTGCAAATTGTCGCTCGCATTGAAAGCCCTTCCCATCGTGATGGGCACACTCATGGTTTGGAACCAGTCCGGGCTGATGGCCTCGATAATGGTGAAAGGGCGCTGGCCAAGCGGTACTTCAGGCTGACCTTCCGGCAGGATAGGGCTGATTCGGCGCGGCGTAAGCGGCAAGGAAGCGGAGATGGCCGCGTTACGCACGCCGGGAAGCACGCTCACTTGACGCAGCAGTTCGTCAAAAAAAGCGGTCTGTTGAGCTTTATTGGCGTACTTCACCGTCGGCAGAGAAATATCCATCGTGAGAATGTTATGGGGATTAAAGCCGAGTGCGACATTTTGCAGGTGAGCAAAGCTTCGCACGAGCAAGCCGGAAATGATAATAAGGACCATGCACAGAGCAATCTGCACGACAATGAGCAGATTCTTCAGATAAGACCGTCGATGTCCGCCACTGCTTCCTCGCTCTTCTTCGCGTAACCCTGCGTTTACATCCATGCGGGAGAGTTGCAACGCAGGAAACATTCCGAATAAAACTCCCGTGAGTAGGGAGAGAGCCACGGCAAAGAGAAGAACTTGTCCGTCCATTGTGATGTCGAATCCCGGCGGCAGATCGCTTTGGGCAAGAACCCCCAGGGTTCGCGTCCCAGCAAAACCCAACACCAGGCCGAGGACTCCGCTGATCAGCGCCAGCAAAACACTCTCCGTGAGCAGTTGACGAATCAGCACGTTTCGGGGCGCTCCAAGCGCCGAACGCACTGCAAATTCTCGCTTGCGGGCCAGAGCGCGTGTCAGCAATAAGCTGGCTACATTGGCGCACGCAATCAGCAGGAGCAGGCCTACAGCGGCCGAGAGTAGAAGCAGTTGCAGGCGAACATTCGCCACGGTAAGTTCGGCCAGGTTGCCAACTACCATGGTGAAATCGGCTCCGCTGTCTGGGGCTTTGGGGTTGTCGGCGCTGTACTGCTGGTGAAGCACCGCAAGTTCAGCTGCCGCCGAACGGATGCTGGTGCCAGGCTTCAGGCGGGCGACGGCAGTCAAATAGCTGGTTCCTGCGCGGAGGTGCGCCGCGTCGAGAAGTGTGAGTTCAAAGTAACGCGGCGACCAGATCTCGGCCGGTCCAAGGAATGGAAAATGAATGCTTGCGGGCAAAACGCCAATCACGGTGTAAGGGGCGGAGTCGAGGGTAACGGGTTGGCCGACTACGTTGGGATCGGCGCCGAAGCGGGAACGCCAAATCGCGTCGGTGATCATGACGACCGGCTTGCCTCCAGGCTGGCCTTCGTCGTCAGTAAAAGAGCGCCCGAGTTGCGGATGTAGGCCGAGGACACCAAAGAAATTCGGCGATACGCGCGCGACCGGCACCTGCTGCGGCTCGCCGCGGCCCGTCAGATTGAGAGAATCGAGAACAGCAACTGCCACACCGGAGAAGGAACGATTGTGATCGCGCACCAGTTCATAGCGATTGAGGGTGAAGGTGCCATCGTCATCGGCCGCGTCGCCACGGTGGTGCGTATTGATTAAGACCAGTTGGTGTGGATCTTGGTAAGGCAGCGCCCGAAGCAATACTGCGTTCATTACAGTAAATACTGCGGTGTTGCCGCCAATGCCCAGCGCCAGCGTGATGATGGCGGTCAGGGTAAACCCCGGGCTCTTCAGCAGCAGGCGCCAGGCGAAGCGCAGGTCGTTCCGAAGTGATGTCAGCATGATTTCAAGCTGCAAAAACGGAGTATAACGTGGACTGCCGTCTCAAGCGCAAATCAATCTCTGCCGTCAGAGTGAATCCGAAAATGTTGTTGCTGCCGGATCGAGAAGTAATCAGGCAATTGCCAGAAGACCATCGTGAGTAGCGGGCTTCTCGACGGGTTCCGGCGACTCGTCGCACATGATATCCAATGGCAATAGCGCCAGCGCAAGGAATAGATTGTCTTCGCGCAGCACAAGATCGCGTTCCTCGAAGCCATTCAGAATTTCGTGGACCCGCCCCATCGTCAACGGGCGGCGCGGGTACTTTTCCTGAAGCGTTCTGAGGAGATGCGAATCGGTGTGAACGCCGTCGAGAGCAAGGTAGATATCGCGGGCGACGTCGTCGAAGACGTAGTCACATGGGGCTCGCCCGGCCCGCCGATCATGAACGAGCAACGAGCCCGAATCCAACTCAGCGGTCAGGGTACTCTCCTTGTGAATGCGCTTCCATTCGTCGATCGCCTTCCACATGGACCGGATCTCAGTCAGAGTCTCAGGCGTCGTCGGCGAATCGCAATCGAGGAAATAGGCGATGCGGCGGAGGGACTCCTCCGGGAACGGATAACAGATCCGATGCCCGGGGAATGAACGCACGTTCGCCAAACCATACTTGCGGGGATCCCTAAACATCGGGCTGAAGCGGTCGAGGCGGAACCGAGTCACAACAAGCGGCGGCTGCAGATGGGATATCAGAGGGATCCAACGGGTGATCTGTTGATAGTCCTCCGGCATCTCCCCTGGGAATCCGCAAAGAATATTCCATGAGACGTCAAAATCCATCTCCTTTGACCAACGCAGCAACTGGATATTCTGAATTCCCTTGATGCCTTTATCCATCAGGCTCAAAACATGCGAGTTCAGGCTTTCGATACCCGGTTGGAACGAAGTGCTGCCCACTCTTTTGAGAGTAAATAGTTGCGTCTTTTTCAGATTTGCCTTGGTCTCGTAAAAGAGCTGTACCTTTACTCCTTCCTCCGCGAGGCGGGGAAACAGTTCCGAGAAATATTTCAGGTCCACAATATTGTCGGTGTTGAAGATGTCATAACCTTTATGTTTGGCCAGGAGATGCTTGATTTCGCGATAAGCGCGATCCGGCGTCTTACTGCGATAAGTCATGCCCATGCCGTTCAGCCCGCAGAATGTGCAGTGGTGTTTCTGGCCCCACCAGCATCCGCGGGAGGTTTCCATCGTGACCTCGCAGCGGATTACCTCACGGCTCCTGGAACTCTGCAGGTCGCGGAAGTAATCAGCATGATCCGGATAGGGCAGCGCATTGAGATCGTTAATGAAAGATGGCGGAGTAGATCCGGTGACTGAATCTCCAGCTACACGCGAGGTAACGCCACCCAGATCGTAAACAGGCTGGGCGGCACGCAATCTGCGCACAAGTTCGGGAAAAACGGTGTCGGCCTCGCCCGAGCACACAACGTCGATAAAGGGAAAGAGACGGTGCAATTCGATGCCCATCTCACCCTCAAAATTGGCTCCGCCGCATGCAGTTATAATTTCCGGGCATTGCCGCTTGATTGCCTGCACCATGGCCAACGACGCTATGTTCTGCTGGAATGTGGAAGTAAGGCCAACAATGTCATAGAGACTAAGATCGATCTGGCGAATGCAGTCTTGAATGAACGCGGGGCTTAGGTTGCGGGCATGGTCGATCTGCTGAAGAAATTTCTCTTCGTAAACTTTTATTCCGCGCACCAAGGCAAGCGAAAACTCGCTGGACGGACGCGCATCCTCGCCATAAAGCGCGGGAGTGAAGATCCACTCTCCCGGCATTTGGTGAGCGGGAGAACCTTCGGCAATTTGCTCGTAAACTCCAGTGCCGATAATATCGGCGAACTGGAAGTTGAAATAGCGGACATCACACTCCATGCCAGCCCGGTGAAGGCCTGCTTTGAGCAGCCCTACCCCGAGGTGCGGACGCCGAAGCGTAAGAAATGGCATGACTAACAGCAGCACACGCTTGGACATTGGCCCTATCATCCTGACTGACGGTGGAACCAGCGTGACGGTTTCTGGTTCCACCTCAGTTCGTCAATTGTTCCCGTAAAGTCTCGTCTTGTTCTAGGCCCGCTTTTCAAGCACGGGCGCTACGATATCCGGGGCCACTTCCACGATTGGACGTGTGACCTGTGCAGGCAGGAACTCCCGCACTTGGACTTCCTGCTGCACCTCAATCGCAGTTACGTCCGGAGCCACTTCTACAATTGGGCGCGTGGTCGGTGTGGGCAAGAACTCCCGCGCCTGGACTCCCTCTCGTACCTCAACCGCAGCGATGTCCGGAGACATCTCGACAATCGGACGTGACGCTTGCTGAGGCAAGAGCTCGCGCACCTGGGCGCCATCCTGGACCTCAATCGCGGTTACGTCCGGAGACATCTCGACGATCGGACGTGCCGCTTGCTGAGGCAGGAGCTCGCGCACCTGGACGCCCTCTTGCACCTCAACAGGAGTTACGTCCGGAGATACCTCGACGATCGGACGTGCCGCTTGAGTGGGCAGGAATTCGCGGAGTTCGCGCCGATCTTCTGCCTCGGCCGTAGATATGTCTGGCGACATTTCGACAATGGGACGCCCCACGTTCAAACCGCAATCCTTTTGCGCAGTTACATCTGGCGAAACTTCCACAATCGGACGGGAGGTCTGCGTGGGAAGAAGTTCGCGGGTTTCCGGCGCGCCATCACCGTTCACTGACGACGCTGTATCCCGAGATGCCAATTGTACCGTTGGTTTCGGCGAGGGTTCCGGCACGATCACTGGGGTTGACTGGGGGCGGCCATGAAGGCCGGGCTTTCCGTTCGGGTTGCTCATAGCTAATCTCCTTAGTTAGATGCTTGTGAATTTCAAGGGTCGACGATAGTGCATGTTGGACAAAATCCAGACGTACAAAACTCGAATAAACGCTCCGGCGAAGCCCCCCGACCGCATAATCGGTATTGGGCAGCACCGGGGCGTGAGATTCTTGAATCGTAAGACGATCGAGAAACTGAAGGCCGCGCGTACAAGCCTCCAGATATGTGCGATGACGGCGAGGGTCCGCCGATTCCGCCATAGAGAGCGCGGAAGCAAGGCCTTCCAGGTACAGCGCGGTTGTGTAACCAGGGGTGTCGGGTTGATGATCGTTTATGAAAGCCCCGGTCTTCTCCTGCTGATATTCGAGTATCCAATCCCCGATCTCAAACACCAACGCAGAGAAATCGGGATCATGCTGCACTCGCCACCAATTACTGAACGCCTGCATGAGCCAGGAAACCTGGCCGAAATTCCGCTTGAAGCGAAAACGGTGCCGATAGTACCGAAAGGCTCGCTGAAGCTTCACGGTATCCACTTCGGTCAGCTTTGCTTCGGCGGCGGCGGCGAGCGCCAGTAGCACTTGTCCCGGAAAGTAATCCTGATAAGAATCAGAGGCGCCGGTCGCATTGCGGTGCGTTGAGATTCGACCGTGCCGATCGATGCTGGACCAGAGAGTAGTTGCCAACGATCGAACCTGGATTCGGCGGTGGTCCCCTCTTGGCAGTTCGCACAACGCCAAAACGAGGAAAGAGATTTCCGAAACAGAAGGGCAACTTTGGCCTCTCTCCAGCCAGACACCTGAGTCGTCGATACGCATAGCGGTCAACAGGTTCGCGATAGTTCGATCCGCCGCTATCTCCAGGGGCTCTCCTTTTATGAGGTCCTGCGCGCGTGCCAGTGTCCATCCCGCGTGCGCCAGCCGGGAGATATTTGAACCTTCAGACAGGCGATTGCGAAACGGGTCGAAACTCTCGTAAAAAGATCCGGATGGCAGTTGGTGGCGGAGCAAGTATCCAGTTTGCAGATCGACCAGTTTCGGCAAGAGTTCGCTTATGGGAAGAGGACTGGAAGATTTCTTGAATGCCCCTTCCATAACTCCAACGCCCTCGCCATCGGCCAGCCAGGAGACGCAGTCCAGCCTCTCCCAGTGATATGGCGGGCGAGTGATACCTGCCTTGTCAATTACTTCTTTGGCATATTCCAAAGAACTCAAACTGTGTATGGCGGCGAACAGCGGCAAGAGCATGCCCTCGCGCCTTGCCTGATGCACGCGCAGTGCCTGCCGCCCCGGAATGAATCGGCGAACCGCTTGTTCTGGCGGAAGCTGCCCCAGATGGCTGGAGTTGTGAAGAAAGGACACGCTCACGGCAATAGCTACGGGAGAATTAACGGTGATAGCTTCGAAGCGGTCATCGCATAGCGCCTCCAACACCAGGTGGCGAAGGTCGCCATCGAGACTCTTGATGGCTTTGCCCATGCACCCGTGCAACCGGCCCCAGAGATAAACCGTCACAAACAGGGAGTGCAATTCCTCGGGAAGCAAGCTGTCCGGCAAGGGTTCGGAGGTCTCCGGAATACCGAGCAAGCACGCGATGGCAATGTCCCGCGCACGAGCCGCGATAGGTTCGCAGACCGCAGGATCCTCAAAATGCGGCACGCCACTAGCTGGAACGCCAGCCTGTGGCCATGACGCCTCAGGCTCGACAAACTTCGATACGTCATGGCGATAGATCACATAAGGTTCAAACGCGAGGAGCCTGCCGTTGTTGGCACCGGCATGTTGGAATTGATGAAAATCACCACTGATGCCGGGCATGCGTGGCAAAGCTCCGCCCATGATGGAAGGACGTTCACGGCTGCACACGACAATGCCATACCGGTCATTGTCGAGTTGGCCGACGGAGCATTCTTGCAGCTCCCCAAAAAAGGTAACGGCGATGTGGCTGGACTCCAGCAGTGTCTGGCATTGATTCTCCGGCGACAACCGAGCCAAGGCTAGCAACGAGGCCCGAGTTACAGCTTCTGGGGTGGAATACTTTTCTTCTCCCGGGAAGTGCCAGAACCCATCCCGCGCATGCCGCAGGTGTATATCCAACTTAGACCGCACGCTGACCCAAGCACCACCGGAAGAGTCATAGTCCCTATCCAGACGCGTGGGAGGGCGCAACAGCTTGCGAGTCCTCAAGTATTCCAATATCGTGATTCGCGCTAGCTCCGCAGGATGAAGTCCCTCGGGCGCTCGCTCGCTGCTCCACTGCAACGAGGGCAGCACCTTGGATGGATTCCGAACTGGCTTGTGTTCTCTTTCCATCCTGGCCATAACATCTTCAAAGATGTCAAAGACTGCCTCCATATGGAAGCCACGCTCCTGCATGTCGGAATAGCCGCTCAGCCAGCCGAAGCGCACCAGGGATATGCCGCCTTCCACGCGAAGTCCGGCCCGCTCCAAGCGCTCACATCCCTCCTTAAAAGCAGTTCCGGAAGCGATGGAATCATCGACCAGCACCACGGGCTCGTCGAGGTCAATCTCTCCTTCAATGATTCGCGACGCACCGTAAGTTTTCGGTTCCTTCCGCACGAGCAACCCGCGGTATCGGCCGCCAGACTGCAAAATGCAGGACTGTAGGATGGGAATTCCGATCAAGCCGTAAGTTGCGAGTTGGTGGCCATCGAAATGAGAGAGTAACTCCAGAAGGCAACGGCCCGCGAGTTCGGCTCCGCGTGTAGTTAGGGTGAGCGCTAGAGTGTTCAGTAACCAACGTCCACTTTTGCCGTCGCGGGAAGAAACCGGCTGCGTGGGAGAGCGATGTAGGATTCCGTCTTTCAGCAGCAACGCGAGCAGTTCCTCACGGTCCGCGTGAAACGACTGCGGCAGCGAGGACAAAATAGATGGCAAATCCGGACGCAAGTCATCACCTATGCAATATGGATCAACTCATCGCTATGTTCGGGAACTGCTTCAGTCGTCTCCGCCTGGTAGTCCTCGATATCCGGAGGGCTGAAATCCGGGTTCTCTGGAAGCGCCAAACTCAAATAGCGATTGTCGAGATGCAAGACCAGGTCGTACTCTAGGAATTCGCGCATCGCGGCTTCGATCCAGGGGGCTGTTCCGAAGCACCTGGCTATGTCCTTGGACGTGCGCGCTTCCGCACAGTATTCATAAAGCGCGACCGCCTGATCGGAGTACCTGAAAGTACGCACGTTTTCAAAACGACCATCCGCGATATGAATCGTTGACCAGGACTTCCGGTAAGTGAGGTAAGGACGCCGCGGACGCCGCCAGGCTTCCTGCCATTGAGATACAGCACCAAAAATATCTTCGTAGTCCGAATCCTTCACTGTGTTCCCCATATCGTGTTCGAAATAATATGAGATGCGGCGAAGATCGAACTTCCCACGGGGTAACACATAGTCGTAGGCTTTCGACGGCACAAGTCCCGAAATTGACTGGGACTCGGGATCGGTATACATGGGCGAACCACGGTCGGCCCGCGCCTTTACGATGGCGTAGGGCGGCTGGAAATGGGGAACCTTGCCGATGACCGCACTCTGAACCCGATAGTCTTCCAACGTTTCGCCGGGAAATCGGCACAGAATGTTATAGAGATTATTAATCCTGTAATAGGTGCACCATTTGATCAGCTCCAGGTTACGCATTCCTGTCGACATCTTCTTCATGATTCTTAAGATGTTCGTCGATAGGCTCTCCACGCCGGGCTGCACGGAAAACAATCCGCCACGATGCATCCGCCCTAGCTGGGCGCGGGAAAAGTTAGGCCTGATCTCGTAATGTATCCGTATGTCGCTATTGGCGGCAGCCAGCTTACCGAATAGCTTTTCCGTGTACTCCGGCGCCATGATGTTATCGATGGAGTTGAAATGAAACTGCCCATAGCGCCGCGAAAGTGTTTCCAGCTGCTCGATGACTTTGTCGGGGTCCTTCGCGCGAAACTCCATGCCGGACCGGTTCAATCCACAGAATGTGCAGTGATGCTTCTCGCCCCACCAACAACCACGAGCGGCCTCAATTGGCAGAAGAGGATCCTTCGCGCCTTTTGATGAGGCGTAACCGCTCGCCTTGCGGGCATAGAAGTACTCGTCAAAATCCGGAATCGGGGTCTCATTCATATTGTGGAAGTTAGGAGCATGGCCGGCGAAGCGAACTTCGCCCTCGTCGTCGCGCCACATCACACCCTGTAGACCCTTCATGCTTGCTCCGCGATGCAACCGCCTTATCATCTCGGGGAAGGACACTTCAGCATCACCGCAGTGAACGTAGTCGATCTGCGGACAGCCTTTCATTACTTCCCCGGCGATATCGTCTTCCATGCTTGCCCCACCCATCATCATGGGGATATGCGGATACTTTTGTTTGAGTGCACGGGCTAGCGCGAGACTGGCCACCAGCTGCTGGAAGACCACAGTAAAACCAATCAGCCCAAACCGTCCCCAGTTAGTGCTGTTGACACAGAACTCGATGAACTTAGGCGCCGCTTCATCCCGAAGCCGGCGAATATCGTCGAGGGTACAACCAGCCGAAGCGCAAATCGACTTAAAGGTAGTCTCGTAAACGCGGAAATATTCTTCGTCGTCCGTGTTTGCTTCATCGCCAAATGCGGCCTTGGACCAGATCCACTCGCCGACAAGATTGGGCCAGACATCGGCAATTGTTTCGCTGATACGCCAGCCAACTTCGTTTCCAAGATACATGAAGAGTGAGAAGGTCTGGGCAGGGATGCCCGCGCGCTCAAGCGTAGGTTTTAAGAGTGCGAGTTGAAACGAGGGGAACCGCGCCGAAAGAGACGGCATGCTAACGAGCGCAACTGGTTGGACCGCCATTCTTGCACCATTTTAGGGAGCGATTATTACATATCGCGACTTTCAAGCCGGGTCATACTGCTGAAAAGTAGTATAAGTGGCAGAGTATATAACCTTATTAGTTGGATGTAAAGCGTATTTCACGAGTAATAACATGTTGCTAGTACACTCAATCTTGAATAGTCATGAGTTATTGAAACTGATGGGGTCGCTGGTGTACGGAAGCGGCAGGTAAGTGATCGTTATGACGGAAGAGCTGTGTTGAGCTTCAGCCTCGCAGTAGCGTCGCTTTTTGGTGGAACGGTCTCGTCCCTTACCCGCAACGGATCGCAACGCACTTGTAGCGGAAGCAGCCAGGGATCTTGCCGACTACCAGCGCCTCACGGCCGAGGGCAAACTCGGCGAGGCTGGACAGAAGCTTGAAGAGTTGAAGCGTGCACTCGACAAGCTGAACACGCGCTAAAGACACTTTCGCTGCCGTGCTGGTTCTCGCTCTCGAAGCCTTCAATGACGATGAACTCTGAAATGAGATTGTTGACTCATCCCCGTCCGAGTGCTAAATTTTTTGGCAGTTATAGTTAAAAATTTAGCATCACAAACCTCTCGAAGCAATTCGGAAGCAGAGCGGAGATGGTCAGCGCCGCCGCCAGTAGGAGCGCAGCATGGTGCAAACCCCGCCGAAAAGAGGAATACGGGGTGCACCCATCGATTCATACAAAGCCCCGCCGAGCGACACGAGCGTTTCGTGATCCAAACCGAAATCAAGATGTGAAAGGAAGATGTCAGATGAACAAAAAGAAAGCGGGTGTAGCATTCATTGCGCTCCTTACGTGTGCCTTGGCTGGTCAAGCATTGGCGCAGGGTCAGGAGATCGAATACAAATCCAATGCCGATGACCTCATGAAAATTCGCAGCGTGTTGGAGGAGTTCCGTCAGGATATTATTCACAAGGACGGGTACGCCCTGACGAAGCTCGTGCTGAACCCTAATGTGCTCTTTCATTCCCTTAACCAGGAAGATGTTGATAGTGCTCGCAAATATAACGCCCAGTTCGATGGGATTGACCCGAGCGCTCTAGATGGATTTGCGAAATACCTCTCTACATCGAAGGACAAACTCGAAGAGAAGTATCACAAGATGGAGATTCGCCAAGACGGCGACCTAGGGTTGGCGACATTTAATTATGAGTTTCTCGTCAACGACAAGGTTACCAATTCTGGCGTCGAACACTGGCAATTGTACAAAATTGATGGGGTGTGGAAGATCTTGTCCGTTGTCTGGACGAAATATAGTCACAGCATATAGTCACAGCTGACAGCCAACAGCGCTCCAGAGAACAAGGCGAGCTTATGCCTGGTGATTGCGTCGGAACGCTGAAGAAGGAAAAGCTGATGGTGATTTCTGCGCCGTCCGCCAGAGGGAAGGAGAATTGCGTACCTCTGATCTGTCGCCTTTTCCGACCAAGTTCAGAGTTAGTTTTCGGCCCCTCCAGAAAGTTCAGCCAAAAATTGACCGCATTGAGCTGGTAGAGACCGGCTTACGGCTGTTCCATCACTAATGGTGTGCAGTCGCCGGGTGCAGGGAGCAGTTTCACAAAGCCTTCGGGTGATCTCTGCGTTGGCACTCTCAGAAAATTATTTGTCATCGTCTGCACCGCGCGCCATTCACACCTTGTCCTCGGC
>Ga0307476_10000438_pt1 | contig 33125 bp, 22 predicted proteins | sample atmos_gasesECM2C_2_FD_203314 | JGI IMG/M metagenome (GOLD analysis project Ga0307476, IMG submission 203314) | Hardwood forest soil microbial communities from Morgan-Monroe State Forest, Indiana, United States - atmos_gasesECM2C_05 | ecosystem: Environmental > Terrestrial > Soil > Temperate...
TCGCCGATGGTCTCCCGAAAATCGAAATGAAATAAAGCCACTCCCCCATGAACACATGCTCCTCGGCAAGTTCCGCCAGGGTCTCATTCAACCGCATAATGTTGCGGGTCAACTCGAAACCCCTCGCGCTCAGTGACACTCGCATCAGCCCAAAGGCCGCGTCGCGTTGCGCATCGCTCATCTCGGCAAAACCGATTCCCGGCCGCGGATAAAAATGCTGGTTCATCCATTTCCGCCACTGCACGTCCTCTACCGGAAACATCGTTCTCGCCAGTTGCACTCCGGTCAGCGTGGCGATAAATTTCTCCGCTGCATTCCGCACTGCCTCGGTGGAAACTCCACTCGGCGATATTTCGAACAGCCCAGGCTCGACCTTGCCATCCGCCGTAATCCCCTTGAACGGATCCGCCAGCCCTTCTTTCTCATAATTCTCAGCCATCTGCCGGAAGCGTTCCGCCGTCTCTGCCGCCGTCTGTGATTGGGTCTGCCCGAGGGCCCACGGCGCAATTACAGCCGCCGAAACCAGCGACGCCACAAAATCCCGTCGCGTCGGCCCACCCATCCCCGAGTGCGAATGAGCGTCCGAATGCGTTTGCGAATGCGTTTGTCCATGCTCGTGATCGTGCGAATGATGATGCGGAGCCTTTGCCATGTCCCAGCCCTCCTCAACAGTCGCGGCACGATATCACGCCCAGCAAGATGGCAGCAAATTTCCACATGTTCACCGTCGGCCGGTGGAACCGCGGGCGTGAAAACTATCCCGCGCTGAGTCCGGGGTGCCCCATTTCTCGCGTTCTTTGCGAGAAGTGGGGCTTTTTGCTGATACCCTCCCATCCGTCCAGCCAGCACTCTTCCGAATTCTTTCTTCCCAGCAACTCAGTCGCTGATCCGGATCATCCCCATCTCTCGCTGGCTTCGATGGAAATCCACAGATCGTTGTGACATCCAACCTTGTCCACGCCGGGTCATTCGCGCGATCATGGTCGAGGCAGTGACGGCTGGCACAAGCCAACTCGTTCGCATGGATAGCCTCCGAAGCCCTTTGATATCAAGATTCTGCCCCCAACTGCTTGAGCCAAAGAGATCAGATACAATTTTGGCGCTAATCCAATGACGCCAATAGATCGGGGGATTGGGGGTATATCCGATTTTCTGCCCCGCGATCTTGACGAATGCCATCACCGCAAGATTTATTTCTCAGAAGGAATCCACCGCGCGAAAGCGGCGGAGATTAGCCCGAGCCAACAACAAGGGACACCCTATCGTTCTCGCGTACTTTGCGAGACGAGGAACGTCTATTCGATCCCGAGCTGTCTCTGAATTTGCTCGAGCGACGCGCCTTTCGTTTCCGGAACCATCGTCTTCACCCAGATAAGCTGGAGCACCATCATCCCGGTAAAGAACGAGAAGACGTAACCGATCGGAAAAGAAGAGACCATCTTCGGGAAGAAGGTAGTGAGAAAGGCGGCGAAGATCCAGTGCGTGCCGCAGCCCAGGCTCTGACCCTCCGCGCGATGTCGATTGGGAAATATTTCGGAGATGAAAACCCAGATCACCGCTCCCTGGCCAATCGCGTGCGCGGCGATGAAAGCGAAGATGCAAGCCGGCACGATCAGGAAGTGACCGGTAAAGAAAGCCCATGCGGTCAGGCCAAGCGAAGTGATGTAGCCAGCGGAGCCGATATAAAGAAGAGTGCGCCGGCCGAGCCGGTCAATCAGCCAGAGCCCGACAAAAGTGAAAACCAGATTGGTAATCCCGATGCCGATCGATTGCAGCAGCGCAGCTTTCGCGCCAAGCCCGGCAAGTTCAAAGATGCGCGGCGCAAAATACAAGATCGCATTGATGCCTGACATTTGATTGAAGAAGGCTATCAAGATGGCGAGCAGGATTGGTTTACGAAGTCGCATCGTCCAGAAATGTCCAGAGGACGATTTTTGTTCCGATGCTGTCGCCGCTATAATCTCATCGGCCTCGGCCGCGATCTGTGCCTTCGAGGCCTCGGGCTCAATGCGTTGCAGCACGTTGAGAGCACCTGCGCGGTCGCCCTTCCGGCTGAGCAGCCAACGCGGGCTTTCGGGCAAGCCAAAACACAGCGCAGCATAGATCAATGATGGAAACGCAGCCACGCCCAGCATCCAGCGCCATGCATTCTCGCCGATGCCCGCCAACAAAGCATTCGATACGTAAGCGATCAGGATGCCAAAGACAATGTTGAATTGGAACATCCCCGCAAGCAGGCCGCGATGCTTGGGCGGTGCGATCTCCGAGATATACATCGGCGCGACCACAGTCGAGATGCCAATGCCCAACCCGCCGATCACTCGCGCGATAATGAAGACAGCGACATTCGGCGCCAGGCCTGAGCCCACTGCGCCTACAAAGTACAGAACTCCAATCCAAAGCAGCGTGGCCTTTCGCCCGAATCGGTCAGCCGGCCAACCCCCGAGCAGTGCACCAGCAACGGTGCCATAAAGTGCCGACGCCATTGCAATGCCGTGCAGCCCGGGACTCAGGCCCCAAAGCGTCTGAATTGTTTTCTCGGCTCCGGAAATGACAACCGTGTCAAAGCCGAAGAGAAATCCAGCGAAGGCCGACGTCAGCGACCAGAAGAAGATGCGACCATTCATAAGTGGGGAAAGCGTTATTCACCGAAGCGATAGTGCAATTCACCCGCGATCAAGCCTGAGAACTGAGAACTGAGAACTGAGAACTGAGAACTGCTTCACCCCTTGGTCAGCGGATATCCCTTCTCGCGCCAGTCGCGAATACCACCGTCCATGGAAATCACGTTCGTATATCCCATCTTCTGCAGGTTGTCTGCCGCTAGCGCCGAGCGAAATCCTCCGCCGCAATAAAGCACGATCTCCGCGCCCAGATCGGGCACGCGGGCCTCAATGTCGCGCTCAATGATGCCTTTACCCAGATGAATAGCGCTCGGAAGATGATCCCTGGCAAATTCGCTCTCTTCGCGCACGTCCACCAGAACGAACTTCTCGCCGCGGTCCAGTTTCTTCTTCACCTGCTCGACGTTGGTCTCGCGCACGCGCGTTTTGGCGTCGTCTACGATCTTCAGAAAGCGAGGAGGATGTTGGTGGGCCATGAAGTCTCCTTTCCGTTCACTCGACGAGAAACATCCTACCAAGTGCTGCTGGATTGTGCATCGAAGAGGTCTGACAGCAGAAGCCCGAAAGCCGCCTTGTCGGTTAGCATGAACAGGTGAGATCGAGCGGAACAACCCGGAAGATCGGCTTGGCGCGCGCCTTATCAAAGCTTGGCTACTGCTCGCGGTCGCGTGCGGCCGAACTGATTCTCGCCGGGCGCGTGACCCTGAACGGAAATACTCGACGCAATCCAGAGACACCGGTTTCGAAGAAGCGTGACCGAATTGCAATCGATGGCAAACTAGTCGAGCCGCAGGGGAAGATCTATCTGATGATGAACAAGCCGCGCGGCGTGGTGACAACGGCATCAGATGAAAAGGGCCGAGGCACCGTGTACGCGCTGCTCGACGCGAAACCTTGGATTGCCCCGGTCGGCCGATTGGACAAGGCCAGCGAGGGTTTGCTGCTGTTCACTAACGATACCGAGTGGGGTGCGCGCATCTCTGCGCCGGAAACGCATTTGGATAAGACTTACCACGTGCAAGTGGGGACGGTTGCGGAAGAAGAATTTATTCAAGCGCTGATTCGAGGAGTGAAAACGAAAGACGGAGAAGTGTTGCTAGCGAAGCAAGCACGCCGCCAGCGCGCCGGGCTGAAGAACTGTTGGCTTGAAATTGTTCTGGATGAGGGCAAGAACCGCCAGATTCGACGCATGGTCGAGGCTTTGGGAGTGGAGGTGTTGCGACTTGTGCGCGTGGCCATTGGACCGTTGCAGTTGGGCGATCTCACAACGGGCGAACATCGTCCGCTCACCGGCAACGAAAAGCGAATGCTCGATCGTGCGATGCGAGGTCGCCCATGAACGAGCTGATCTTCCTTCCTGCTGTTCTCATGGCAGAGCGAGTCCGAAAGAAGACAATCTCCCCGGTCGAACTTGTTGACGCGCACCTGGCTCAGATCGAAAAGCTGAACCCAAAACTAAATGCATTTGTGCAAGTGGATACGAAGCGGGCTCGGCGGGCGGCTCAGGATGCCGAGATCGCCGTCATGCATGAAAAGACGCTCGGCCCTCTGCACGGCGTTCCCATCAGTATCAAGAGCTCTCTGGCAGTAGAGGGGATGCGTTGCGAGTCGGGAACGCGCTTGCGTGCTGGCTTCGTTCCTGGTCAGGATGCGCCGCTGGTGGCGCGTTTGCGGGCCGCCGGCGCGATCGTGCTGGGTGTGACCAATACTCCGGAACTGCTCATGGCGTGGGAAACCGATAACTTGCTCTATGGCCGTACCAACAACCCATGGGATTTGGAACGCACTCCCGGGGGCTCAAGCGGAGGCGAAGCGGCGGCGATTGCCGCGGGCATGTCCGCGGGCGGCGTGGGGAGCGATGGCGGTGGATCGATTCGCGTGCCGGCTCACTTCAGCGGCATCTGCGGCCTGAAGCCGACGCCGGGGCGCATTCCCGCGACCGGCCACTATCCCGTATCCGCGGGACCGTTTGCATTGATCGGCGTCGTCGGTCCGATGGCGCGCACCGTTAGCGATTTGAAAGTTCTGTTCGAGGTGATGCAAGGACCGGACGTCGGCGACACCTGCGCAGCCCCGGTGCCTTTGCGCTGGCCCAGTGAGGACGAAACACGAACACTGAGAGTCGGTTATTTCGAAGACGACGGCCGCACGCCGGTAACGCGGGAAACCCGCGCTGCGGTGCGCGCTGCGGCAGAAGCCTTGAGTGGCGCGGGATTTCAAGTTGAGCACTTCCAGCCGGAAGGACTCGAGGAAGCGCACCAACTCTGGCACAAGCTCTTTGTGGTTGCAGGAGGGATGCTGCTGCGGCCGATGTTCAAGGGAAGGGAATCAGACCTCAGTCCGATGCTGAAGCAGTTTCTGGAGTGGTCGGCAGCCGAGCCCGCTCTCACTGGCGAAACTCTGCTCGAGGTCTGGATGCAGCGCGATGAGCTGCGCACGCGGTTTCTCCGGCAGATGCTGCGCTATCCCGTCCTATTGTGCCCGGCGGCAGCAATTCCCGCATTCCGGCACGGGGAGCGCAGTTGGCGGGTTGATGGTCAGACAGTCAACTATCTCGATGCTTGGAGCTACGCAGAAGTTTTCAACTTGCTGGGCAATCCTGCTGTGGTCGTTCCCGCAGGCCGTTCACTGGAAGGCCTGCCCATCGGAGTGCAGATCGTCGGGCGGCCATGGGAGGAGGAACAGGCGCTCTCTGTAGCTGCCGCGCTAGAGAAGCGATGCCGAGCCTGGAAAATTCCGCCTATTGCTTAAGGCTCCTCGATCTCCAATAGTATTTTTGCATTATTCCTTCAGCACACCGGCCTGCGTAACTTGGTTCGATACGCGATTTCAATCGGTGGTTGATCGAAGTCTGCCGTTGCTAGGGTCCGACGGTTTCCGATGCGAGAAAACTCACCCTCCGGAGGTTTCGCCAGCCGAGCCTTGTCCTGGCTGCTGCCTTTTCTGGTGATTTCGGCCGCATACCTTTATACCTTCCCGCAACCCAACATTTTCTACGCCGGTGTGGTGCTATTACACACGCTCGGCGGAGTGCTCACTGCAATTCTCCTGATTTCATCCTTCTTTCGTATTCTGCGGGAGGGAGGCTTTGTTGCCCGCGCCGGATGGTTGCTGGTCGCGGCGGGCGCTGTCCTCGGAATAATTCTCATCAAGACCGGCACGCCGCGTACCGAGTGGAAGTGGCTTTATTTCCACATCATGATCTCGCTCATCGGGGTCGGCCTGCTGCTCGCCGACAAGCTGGGCCGACAAGGATTGTTGTCTTCGAACGCCGCATCCGCTGTTTTTCGCACGGTAATCTTCCTGGTCATACTCGCCGGAATCAGTTACGGCGCGCGGTATGTGCGGGAGGGTTGGCAGACACGAAGCCGCATCCAGAATCCCGCCATGCCGCCCGACAACATGAGCGGCGAAGGCGATGGACCCGAGGGAGCGTTCTTCCCTAGTTCGGCGCAGGTTTACGGCAAGCAGAAAATTCCCAGCAAGTTCTTCATGGAGTCCGATTCCTGCAAGCGGTGCCACGAAGACATTTACAACCAATGGTTCAGTTCGGCGCATCATTTTTCATCATTCAACAATCAGTGGTATCGCAAGTCGATCGAGTACATGCAGGATACGATCGGCACTAAGCCCTCGAAATGGTGTGGTGGATGCCACGATCCGGCCGTGCTTTACGCCGGGCTGATGGACACTCCGATCAAGCAGATCGTGCATCGACCCGAATCGCAGGCTGGACTCGGCTGCATGATGTGTCACTCCATCGCGAACGTGAAAAGTACGATGGGCCAGGGCGATTTTTATCTGGAGTATCCCAAGCTGCACGAGTTGGCGGCCACGCAGAATCCAGTGGCGCGCTCGCTGCACGATTTCCTGATCAGGCTGAACCCCGAGCCGCACCGCCGGGTATTCCTCAAGCCGTTCATGAAAACCCAGACGGCGGAATTCTGTTCCACCTGCCACAAGGTGCACCTCGACGTTCCGGTGAATCACTACCGTTGGTTCCGCGGCTTCAACGAATACGACAACTGGCAGGCCAGCGGAGTATCCGGGCAAGGTGCGCGGTCGTTCTATTATCCGCCCAAGCCGCAGCAATGTGCTGATTGCCACATGCCCGCGGAGCCTTCGAAAGACGCGGGCAACATCAACGGATTTGTACACTCACATCGCTTTCCGGGAGCGAATACTGCGCTGCCTACTGCGAATGAAGATGCTGCCCAACTGAAACTCACCGAGGCATTTCTGAAAAGCGGCGCTCTTACGGTGGACATCTTTGCGCTATCGCCGGCGCAGCCACCGTTGCAGGCCGCACTGAAGGCGAGTGCGACGAGTCAATCGGAGCTGGCAACAACCTTTGCTGTGGGCGAAGAAGCGGAAACCAAGTTCGCTCCGGGCGCGGGCGGAGAAGTTGCGCCGGTCACGGCGCCGCTGAACCTGGTCCAGCCCGCACTGCGCCGCGGCGATACGGTGCGCGTGGATGTCGTGGTGCGCGCGAAGAAGGTTGGCCACTTTTTCCCCGGCGGGACTGTCGACGCCTACGACACCTGGCTCGAACTGAAAGGTACGGACGACAAAGGCCAGACCATTTTCTGGAGCGGGATGGTGGAAGGTGATGGCAAAGGGCCCGTGGAAAAAGGCGCGCACTTTTATCGCTCGCTGCAGGTCGATGCCCATGGCAATCCCATTAACAAGCGCAATGCCTGGGCTACGAGAGCTGTGGTGTATGTGCGGCTCATCCCCCCTGGCGCGGCCGACACCGTGCATTACCGCGTGTCGATTCCAGAGAATGCTGGCAACAAGATTACGCTGCATGCGCGCCTGTGTTACCGAAAGTTTTCGTGGTATGGCACACGTGAGGCTTTCGCCGGGCAGCCGGATCCGGCATCGCCGAACTCGATTACACCAGACTACGACGACCGCCCGACGGTGTTCACGGCATCGCTGAGCGGGGTCTCGGCGAAGCAGGAAAAAATTCCCGACCTTCCCATCGCCACGGTAGCGGAGAACGAAGTGACGCTGCCGGTGCTCGCCCATAACGCGGCTGCCCCCAAACCGAAGACCATCGTGCGTAAAGAAGAATGGCAACGCTGGAATGATTACGGAATCGGCCTGTTCCTGCAGGGTGACCTCAAGGGTGCGGCCGCGGCATTCCAGAAGGTCACTGAAGCGGATCCAAATAATCCCGATGGCTGGGTTAATATCGGACGCTGTGCCGTGCAGGAAGGCGACATGGAGCGCGCCCGCGCGGTACTCGAGAGAGCGCTGGCCCTTTCTCCGAATCTGGCGCGGGCTAACTTTTTCTATGCTCGAGTGCTGCGCGCCGACGGCAATTATGACGGTGCGGCAGCGCGTCTGCGCATCGTGCTCGGCCAGTATCCGCGCGACCGGGTCGCGCTTAACGACCTGGGACGGATTCTTTTCCTGCAGCGCAAGTACACCGAAGCAGTGAAGGCGCTGCAGTCCGTGTTAACGATCGATCCAGAGGATCTGCAGGCGCACTACAACCTGATGCTTTGTTATAACGGTTTGGGTGACGAAAAGCTCGCCAAGGAGCACGAAGCACGCTACCTGCGCTTCAAAGCGGATGAGTCTTCACAGGCGATCACGGGACCATATCGCCAGTTGCATCCGGAAGATAACAACGAGAGGCAGGCAATTCATGAGCATGTCTCGGTGCCGCTGACGGCGCTTACATCTAAATATTCCAAGACAGCCGCGTCGCCCGCCGGAGCCTCCAAATGACGCGGACGCTATCGATGTTGCTCCGTGTCTCTGGTTCTGGGTGGTGGATCGCACTTTTGCTGGTGCCACCCGTCCACAGCCAGCAGGTCCACTTCCGCGACATCACCTCGCAAGCCGGTATTCACTTTACCCACAACAATGGAGCATTCGGAAAAAAGTGGCTGCCGGAAACCATGGGTCCCGGCTGCGCTTTTATTGACTATGACAACGATGGCTATCCTGACATTCTCTTGGTCAATGGCGAAGACTGGCCGGGACATCCTCACGCCGGACCAACAACTCCAAAGCTATACCACAACAATCATGACGGAACCTTCACCGACGTAACCCGGAAGGCCGGGCTGGCCGTGCCCATGTTCGGACTTGGGGTCGCGGTCGGTGACTATGACAACGACGGCTTCGACGACCTCTTCATCACCGCGTTAGGACAAAGCCACCTCTTCCACAACAACGGTAACGGTACGTTCACTGATGTCACGAAGTCTGCTGGCCTGTGGGGGCCGAACGAGTTTTCGACCAGCGCCGCATGGGTCGATTACGATCGCGACGGCAAACTCGATCTTGTGGTCGCAAACTACGTGCAGTGGACCGAGCAGGGCGATCTCTATTGCACGCTCGACGGTGCGCACAAGTCTTACTGCACGCCGGAGTCGTACAAAGGAACTTCTGTACGACTGTGGCACAACCTTGGCGGCGGCAAGTTTGAAGATGCGACGCAAAAGGCCGGTCTCGGCGACCCGACTTCGAAAAGCCTGGGCATTGCTGTCCTCGATTACAACGGTGATGGCTGGCCCGATATTCTGATTGCTAACGATACTCAGCCCAATAAGCTTTACTTGAATAAGAAAGACGGAACCTTTGAAGAGCGCGGTGTGCCTTCTGGTATTGGGTTCAGCGAAGATGGCGTGGCGCGCGCCGGCATGGGAGTGGATGCGGCTGACTACGACCGCAGCGGTCATGCCAGCGTGATCATCAGCAACTTCGCTAATCAGATGGTTTCGCTGTATCACAATGAAGGGAACGGTTTGTTCGTGGATGAGGCTCCGCAATCTGAAGTAGGACGTGCCACGCTGGTCACGCTTGGATTCGGCTGCTTCTTCTTCGATTACGACAACGACGGCTGGCCCGACATCTTTGTCGCCGATGGCCACATCGAAGACCAGATCGAGCGGGTGCAGAAGCGCGTCAGCTACGCCGAGCCTGCGCACTTGTTTCACAACCTGGGCGGGGGCAAGTTCCAGGAAGTGACCACGCAGATGGGGCCAGCGTTTGCCGCTCCGAGAGTGGCGCGGGGCGCGGCCTACGCTGACATTGACAACGACGGCTTCCTGGATGTTCTCGTCACCACGAACGCCGGACCGGCGTTCCTGTTTCACAATGAGGGCGGGACGAATCACAGCCTGCGCCTGAAGTTGAGAGGAACAAAGTCAAATCGCGATGGCATTGGCGCGGTGGTTCACGTGAGTTCAGGAGGCGACAAACAGTCGAAGATGTTGCGTTCAGGCTCGAGCTATCTTTCGCAGAGCGAATTGGTGCTTACCTTCGGTCTGGGGGCGCAAACCAAGGCTGACGCCGTTGAGGTTCAGTGGCCCAGCGGCCAAATGGACAAGCTCTCGAACCTCAATGCCGGGCAGACGGTTACGGTTGAGGAAGGCAAGGGTGTCGTGGGCCAACGCGCCTACGGGCCTCGATCGAAGTCCAATTGACGCTTTACCCTGTGTTCCCCGTGTCCTCTGTGGTTAAATCTTTAGTCGAATGACTCCCCGAATTTCAGCAGCTCTAGCCGGCATGTTCCTGGCAGCGTTTGGCCTGTTCGCGACCGCGCCTCAGATTCAGTCGAAAGCAAATCCAATTGAGGCTGCGCGCCTGAACAATCTCGGTGCTGCTTACATGAACCAGCAGCTTTTTGAAAAGGGGCTCAAGTGCTTCCGGCAAGCGGCCGAACTTGATCCAAAACTGACGATCGCGCTGCTGAATGAAGGCGTCGCGCTGCTGAATCTGCAGAAGATCGACGAGGCCAAGGCCGCGTTGCAAGACGCGCTCAAGCAGGATCCGAAGAATCCGAACGCGTGGTACAACCTCGGCCTGCTTGCGAAGAACACAGGTGACGCCCAGGCCGCGATTGATGCTTTTCACCATGTGGTCGAGCTCGATGCCAACGATGCCGACACCTGGTATTTCCTGGGCTCGTCTGACGTGCAAGCGAAACTGTTTCCGCAGGCGATCGATGCATTCCAGCACGCACTGCAACTCAACCCGCTGCACGCCTCCGCCGAGTTCGGATTGGCGCGCGCTTATCAGCAGTCGGCCGACGTCGATCACGCCCGCGAGCACATGAAGAAATTCCAGTACATCACGCAAAACAAGCTCGGCGCGGCGGTGAGCCTCGCTTACGGTGAGCAGGGGCAATACTCGCGGGCTGTCGAATCGCCGTTGGCGGTGTTGAAGGCGCCTGCGCAGATTACGGTCCGGTTTGTGGATGTGACGCGGGAAGCGGGGATTGTGTCGAGGGCATCCGACACTTCCGATTTCAACCAACAACTCGGCCCTGGGGCTTGCTTCCTCGACTATGACAACGACGGCAAAATCGATATCTTCGTCGCAGATGATGGCGCGCAGGGAGGCATGTCGCTTTATCACAATCTTGGTAATGGCAAGTTCGAGGACGTTACCAAGAAGGCTGGCATAGATCCGCGTTTGCACGGGATTGGCTGCACAGCCGGCGATTACGACAACGACGGCTGGACCGATATCGCGGTTAGCAGGAATGACGGCGTGCTCCTATTTCATAACGAGAAGAATGGCACGTTCAAAGAGAAGGTTGGCTCCGGTGACGCGAACATTGGCGCTAACGACCTCAACCTCGGTCTCACATTCATTGACTACGATCACGACGGCGATCTCGACCTGCTCGTCACCCGTAGCGGTGACAAGGCTGAGTGGGGAGATATGTTCCGAAATAATGGAGACGGGACTTTTACCAATGTGTCCGAACAGCTAGGTTTTTGGGGTATGGGCTCCTCCGGCGGAGAGGGCGCGATCGGAACGGATTACAACAACGATCGAGCCGTGGACATCTTGGTTCCGGGACTGGGGCCGAGTATTTTGCAGAACCCGAGGGAAGGAAAATTTCTGTTGCAGAAGCCGTGGTCCGCTGACATGCCAGCGCCGGTAAGAGGCGCAGCCGTTCTCGACTTCGACCACGATGGTTGGATGGATACGGCATTCACGCGCGACGGGTGGACGAACGGGCAAAGTATAACTCTGTGGCGGAATGAGAAAGGCAAGACAGCGAAGCGAGTTGACTTTCCTAAAGTGGAATGGCTCAAAAGTTGGGGCATTGCGGCTATCGACTACGACAACGACGGCTGGGTCGATCTTGTTGCCGTCGGTGAAACCAAAGAAGGCAAGGGCGAGGTGCGGCTGTTCCGCAATCTCGGGGCTGATGGTTTCAAAGACGTCACTGCCGACGTTGGTCTCGACAAAATTCAACTCAAAGAGCCGCGCGCCATCATCACTGGCGACTACGATGGCGACGGCGCGACCGATGTGCTGATCACGCAGAATCATGGACCTGCCGTGCTGCTGCGCAACGAAGGCGGCAATCAGAATCACTGGCTGCGGCTTTCGCTCAAGGGACTCGCCGACAACAAGAGCGCCATCGGCACGAAAGTCGAAGTGTTCGCCGGCGGAAATCGTCAGAAATTTGAGATCGCGGGCTCGAACGGATACCTGGGGCAGAACTCCACCGACATCGTGGTCGGCCTTGGAGATGCGAAAGAAGCGGATGTGGTTCGCATGCTATGGCCGACGGGTGTTTTACAAGACGAGATCAACGTAGCGGGCGACCGGCAGCAGAGCATCACTGAGATCGACCGCCGCGGCAGTTCCTGTCCCACGCTGTTTGTGTGGAATGGCGAGCGCTACGAATTCGTTGCCGACATGCTGGGCGCGGGCGTGGTCGGGCACTGGATCGGGCCAGGGCAGCGCGACGTTCCGCGTCCCGTCGAGTACATCAAGATCGATCGAAGCATGATTCAGGAAAAGGAAAATCCCCACTTCTCCCAAAACCAGGGAGAAGTGGGGCACCCCCAATCGGACGGGAAGACGCTGAGTTTTCGTTTTATGGAGCCGCTGGAGGAAGCCGTTTATCTCGATCAAGTACGCGTGCTGGCGGTTGATCATCCCGCCGACCTTGATGTGTATCCCAACGAATATTTTGCCTCGAACCCGCCGTATCCTGAGTTCAAGGTGGTGGTGAGCAAGAGCGAAGATGCGCGGCCGCCCGTGGGCGCTTGGGATGAGCATGGGCACAATGTGTTGCCTGATCTTGTGGCGCATCGTTACTTCGGCGATTTTGCGTTAACGCAGTTTCAGGGTTTCGCCCAGCCGCACAGCCTCACACTTGATTTGGGCGAGGCTTACCGCGGCGGCCCGCTGTGGCTGCTACTGCATGGGGAAGTCGAATACTTTTCCGCAAACAGTATGTACGCCGCGTCACAAGCCGGCGTGCGCGCGATCTCTCCTTTTGTAGAAGCGCTGGTTGGAAATGAGAATGCAAACGGCAAGTGGGTGCGCGTGATCGATGACATGGGTTTCCCCGCCGGCGGCCCGCGCACGATGACCGCCGAGCTCACGGGCAAGCTGCCGCGGGGAACGCGGAAAATTCGAATCACGACTAATCTGCAAATCTATTGGGATAGCATCCTGATAAGCCGAACTCCTCAAGTAGCGCCGCTGTCCCAGCGGCTATCCAGCGCCGAGGGCGTGACGCCCTCGGGACAGCCGGCAGGATGCCGGCGCTACGGTGTTTGCGTGACGCCGGTTCCGTTCGTCCATGCCGATCTGGAATTTCACGGGTTTCCGCTGAAGATTGAAGGCACTCCGCCGGGTAATGTGCAATACGTTTATGAAAAAGTGAGCGCAACCGGGCCTTACACGCGCCCCATGGGGACCTACACGCGCTACGGTGATGTGTTGCCGCTGCTGACGAAGCTGGACGATCAGTTGGTCGTGTTCGGATCGGGCGACGAAGTTCGCCTGGACTTTGATCCATCGAATCTGCCTGCGCTGCCTCGGGGGTGGGTGCGCGATTACTTCTTCGCGGCTTACGGCTATGAGAAAGACATGGACTTCTACGCCGCGGAAGGCAACTTCGTGGCGCCGTTGCCGTTCCTCAAAATGGGCGACTATCCCTACCCGTCGAGTAAGTCGTTTCCGCTCGACGATGCGCACGTGAACTATCTTCTCGAATACAACACGCGGCATGTGTCAGGGAATGAGGAGCGCGGGTATTGGTTCGATTACGGACCTAAGTGAGTGCGGGTTGAAGGGTAGAGAATCGTTTTAGTATTTGACAATTAGCGCCCTCCATAATCCAATAGGCGCACTCATGGAAATTACTCCTGCTGTCTCTGTGTCGTCCGCCCCACGCCTGCGCCGCACGCTTACTCTCTGGGATCTGATTCTTTACGGCGTGATTGTGATTCAGCCGGTTGCGCCTATGTCGGTGTTTGGCGTGCTCAGCAATCGTGGGCACGGCCACGTGGTCACTACGATTCTGATCGCCATGGTCGCGATGCTTTTTACGGCGATCAGCTATGGGCGGATGGCGCGGGCGTATCCCAGTGCGGGTTCGGCATTTACCTATGTCGGGCAGGAGATCAACCCCGCATTGGGCTATGTGACCGGTTGGAGCATGGTGATGGATTATCTGCTCAATCCTATGATCTGCATTATCTGGATCAGCCAGCAGGCGCATGTGTTTGCTCCCGGTGTCTCGTATGCCGTGTGGGCGGTTATTTTCGCGTTGATGTTTACGGCGTTGAATGTGCAAGGCGTGAAAACTTCAGCTCGAGTGAATACGGCGCTGGCTGCGGGAATGGGAGTGGTGATCGCGATCTTTTTTGTGGCGGCGGCGCGCTATATTTTCGGCCATCCTCACAATGGTTCCGCGTTCTTTACGCGGCCCTTTTACGATCCCGCGAGTTGGAATACGAAAGCGGTGCTGGGGGGCACCTCGGTTGCTGTACTGACCTACATCGGATTTGACGGCATCTCGACTCTCTCGGAAGAAGCCGAGAACCCACGACGAAACATTTTGCTGGCGACGGTGCTGGTCTGCGTTGTGATTGGGATTCTGTCTGCGTTTCAAGTGTATGCGGCGCAGCTTATCTGGCCGGCCTCTGAACCGTATCCAAACATGGACACGGCTTTTACTTTCGTCGCGGGACGTGCCTGGGCGCCGCTGTTTGCCATTGTCGGGTTCACGCTGGTGGTGGCGAATTTTGGTTCGGGCATGGGTGCTCAGTTGGGTGCAGCGCGGCTGCTTTATGGCATGGGACGCAGCAATGCCTTGCCGAAATCGTTCTTCGGCGCGGTCGATGCCAAACGGCACGTGCCGCGCAACAACGTCCTGTTTGTAGGGGCGCTCGCATTGGCCGGTGCATTTCTGCTTCCCGCACTGGCCGGAGCCACCACTGGCTATGATCTCGGCGCGAACCTGCTCAACTTCGGCGCGCTGATTGCCTTCATGGGGGTCAATGCTGCGGCATTCGTCCGCTACTATTTGCATGAGCCGGAAAAGAAGTTTGGCAATCTGGCTCCGCCGGTTCTGGGCTTCATCATCTGTTTTTTTCTCTGGATTAGTCTGAGCCCGAAAGCGCTGGTTTTTGGGGCGATCTGGATGGCTGTGGGAATCGCCATCGGCGCCTGGAAGACCAAGGGGTTTCGAGGCAATCTGGTCGACTTCGAATTGCCGCCTGACGAATAAGACCATCGGAGTGTAAATGCTAGGCTCGATCGACATCGTGGCGTTCGTTCCTACTAAGGACTTTGAGAAGGCGAGAGCCTTTTATGAAGGTGCGCTGGGGCTGCGCTTTGTCAAGAATGACGGCTTCGCGATGGTGCTGGATGCGAATGGGATCATGGTGCGGGTGGCGAAGGCGCAGTTCACGCCGGCTCCGTTCACGATTCTGGGGTGGCAGGTGCCTGACATCGAGAAGATCGTGACAGGACTGCAGGGGAAAGGGGTGCAGTTCGAGAGGCTTGGTTTTTTCGAGCAAGATGCTCTCGGAATCTGGACCGCTCCGAGCGGGGATAAGGTGGCGTGGTTCAAAGATCCCGACGGGAATGTTTTGTCGGTGTCACAGCATCCGTGAGTGAAATTGGCTGTGGGAAAAACTTGCAGTTCAGATCGTCGCGCAGAAGTGCCACGCTGTGCTCGACGGGACAGCCGAAGCGGCTGTCCCACATGAGCATCTTCGACCCAAACTTTTACTGCACGTTCCAACCGCTTACTTCTACTGCTGCTTTCGCCGTGCCCAGGTCGCTGGCGCGGTAGGTGGCGGATACTTCGCGCTTCTCGCCAGGCAATAGCGAAATGTAGTTGTCTTCCCAGACTACGGGCAGAATCTCTTCTCCCTTCACGCCTTTGTCCACTTTCAGGCGCACGAAAAAGGCCAGATTGTTGGTGGGATTTTCTATCGTTACGTGGGTGATGGAGTCTTCGCCTTTGCGTTCGGTGTGCTGGGTAACTTTAAGCTTTACCTTGGGAAGTTGCGCCAGGGCAGTGTAGTCGGCGAAGGAGTCGGTCGGGGTCATCCACCACGTGCTCTTCGCCCAGTCCAGGGTCTCAGATTTGGTGGAGAGCCAGTAGAAGTTGGAGCCTACCAGAGTGCCGCCTGCGTTTTCGAGCCGCAGCACCAGGAAGTAGGTCGGACTGAGATCCGCGACATCAGGCAGAGTGAAGATCTTCGCCGTGCTGTCGGAAGGCGCGTCGAGTTTGTTCTCCTGGGAAAACTTTTCCGTCATGTCCAGGTTGTAAATCTTTGTGGTGAGTTTCAGGTTCGACGCATTTTCATACTGGCTGCTGACCAGCCAGATCGAATGATCGTCGTAACCGTAGACTGGGTGAAGAGCTTCCATGGCGCGCTTGGCGCCGAAGTAGCCGCCGGCGGGGCGAAGATAGTAATCGTAGAGATGCCAGATCATGGAAGGCCACGCGTTGTTCAGCATCCACTGAATTACTCCGGTCGATTGGTATTTGTTGCGGCTGTAAGCCTCGTACATGGCGCGCACGCCTTCGTAAGTCTGCAGCTGCGACTTGGTGGCGAAGTCTTCCGCGCTGTCTGATTTGCCGTAGCGGTTGGCGAGGGCATCGCTAAAAACCTTGATGGTCTTAAATTCTCCGCCGCCGGCGTGGTAATTCCAGACCTCGTCGATGGGCCACAGATGATCTTTGCCTACCATGGCGCGAATGCTATCGAGAGGCGGGACCGCCGGTCCCATGCTGGTTTCACTGTTGAAGCCGTAGGCACCGCCGCAGCCGCCGGGATTGCATAGCTTGCGGTTCGGCTGACCGGCAGGAGTGTCCTGCTCCCAATAGCTCGGAGCTATGTATTCGTACGGTCCTGACATCTTTACGCCGCTGTTTCCGGTGACCGTTGTCGCCTTGCCGGTGGCCGAGGAAACTACGGGATTTGGCCACAGGAGCTGCTTTTCGATGTCGAGATACATCTGTTCGACGTCGGGCGGGGGAGGGTTGTCACTGCCGTTCAGCCACATGACCATGCTGGGATGGCTGCGCAGGCGGTAGATTTGATCGCGCAGGGACTGTTGGGCGATTTCAAAATCCTGCGGCTTCCAGCGCGTCCAGCGCTCCCAGAAGTCGCAGCAACACCAGCCGGCCATGACGAGAATTCCTTGGTGGTCGGCGATGTCGAAGAACTCCTGGGTTTCGAGTTTGCCTTCGAGTCGGACCGTGTTGAGTCCCATATCGCGGACGTAGCGAAATTCGTCGTAGAGGCGCTGGGAGTTTTCGCGGAGCATCATGTCGGGGGTCCAGCCGCCGCCTCGGATCAGAATGTTCTTGCCGTTGATGTGGAAGGCGCGGCCGCCGGTCTCGTTTATTTCCGAAGTAACCTGGCGAATGCCAAACCGGGTCTGGGAATAATCGCTGACGACGCCATTGATTTCGAATGCGATGTTCAGCGGATAAAGATTTGGCTTTCCCATCTGCGCCGGCCACCACAGGCGCGGATTGGAGAAGACGAGTTGCGGAAACCGGTCGGCGGTGAAGGTCACGTCTTTGGTTTCGTTGGCGGCGAGTTCGACTTCCTGCTCGAAGAGGACCTTTTCGATCTTGCCTTCCAATTTGCCTTTGACCAGTTGGTTTGTGGCGTTCTTCAGCTGAGCGGTTACGGTGAGCTGCGCGGAATCGTTGGCGGGAAGGTTCAGCCTGGAGACGACTGTGGGATAGCGCAGCGCAACTGGGCCGCTAGTGCTTAGGTAGACTTCGCGCCACAGGCCCATGTTCTTGTCGGGAGGGGCGGGATTCCAATCGACGAAGGTGATGGCTAGATCGCTCTCGGTGGGGGCGAAGACCTGCACTGCCAGGACGTTTTCGCGGCCGGCTTTCACGGCATCGGTCACGTTGAATTCGTAGGTGCGCCAGGCTCCGGCGATGTTGTCAGAGTTGGCGATTTGTTTTCCATTCAGCCAGATGTTGGCTCGGTAGTTAATTCCTTTGAAATTCAGCCAGACGGTTTTTCCGGCGTAGGTCGCCGGCGCGGCGAATTGTTTGCGATACCACCAGGAGACGGCGTAGGGACTATCGGTCTGCATGGCGATATTGGAAAAATTTCCGCCGACGGGGTAGGTGACGCCGGGGAACTGGCGGAGGTTCATGGCGAAGAACGGGTCGGGGAGGGTTTTGTCTTTGACCAGCGCCGCGACCACCGTCGTGGGTATCGTGGCGTCGTGCCATCCCCGGGGAACGAAAGCTGGGGTGGAAATGATCTCGCCCTTGGCATCGACCTTGGCGGAGGATTGCAGTGTCCAATGTTCGCGGAGAGCCAGTTTGTCGGGGGACGCTGGGGTGCCGGGCTTGGACGGGGGAGTGTTTGCGGCCAGGACGGACTGCGCACTCAGAAATGAGACCAGCCACAAAAGTGCAAACAGGTGTTTGGGGAAAGCGAGGCGTGCTGTGGAGTTCATTTTGCTCCCTCGGGGGCTGCGTTACCGTGGACCTTGGTCCGGAATAAGAGGGATAACATGTCTATTGATACGTTTCAATGGGTGATTTTATGCGTCATCCAGAGAAGAGTTCGGCGGGTGAAGAGCCAGAGACGCGGAGTGCCGTAGAAACGCCTTGCGGGGCTTGGTGCAGTGGATGCGGGTATCCCCTCGGCTTCGGCTCGGGGGGTAGGCTCTTCGACTGCGGTTGCGCGTCGCGTTCGCGAAGCCCAACCTTCGCTCAGCATGACAGGGGTTGGAGCGATTGATTAGTTTATAATTATTGATTCTACGCACACTTCCGGAGTGAGAAGAAGATGATTCGATTTCTGCAAACTGAAGGACCGGTCAAGAAGGTTGTACTGAGCGGACTGTTGCTGCTGATTTGCGGGGCCATGGTGTATTCGTTCGTCCCAGGCGCAGGCACTAACGATACGCTCAGCAAGCCGGGGGTCGTTGCCAAAGTGAATGGCGAGGATGTGACCGCCGAGCAGGTGCGGGAGACGGCACGCGAGATGGCGCAACAGCAGGCGCAGCAGTACGGGGCGCAGGCTTCGATGATCATGTCCTTTCTGATCTCGCAGGACACTCCGCGAGCCGCCGAACAGTTGATTGACAAGCAGGCGTTGCTGGCGGAAGCGCAGCGCATGGGGTTGAAGTCTTCGCCACAGGACGTGAAGGACGAACTGCAGCACGGCCGCTATGCCGGAGTCTTCTTTCCGGGGGGAAACTTCATTGGTGAGGCTGAGTACCAGAATCTGCTGCAGCAGCACAACCTCACTCCTGCGACTTTCGAGGACAGCGTGGGTAAGGAGATTGTGATCAGTAAGCTGCAGACGCTGATCACCGGCGGCGCGTCGGTAAGCGACGCGGCCATCCGCCAGGAGTTCGTCAAGCAGGATACGAAAGTGAAGTTCGATTATGCCGTATTGAAGGAGGACGACATCAAGAAAGGCCTTCATCCCACAGCGGAGGAACTCAAGGCCTTTTACGACAGCCACCTGAAGAGTTACACGAACTCCATTCCCGAGAAGCGCAAGATCAAGTACGTGGTGCTCGACACGGCGAAGGTCCAGGCCGGGGTGCAGGTTACGCACGACGATTTGCAGGCTTATTACAATCAGCACCGCGACCAGTATCGCGTGGCCGAGCAGGCGAAGGTCAGCCACATTCTGATCAAGACGCCGCTTCCGGGGGCTGATGGCAAGGTGGATGAGAAGGGCGTGGCCGAGGCGCAGAAGCGGGCGGAAGATTTGCTGAAGCAACTCAAGGCCGGGGCGAAGTTCGAAGACCTGGCGAAGAAGTATTCCGAAGATCCGGGGAGCGCGAAGGAAGGCGGATCTCTGGGCTGGATCGGGAAGGGCCGGACGGTTCCTGAGTTTGAGAAAGCCGCGTTTTCGTTGCCCAAGGGGCAAATGAGCGGCCTGGTGAAGAGCAGCTACGGTTTCCACATTATTCGGGTTGACGACCGGCAGGACGCGCACATGAAGACGCTCGATGAGGTTAAAGGCGAGATCGAGCCCATCGTGAAGCAGCAGAAGACGCAGGAGATTGCACAGAAGCAGGCCGAAGATCTGCTGCAACAGGCCAAGACGCAGGGGCTGGATGCTGCGGCGGCGGCGAAGGGTGTATCGGTTATGACCTCGGATTTCTTTGGCCGCAGCGATGTAGTGCCGGGACTGGGGCCGTCGCCGCAGTTGATGGACGCCCTATTCGGCGCGGCGGAAAAGACGCCGCCGGAGATGGCTGCGACGTCCCAGGGTTTCGCGGTGTTCCAGTTGCTCGCGGTGAAGCCGCCGTCTACGCCTACGTTCGATGAGATTCGCGCGCGGGTGGAGGAGCAATTCAAGAGCGAGCGATCGAGCCTTCTGCTGTCGCAGAAGACGCAGGAACTTTCCGATCGCGCGAAGACGGAACATGATCTGAAGAAGGCCGCAAAAGAGTTGGGCGCCACGGTGAAGACGAGCGATTTCGTGTTGCCCGATGGTCAGGTTCCCGATCTTGGCTCCATGACTGGACAAGCCTCGGTGGTATTCAGCATGAAGCCGGGAGACATCAGCGGGCCGATCAACAGCGGAGCTAACGGGGTGGTAATTTCCTTAGTTCAGGTGCAGGCTCCAACGGAGGCGGACTTCGCGGCCAAGCGCGATCAGATTCGGGATATGCTGATGCAAGGCAAGCAGCAGGAGATCTTCGAGCTGTATGTGACCAATCTGCGCGGCCAGATGGAGAAGTCGGGCAAGATCAAGGTCAACCAGGAAGAAATGAAGGGCTTGACCCGTGCGGCAAGCGAGCCGGGGGCTTAGCGGGCTGGTCTTCGGTTGATGTATCCCTTAGAAACTGTCATCCCGATGCCGAAGAACCGAGATCCCTCGCTTCGCTCGGGATGACAAATATGTTTGTTATAGATCAGGCTTCTATTAGGAATTCATACTAGGAAACCCAGGTAGTGACCGAGTTGCATGCCGTTTCCACGCGCCGCAGGCATTTTGTTACATCCCACGTCGTTGCCTTCGCGCGGCGGCATCGGTGATTTTGGTCCAGCAGCTTATTCTTTCGTCGATTCACTCGCCTCCGCTCGCCAGGGACTGTGGCAGGTTCTTCCACTGGGTCCGCTAGGGTACGGGAATTCGCCTTATTCTTCCACGTCGGCGTTTGCCGGGAACCCGCTGTTGATCAGCCTCGAGCGCCTGGCCAGCCACGGCTGGATCGATCAAGCAAAAATCTCCTCGCTTTCCTCCGACTCGGGTGCGGTCGAGTACGACCAGGTGTTTGCCGTGAAGATGCCGCTGCTATTTGCGGCTGGGCGCAATTTCGTTACTTCAGCCTCGGCGGGCGCGCGCCAGCGTTTTGAGCGTTTTTGTTCGGAGAATGGATGGTGGCTCGACGATTTTGTTTTGTTTGATGCGCTGCGCGCGCAGCAGAAATTGGCGAGCTGGAACGAATGGCCGGCGGGGTTGGCGCAGCGTGAACCGGGCGCACTGGAGCAGGCGCGCAAGGAGTTGGCCGGTAACCTGAAGATCCGTTGCGCACTGCAGTTTGCCTTCTACGAGCAGTGGCAGGCGCTACGGCGGTATTGCTCAGAGCGCTCGATTCGCATCGTGGGCGACGTTGCCATTTTCGTGAATTACGACAGCGCCGACGTCTGGATGCACCGCGAACTCTTTCGGCTGAAAGAAAATCTGGAACCGGAAGTCGTGTCTGGCGTGCCCCCGGACTTCTTCAGCAAGACGGGGCAGCGCTGGGGAAATCCACTTTACCGCTGGGATGTGATGAAGGCTAAGGGATACGAGTGGTGGATCCAGCGCTTGCGTTGGGCGACGCGGCATTGCGACTACGTGCGACTGGATCACTTTCGCGGGTTCGACCAGTTCTGGGAGATTCCGGCGGCGGATCCGACGGCGATTAACGGGCGCTGGGTGGATGGTCCGCGAGACGATCTATTTTTGAAACTGCGTGAGGCCCTCGGCGGGTTGCCGTTCTTCGCGGAAGATCTAGGTTACATCACCCCGGAGGTTCATGCTTTGCGGAACCGTTTGCAGATGCCGGGAATCGCGGTGCTGCAATTTGGGTTCGGCGATGAAGGCGCGCACATGTACTTGCCGCACCGCGCCTCGGGCAAGGTCATTTATACCGGAACGCACGATAATGACACCACCGTGGGCTGGTTCCGGGCCGGCGCCGCCGATCACGAGCGGCGCAACGCGGAAGCCTACCTCGGGCGCTGCGACGATGGGATTCATTGGGCGTTCATTCGCGCAGCGCAAAATTCGCCCGCCGAGTTTGCGCTGATCCCGTTGCAGGATGTGCTGGGCTTGGGCAGCGAGGCCCGCATGAACACGCCCAGTCTGCACGGCGGGAATTGGAAGTGGCGGTTGGCTCCGGGGCAGTTTACAGCTGAATTGACCGCAAAACTCTCCCACCTCGCCGAAATGACGGATCGGTTGCCCCAGGCGGTTCCTGTTCGGGCGGAGGAAGACTTCGCGGCCTGAGACGCCCGTCCATGGCCGATTGTTAATGGAGCGTTAAAGCGTAGACGAGGCTTTGCGGCTCATCGCGGATCGTGTATAGAGATTACGGAGAATTTTCTTGGCGACGGAACCCATTATCGAAGCACGAGCGATTGAGAAGTCCTATCCTCAGCCGGACGGGACGCGCATTCAGGTGGTGGGGCTCACGGACTTTGCCGTCGAGCCGGGAAAAATCATTGCTCTGCTGGGGGCGTCCGGCTGCGGCAAGTCTACTCTGCTCCGCATTCTGAGCGGGCTCTCGCAACCATCGTCGGGAGCGTTGTTCTGGCACGGCAAGCCGCTGGGCGGCGAATCGCCGAACGTGGCGATCGTCTTCCAGAGTTTCGCGTTGTTTCCGTGGCTTACCGTACTGGAAAATGTGGAAGCTCCGCTGGAAGCGCGGGGCGTGGCTGCCGTGGAACGCCGCAAGCGGGCGCTTCGCATGGTGGATACTGTGGGCCTCGATGGTTTTGAGACGGCATATCCCAAGGAGCTTTCCGGCGGGATGAAGCAGCGCGTCGGCTTCGCGCGCGCGCTGGTGGTGGAACCAGAAGTGCTGTTCATGGATGAGCCTTTCTCTGCGCTCGATGTACTGACAGCGGAAAATCTGCGCGGCGAACTTTTGGAACTTTGGCTTAGCAAGAAGATGCCCACCAGCGCGATCTTCATCGTGACACACAACATCGAGGAGGCGGTGATGCTGGCGGACCGCATTGTGGTGCTGGGCAGGAACCCGGCTCGCATCCGGGCGGACTTTAATGTGCGTCTGATGCATCCTCGCGACCGCAAGTCGAGCCGCTTTGTGGAACTGGTGGACTACATCTACAAAATCATGACCGAGCCGGACGTTGACCATACCTTGCCCGATCCGGAAAGTACGGGGGAGATTGTGGTGCCACCGGGAGGCTTGAAACGTGGGCAAGCGCCGGTGAGGATGAGCAAATACCAGATTCTGCCGCATGCCCGCGTGGGCGGAATCGCCGGCCTGATCGAACTGTTGCACGATCGCGGCGGACGCGAAGATCTTTTTCGCCTCAGCGAAGAATTAGTGATGGACGTGGAGGACCTGTTGCCCATTCTGGAGGCCTGCCAGTTGCTGGGTTTCGCGAGGTTGAAAGAGGGCGATGTGCAACTCTCGGGGCAGGGAGTGAGGTTCGCGGACGCTGACATTCAGGCGCGCAAAGTTTTATTCCGCGAGGCGGCGCTGGAACACGTCACCATCCTGAAGCAGATTGACAGCATTCTGAAGCGGAAGTCCGACCACGCCATCAACGACGAATTCTTTCATGACATTCTGGATGAACATTTTTCGGAGGAGGAAGTGCAGCGCCAGTTTGATACTGCCATGAATTGGGGGCGCTATGCGGAGATTTTCGATTATGACCGGGAGAGTGGGCGGCTGGTGCAAACCGAAGCCGTACAAACGGAATCGGCACACACTGAGCCTGGGCCTTCCGAAGCGGCGGCAACCGTGCCGACCACTGAGAATCACGATTCGACTTCCACTCCAAACTAATTGAGCTTTTGAATTCATGAAAAAGAGCATCACGCTGCGGGGATTCTCGGCGTATCGTCTGTGGACGCAGTTGCCGCGGATCGAAGTTTCGCATTTGCCCGACGTCATCATGTTCGGCGCGGGGATTGCGTTGTTTTATGCCGTGTTGACGGTGGGGCGTTCCTGGTTTGGCCCATTTGCGCCATCGGTTGAGATTTCGCGCAGTCTGCGAGCGCTACCGGCTTACGCGGGTTACTCGCTTTTGCGCATCACGATCGCTTACGTACTGAGTCTGGGATTCGCTCTGGTGTATGGCTATGTGGCGGCGTACAACCCGCGCGCAGAGCGCTTCATGCTTCCACTGCTCGACGTGCTGCAGTCGATCCCCGTGCTCAGTTTTCTTCCTGGCGTGATGCTGGCGATGGTGGCGTTGTTTCCCGGGCGACAGCTCGGAGTGGAATTGGGTGCGATTCTCCTGATTTTCACCGGTCAGGTATGGAACATGGCCTTCAGCTTTTACGCTTCGCTGAAGAGCATTCCGAAAGATATGCGGGAAGCGGCGGAGATCTACCGCTTCAGCTGGTGGCAGCGCTTCACGCAGATGGAGTTGCCATTTTCGGCGATCGGACTGGTGTGGAACTCGATGATGTCGGTGGCCGGAGGCTGGTTTGCGCTGATGGTGTGCGAAATGTTCGTGCTGGGCTCGCGCGATTTTCGTCTGCCCGGCCTGGGCTCATATCTGCAGACCGCAGCCAGCGCGGGCGACACGGCCTCGATTGTCTGGGGCGTCGCCACCATGGTGTTGGTGATTGTGCTGCTGGATCAGTTTGTGTGGCGGCCGGTGATCGCGTGGGCGGAGAAGTTCAAAGTCGAGCAGGTGGAGAGTACGGACGCTCCGCGATCATGGGTGCTCAACCTGGTGCAGCACTCGAGTGGGCTGGCCCGAATTCGGCAGAAGACGCTGCGGCCGCTGGGCGAGCGAGTGCTGCTCTATTTTGCGCAGAAACATTCTGAGGAACGCCCGGAAGAGCCTGCTGCGGCGTGGCGGGAATGGATGCTCCGCGGGTTGGGGGTGCTGGCGCTCGGGGGCATTGGCTATGGCGTGGTTCGGGTCGCGATTATTCTCAGCGGCGTGGGGAAGGCTGAATTGCATGCGACCGCCCTGGGTCTGGGGGCGACGTTTCTGCGCGTGAATCTTGCGTTGCTGATCGGCGCGTTGTGGACGATTCCGGCGGGAGTGGCGATCGGTTTTAATCCCAGACTCGCGCGAATCGCGCAGCCGCTGGCGCAGATTGCGGCCTCGGTGCCGGCGACGGCGCTGTTGCCGGTAATCCTGTTGGTGCTGATTCGCCTGGGGGGCGGCCTTGGACTCGCGTCGATCGTCGTGTTGCTGCTGGGAACGCAGTGGTATGTGTTGTTTAACGTAATCGCAGGGGCGATGGCGATCCCAACCGACTTGAAGGAATGCTGCTCGGTCTTCCGAGTGCGGGGATTCGAGCGCTGGAAGAAGCTGATCCTGCCGGGAATTTTTCCTTATCTCGTGACTGGGCTGGTGACGGCTTCCGGAGGAGCGTGGAACGCCAGCATCGTGGCGGAGTACTTTCATTTCAAAGGACAGATTTACACCACGACGGGATTGGGCGCGACCATCCAGCAGGCTACTGACAGCGGCGATTTCCACTTGCTGCTGGTTGCGACCATGATGATGGCGGCGACCGTGGTGACGATTAACCGGTTGGTGTGGCGCAAGCTTTATGGGCTGGCGGAAACCAGGTTCCGGCTGGAGACCTAGGCAGCCGCGACGAGCGAAACTCAGTTCTTCGGTCTCAATTTTGTTGTCTGGCTCGGCAGGATGCAGGATTCCGCAGCGGCTTTGAGAGCAGCTTCCAACCGTACTCCCAGCTCGGCTAATTCTTCGGGGCTCATCAACTCTTGCAGCTGCTCGAAGAGCTGGCGTTCTTCTTTTCGGATGTGGCTGGAGAGACTTTGGGCGAATGCAGGCAAAGTCTTGACCGACATGGTGCGTGCCTTGGCTTGTGAAAAGGACTCGCGCAGCTCGGCGTGATCGGCGACCAATTCCTCCACGAGCGGGATTAGTTTGCGGAGCCGGCGAGCTGCCGGGAACAGCACTTGTTCTTCGGCCGAGAAATGAATGTTGATTTCCTGTTCGAAGTGTTGTTCGATCTCTGACTGCCAGACGTCCAGGTCCGCGACGGGGATGGGTTGAGCGCGATCGATGCGCACGCATAGGGCCAGAGCGCGCTGATGCTGGTGCGAGAGTGGAATCAGATTCTTATCGCGCAGCATGGGTTTGCTCTTGAGATTGCGAATGAGTGCCGTCCCTTACGGGACTCGATCTCTCGGCCCACCGTCCCCGGACTTACGTCCGGGGCTAATGAATGTCGTCGCTGGGCGACTCGAGTTGAGCCGGCCTGAACGGCAGGGTTCACGCTACGCTTACCGGCTCTGACGGCTCGGTGATTGCTGGACGTACCGTCAGCCAGTCGGTGCGCACGCGCTCCCACTCCTGAATCAGCATGCCGTTGGCCTCAAAGAAGGTGCGGATCCGTGCGCGCTCCCATCCCGCAACTTCCTCGAGAATGGGCGCCAGCACTGCGAGAGCGCTGGTGCTGAGCACGGTGCGCTTCGCGATCTGGGAAATGTGGGGCGACTCCGAGACTGCGATGGTGAGTCCATCGCGCGCGTTGACGTGCAGCATCACGTTGATGTCAGAGCTGCCGTCCCCGGAATAGATGACATGATCGGGGCCGATAACGTGCTGGGCCAGCAACTGGTCGAGGACCGCCACTTTGCCGTAGCCCGCGGTGGCTCGAATGATGGTATCGATCTCGCCGGAAGCCTTGTAGCGAAACTCAGTGCCGAAAATGTGATCTTGCGGAACGATGCCCTCGAGGGCCGAATAGATCACCTCGACCGGCGCGGCGGAGAGAACATAAAAGTCGAAGAAGTGCCCGTCCACGCCGGTTTCGAGGATCTGGTAGAGCAGCTTGATGTCGCCTTTGAGGCGGATGCGTTTGCCTACTTCGTGAAGATGTTCTTTGCGGACTTTAGCTTTGAACTCGGGATCGTGGAGCAGAAGATAGGCGAGCTCGGCCCCCTGCTGCACCAGGTTGATCTTCGCCATGCCTTTGGCTTTACGTTCGAACTCTGCGGTGGAAATGCCGACCAACTCGGCGAGCACGTAGCCGGAGTCCTTGAAGGTGAGCGTCTGGTCGAAATCGCTCGCGAAAATATAGTGTTTTAAGGGCTTATCTGCCATAGAGCTTAGATTCGGGGCGAACCCGGACGGCCCATTAAAAGAATCGATGGGGATTATATGCTGCTCCCCTTAAATCATTGTTAACAAACGAGTGCACAAACTGCGCGGTTCAGTTCAGAACCTGCAATGCACGAAAATGCCTGCCTTTACTAAATTCGCGGACGCGTCCAGAATAAGGAGTCCCGCTTGCGATGCTGTGATTGACAGAGGAACGGGCAGGGAGCCATCGGAGTCAGCCGAAAACCTGACAAAATATACAGGAGCCCTCATGCCAGTAACTGGTGAACTGATCCGTGCGATGAATTATGTGGAAGACATCACGGCCACGCTGCGCCGTATCTGCATCTACATTCCCAACATGAACACGGAGGAGCGCAAGCGGTTGGCAGAGAGCTTGCGTGCTACCGGCGGCGCCATCAATGCCGCGATTGTGGATCTGGAAAAGGTGGGTCCGTAGTGGCAGAGGTTAAAACCGTCGCCGTGATCGGGGCCGGTATTATGGGCCGCGGCATTGCGCATGCTGCGGCGATCGGCGGCTATCGCACCATTCTTGAGGATCTGTTGCCAGGGGCGTTGCGCCGCGCGGAGAGCGAGATCCGGGCCAATCTTGATAAAGCAGTCGAGTTAGGGAAAGTGCCGGCGCCTGATGCCGACGCCGCGTTTCGGCGCGTGGAATATGCCGGCTCGGTGGAAGAGGCGGCGCGCGAAGCTGACCTGGTGATTGAAGCGGTTCCGGAAGAGATGGAGTCGAAAATTGAGATTTTCACTCTGCTCGACAAGATCTGTCGTCCCGCGACGATTCTGGCGTCGAACACGTCTTCTCTGAGTGTCACCGAAATTGCCAGCGTTACTTACCGCGCGAAGAAGTGCGTCGGGATGCACTTTTTCAATCCCGTACACAAGATGAGACTGATTGAGGTCGTGCGGGCTCTGGAAACCGATGACGACACGCTGGCTACCGCGGTTGAAGTCGGGGAGCGGATGAAGAAGGAAGTTGTGGTGATCAAGGAATCGCCGGGATTTATCACTAGCCGCATCAATGCGATGATCGGTAACGAAGCGTTTTATATGCTGGAGGAAGGGATCGCCTCGGCGGCGGACATCGACAAGGCGTTGAAGCTGGGACTCAACCATCCCATGGGGCCGTTCGAGCTGGTCGATCTGGTGGGACTCGATACGCGGCTCAATATTCTTGAGTATCTGCATAAAACTTTGGGCGAGAAATACCGTCCGGCGCCGCTGCTGGTGCAGTATGTGAAGGCGGGGCGGTTGGGGCGGAAAGCTGGGCGCGGGGTGTATGAGTATCCGGAGGTCGCGGCTGCGGCGGGGAAAGCAGGTTCCTCAACGGGCTAGCGGCCGGTTCGGAATGACAAAGATGACAGAAGTGGTACGCCTACCCGTCGCAGCTTAGGTTGGTCCTGCGGCCGAAGTTCAAGCCCGACAAGGACTCGACTCTCTCCTGCTCGATTCCCTTGCTCGCGATCAGCACTTGGAAACTTTCGCCCATCCCTGCGGGCGTGACCAGGCGCTTGAGTTGTAGCGCGACCTTGGCGCGCTCTTGCGGCAGGCGGCATTCTTCGAAGGCGTCGGCAAACTGGTTCGCTTCGCCAATTCCCATCAGGAATTGGGATTGCGTCATCAGCTTCCGTGTGCGCATGCCATGTTTTTCCGCGGCGGCGGCGAGCGCGGTGAAGTTTACGTCGGCGGTTATGTCTTGTTCTCCGGGGGCTTCGTAGGGATTGGCGCTGATTGAGTGCTGGCGAAGGGCCTTTAGCGTGCCGCGATGGCGTCCGGCGAGCTGCTCTTCGCGGGTGTAGCCGTAGTCGATGGCGAGGAGGAATCCGCGTTGGATGCTGGCAGCGATTCTGTCCATGAATCGCTGTGCAGCTAGAGGCACTTCGAGGCGTTCGCCCGGGCCGGGATGGATCGAGTGGCGGTCGAGGAATTCGAGTTCTTCGGGCGATGATTGCGCCCAGGTTTCGATGAGGTGGCCGTCGCGTGCGTCGATGCGCACGGAACCTTTTGTGCTGAGGATTTCGACTGGAAGCGCGTCGAAGAATTCGTTGGCGAAAACGATAGTTGGCGGGTTGAAGGCCGGCTCCTCGTGGAGGGGATGGAGTCCCACGACTTCCGCTTTTCCAGACTCGATGTGATGCCCCAGAGTCTCTCTGATTCTCTCGCGCAAGGCTGGCGAGCTTTCGACCAAAATGTAGCGCAGCGCGCGGAAGAAATCCGGAAACTTCTGTTCTGACCAGCCCAGAACGTCTTGGGCGAACAAGCCGCGGCCGGGGCCGAGTTCAAGCAGTTCGATTTGCTCCGGCGAGCCGAGGGCGCCCCACATTTCTTCGAACTGGCGGGCGAGGAGGCGGCCGAAAACGGCGTGGACGTCACTCGAGGTGTAGAAATCGCCGGCCTTGCCGAACTGTTCGGCGTTTCGGGAATAGTAGCCGAGTTCAGGATGGTAGAGGCAGAGCTCCATGTAGCGCGAGAAGGGAATGGGACCGCGTTCGTGGATTTCCTGCTCGATTTTCCGGCGTAAGAGATTCACAGTCCCTTCCGTCGGCGGTCGGAGCGGTCCTGCGGGGTGCGGATGAACATTTCGACGAAGTAGTCGTGCAGCGCGTCGTAGAGCTGGCGCTGGAAGCTCCATTCGAACTGGGGATGGTCGAGGTCGCGGGGATGGAAATCGAGGTAATACGTATGCACGGGGACGGACGGGTCTTTGAACTGGATGATTAATTCCACGCCTTCGCCTTTGGCGCGAGCGGAAAAGTTCAGCAAGGGATGCTCGTAGAGACGGAGTTGGGCCAGGACTCGGTCCAGGCGGGTAGTGGCGGTTTCGGGCATGGGGGGATTGTAAAGCAGGCGGATAAGTTGAGCTGAAAGGGATCCTTCGACTCCGTTGTTGCTTCGCTTCGCGAACCAACAACTCCGCTCAGGATGACAGTCTCAATTAACAAGAACTACTCGTAGCGCAGGGCTTCTATGGGGTTCAGCCTGGCGGCTTTGATTGCCGGCAGCATGCCGCTGACTATTCCTACGAAGCTTAGGATGACCGTCGACCAAATCAGCGTGGCGAAGTCGATGTAGAGGTGGATGTCGCCCTCGTTGGCATCTTCGATGAATGCGCTCCACAGCGTAAGCGAGCCCACGCTCCAGGAAACCAGATAAGCCAGAATCACGCCCAGCATGCCGCCAATTGCTGTAATCACCAGAGCTTCGGCCAGGAACTGGAAAAGAATGTGCCAGCGCCGGGCTCCCAGAGCCTTCTCGACGCCAATTTCCCGGGTACGTTGGGTCACCGAGACCAGCATAATGTTCATCAGGCCGACGCCGCCGATTCCGAGCGTGAGCAAGCCGATGAAGCCGAGCAGAATCTTGATGCCCACTGTGATTACGGTGAGATCGGCGAGATCTTTTACCGCATCGAAGACGAAGATGGCGCGTTCGTCCTTGGGATCGAAGTTGTGATGGAAGGACATGGAATTGCGCAGGGCCTGCACCATCTTGCTATGGTCGCCTTCATAATCCATCATGATGCCGTCAAGATAGTAGGTGTTCTTCAGGTCGCTCATGGAGCTGTAGGGGACATAAACCAGCGAGTTCATGTCTTCGTCGCCGTTGGAAATGGTGTGCCGGAGGACGGCGATCACCTTGTAGGAGACTCCATCGACGCGAACGGATTCGCCCAGCGCATTCTGGCCGGAGAAGAGTTTTTTCCTTACGGTGGACCCGATGACGGCGACGCGGGCATGGGTGAAATCGTCCTGCTCGCCGAAGAATGAGCCTTCTCCGACGTCGAGGGCGCGAATTTTCTCGTAGGTGGAATAGATTCCGTGAACGCCATAGCTTCCGCTGCGCGTGCCGAACGCCACCAGGCTTTGCTTATCCACCTCAGGGGAAATGCGGGTGAGCATGGGGCATTCGGCTCGAATGAAGTCGAGATCGTCACGGGTCAGACGAACCTGCATGCCGGCCTTGGTGCCACCCGCTTGCAGGGAAGTGCGCCCCGGAAAGATGGCGACCAGGTTGCCTCCAAAGGTGCGGAAGGCAACCATCAAAGCGTCTTGAAAGCCGGTGCCGTAAGCCAGCAGTAAAACCACCGTGGCAATGCCCCACGCCATGCCCAGCATGGTGAGCAGGGAGCGGCGGCGGTTATGTTTAAGCGCGTTGAAAGCCTGTGTGCCCAGGTCGCCCAGCATGATTACTCCTGCCTCAACGCTTCCACGGGTGGAAGCAGCGCGGCCTTGCGCGCGGGATAAAGACCAGCTGCGATGCCGGCCACAGACAGCGAGAGAATGGCAAGCACGGCGGAAGCAGGCACGATGCGTGGGGTGTCGAATCCTTCCGGGGAAGGCAACTGCGCCAGCAGGGCCACGAAAGTGGTGGTGATTGCCAGGCCGATGCCTCCACTGAAGGCTGTAAGGAAAGCTCCTTCGACAAAGAACTGCGTCAGGATGTTGCGGTGCGTGGCGCCTAATGCCTTGCGCAGACCGATTTCCCGCGTCCGTTCGCTCACCGAAACCAGCATGATGTTGATGATGCCGATGGCGCCGAGGCCGAGAGTAACGATCCCCACCACTCCCAGGAAATAATCCATCGCATCAAAGATTTTGGCCACGCGGATGGCTCCGTCGATCGTGTCCCAGTCCATGAATGCGTCGTCGAGGCTGGGATCGAAACCGTGGCGCCGGGCGATGATGGCGTGAACTTCATGCAGGGCTTCGAGGTGCAGTTCTTTCTTGATAGGTCGGTAGTTGATGAAGGAGATTGCATTCTCTGTGTTCTGGGCCTTGAGCGGGAAGAGCATGCGCATGGTTTCGAAAGGCACGAAGATGCGGTGGTTAGTGCCGTTCTCGCCTTCTTTGCCAATCTTGGGGATGACACCGATCACTTTGAAATCCATGTCATTGAGCAGGATGGTGCTGCCCACGGCGGGCTGCCCGGGGAACATGTTCTTGAGCAGTTCCCATCCCACGACGGCAACCCGGCGATGCTGGGAGTTGTCCTCGTCATTGAACCAGCGTCCGGGGTCGGTTGGGAGGGTTCGAATCTGGCTGTACTGGGGAACTACGCCGAAAACCTGGCCGTTGGTGGACCCGAAATCGCTGACGGCGCGGATGTCGTCGCGCTCCAGGACCGGAGAAACCGCGCGCAAAAATCTGTTCTGGTCGCGAATGGCGAAATAGTCGGCGTAGGTGAAGTAGTAAGGCTGGCCAGACTGATAACTGCCGGCTACGGCCGGGATGCGGCCGGGGAAAATGAACATAATATCGGCACCAAGTTCGGCCATGTTCTTCTCCTGACCGCTGCGGAAGCCTTCTCCCAGGCCTACCAGAAGCAGCAGAGAGCCGACGCCCCAGGCAATTCCGAACATAGTGAGGAATGAGCGCAGCTTGTGCGCCCAGAGCGTGGACAGTGACTGCCGTACGATGTCGAGAAGTATTCGCATGAGATACACCCCCACGCCTCCGGGGAGGTGCGTGGGGGTCCCGGGCAACGCTCAGGCGAGGGGTCTCATGTCCCACCCAAACGGTTCTCGTTCAAGCATCTGATCAGTAGTACGCAGCCGGGTCATGCGAAGTTCCCTGCCGTCGTTGATTATTAGACCGCGCGAAAGCAAAAAGGGTTAGCTGGGAATGAAAAACGAGGAGGCCTGCGGTTCAGGCGAAAGCTGCGGTTCAGCCGAAGCTGCGCGTTGATTATTTCTTATCAGAACTCGAAGTACCCTCCGGAGGTTGCGGAGCGCTGGGCGCCGTCGGTACCGGTCGCTGGGAGTAAGCCTAAGATTCCGCTCAGGTTCTGCCAGGCGGCCTGGTTCAGCGCGGGATCGGAGCCGACGAGATCGCGGATCATATCCCATGCAGCCAGGTTGAGGGCCCCTTCGGGTGGTGGCCCCATGGCCAGGGAGACCGAGCACTGGGGGCAGAAAGAGATACGGTGGGCCGTCGACTTCTGGCGCG
>Ga0307476_10000439_pt1 | contig 33123 bp, 35 predicted proteins | sample atmos_gasesECM2C_2_FD_203314 | JGI IMG/M metagenome (GOLD analysis project Ga0307476, IMG submission 203314) | Hardwood forest soil microbial communities from Morgan-Monroe State Forest, Indiana, United States - atmos_gasesECM2C_05 | ecosystem: Environmental > Terrestrial > Soil > Temperate...
ACTCACCGGCACGCAAATCCAGCTGGTGCCCTATCGCGGCGCGGCGCCGGCGCTGACCGACCTGCTCGCCGGCCAGATCGACCTGCGCATGGCAGCGGAAGCGTCGCAGATGCTGCCTTATCTCAAGAGCGATACGGTCAAGGCCTTCGCCATCATGGGCAAGACGCGCTGGCCGTCGGCGCCCGACATCCCGACCATCGAAGAGGCCGGCGTGCCCGAACTGGCGCTGTCGTTCTGGCAGGCGTTCTGGGCGCCGAAATCGACGCCTGACGCCATCGTCGCCAAGCTCAACGCCGCAGCGGTCGCCGCCCTGGCCGACGCCGCGACCCGGCGGCGCCTGGACGATCTCGGCCAGGAGATTCCGCCGCGCGAGCAGCAGACCCCGGCGGCGCTCGGCGCCTTTCACAGGTCCGAAATCGACAAGTGGTGGCCGATCATCAAGGCGGCGGGTATCAAGCCGGGATGATCCACCTTTGACGGCTTGGGCAACAGCGCGCCACAATGGCGGTGCATCCTCCGCGATTGGTTAAAGGATATTCATGTCGCCGCTCAGCAATCTCGCCACTCGCGATGTCGAGACCTTGGTGCATCCCTACACCAATCTGTCCGGCTTTCGCGACACTGGGCCGCTCATCGTCGAGCGCGGCCAGGGCGTCTATGTCTACGACACCGACGGCAAGCCTTACATCGAAGGCATGGCGGGGCTGTGGTGCACGGCGCTCGGCTACGGCAACGAGGAACTGGTCGAGGCCGCGGCGGCGCAGATGCGCAAGCTGTCGTTTGCGCACCTCTTTACGGGCAAGAGCCATGACCCGGCCATCGAGCTTGCGGAGAAACTCAAGGAGATCGCGCCGGTGCCGATCTCCAAGGTTTTCTTTTGCAATTCCGGATCCGAGGCCAACGACACCCAGGTCAAGCTGGTCTGGTATCTCAACAACGCGCTCGGCCGGCCGAACAAGAAAAAGATCATCAGCCGCGTGAAGGGCTATCACGGCGTCACCATCGTGGCGGCGTCGCTGACCGGGCTGCCGGCGAACCACCGCGACTTCGACCTGCCGCTGCCGGGCTTTCTGCACACCAGCTGCCCGCATCATTATCGTTTCGCACAGCCCGGCGAGAGCGAAGAACAATTCGCCACGCGCCTCGCCGATGAGCTCGAAGCGATGATCGTCAAGGAAAGCCCCGACACGGTGGCGGCGTTCATCGCCGAGCCGGTGATGGGCGCCGGCGGCGTGATCGTGCCGCCGAAAACCTATTTCGAAAAGATCATGAAGGTCTGCGAGAAGCACGACGTGTTCATGATCTCCGACGAGGTGATTTGCGGCTTCGGCCGGCTCGGCACGACGTTCGGCTGCGAAACGCTGAACTTCAAACCGCATTCGATTTCGGTCGCCAAGGCGCTGTCGTCGGCCTATCTGCCGATCGCCGGCGTGATGATTCCGGAGACGATGTATCAGGCGCTGCTGGCCGAGAGCAAAAAGATCGGCGTGTTCGGCCACGGGTTCACCTATGGTGGCCATCCGGTGTCGGCCGCGGTGGCGCTCAAGGCGCTCGAAATCTACGCCCGCGACCGCGTCTTCGAGACTGCAGCCGCACGGGCGCCGCAATTCCAGGCCCGGCTCGCCGCGCTTAATCAACACCCGCTGGTCGGCGAGGCGCGCGGGCTCGGCCTGATCGGCGGCGTGGAACTGGTCGCCGACAAACGCGACAAGCGAAGCTTCGCCCCGCAGCACGGCGTCGCCGCCAAAGCGGTGCAATTCGCCGAAGCCGAAGGCCTGATCGTGCGCGCGGTGCTGGGCGATGTCATTACGCTGTGTCCGCCTTTGGTTATCAGTGCGGCCGAGATCGACGACCTGTTCGACCGGCTCAGCCGCGCGCTCGACAGGACGCTGGATTGGGTTAACGGCGCGCGCCTCGCGCAGACGTGAAGGCGCGGTAACACACTGTCATCACTTGCACGCTATAAGCCGACCATGAAAGCCGACATCCCGCCCGGAGCTGCGCGACGATCCGCGCCCGTCGCCAAGCCGCGCGTTACGCGCCGCCGCGTCATTACCGGCGCCGCGGGTTTGTTGGGACTGTCGGCGGGGACTGCGGTCTATGCCGGCGCAATCGAACCGGAGCGCCTCGTCGTCACGCGCTACGCGCCGGCTTTGCCGGGCTGGCCCGGGGGCCGCAAGCTTTCCATCACCGTGATCGCCGATCTGCACGCCGGCGGTCCCGACATGCAGCTCGAACACATCCGCCGCATCGTCGATCGGGCGAGCGCGCTTGATTCCGACATCGTGCTGCTGCTCGGCGACTTCATCGCCTCGTACCGCTTCGCCATCGAGCATGTGCCCGATCCGGTCTGGGCGGCGGAGCTGGCGCGGCTTAAGGCGCCGCTCGGCACCTGGGCGGTGCTTGGCAATCACGATTGGTGGCACGACCTGCGCGGCGTGCGCGCGGCGCTTGCCGGCGTCAAGATTCCGGTGCTGGAAAACGATGCCGTTCTGCTCGGCCCGGCGGGGCGGCGCTTCTGGCTCGCCGGCATCGGCGATCAATTGGCCATTCCGCTCGGCCACGGCCATTATCGCGGCGTCGACGATCTGCCGCTGACGTTGTCGCGCATCAAAACCGACGATCCGGTTCTGCTCATGGTCCACGAGCCAGACATTTTCCCGCGGGTGCCGGAGCGCGTCGCGCTAACGCTTGCCGGCCATACCCACGGCGGCCAGATCCGCGTGCCGTTCCTGTGGCCGCACTTCGTGCCGTCGAAATACGGTGCGCGCTTCGCCTACGGCCACGTCGTCGAGCAGGAGCGGCATCTGATCGTCTCCGGCGGCCTCGGCACCAGCATCATCCCGGCGCGGCTCGGCGTGCCGCCGGAAATCGTGCATATCGAGCTCGGCTAATGACGAGCGACTAACCCACCGCCTGCGCCCCCAATGAGCGCATGAACATCGCCATGCCGTAGTGGAAGGCGATGAAGGCGCCGAGCTCCATGATCTGCGCCTCGCTCCAATATTTCTTCATCTCGTCATAGAATGCCTTGTCCACCTGATTGGCGTCGAGGAACATCAGATCGGCGTAGCGCAGCGCGCATTTCTCAGCTTCGCTAAAACCCTTGCCGGCGTCTTCGTAGGCGAAACAGCCCTCGTCGATGCGCGTTTCCGTCAAGCCCATGGCGCGCGCTTTCCTGGAGCGCAGGCTGGCGAAATATTTGTCGTTGGCAAAGCGCGCCAGCAGGATGCGCATGATCTCCTTGAGCTTGTGGTCGACATTGCCCCGCGCGTGGCTCATCAAGAGCGCGCGCATCAGCGGCACGGCCTGCTCCGGCGCGCGCGCGACGATGCGGGGGAACAAATCGTCGGGTACGCCGAGCGCTTCGCCTTCGGCGATCAGCGCGCGCAATTCGGGATCGGTGATCGCGTCAGGCGGTAGCGGCGCGATGTAGCTCATTCCGCCGCCTCCGATTTGAGCGACGCCGGCGCCGCGCCGTAGAGCTTTTCCGATTCGACTTGGCTTACCAGGCGGCCGTCGGGCGAGAACAGCGGATAGAATTTCAGCGTGCCGAAAAACGTGTGATAGCCGAGGTTGAAGCCGATAAAGGCGCCAAGTTCGACGATCTCTGCCTCGCTGTAGTGCCGGCGCAATTCGTCGAAAAAGGCGGCATCGACCGCGTCGGGATCGACCGCCATCAGTTCGCTGTAACGTAGCGCGACCTTCTCCGCAGCGGTGAAGCGTTCGCTCCCGGCATAATTGTCGATGCCTTCGTCGAGCAGCGCTTCCGATAATCCCTGTCGCTTCGCCGAAGCAGACCGGACATTCCCTCAATAGGTGCAGCTTGCCGCGCGAGATAGCTGAACCCGGATGACTTCCTTGAGCGTGTGCGGAATGCGGCCTTTGTTGAAGCAGGCGTCCCAGGCCACGAACATCGCCTCGCACAGATCGATGTTGTGACCCATCATGGCGTGAAAGCCGGGATCCGGCGCGCGGTGCTCGAGGCACTGGTCGATATAAGGCTTCAGCTTGGTCTGGCGCAGCGCCTCGATGTCCAGCATCGTGATATTTGGCATGATCGCGCGAGCTCCCTGGCAGGCCTTCCTGCAATGGCATCGATGCTGGCACGGTGGCGGGCAGCCGCGCAAGGTATCGGCGTCATGCGCTAGCTTGGTCGAATTAAAAAGAAACGGCGCCGACCGAAGTCGGCGCCGTTAGCATCCCCCGACGCTAAATTTAGTAGGCCTAGTAAGGCTTGGCCGCAGTCTCGAGGCCGCTGGCGACGCGCGCCGGCGCAATTGACTGCGATTGCGGCGCCAGCACCACGACGACCGTGCCCATTTTGACGTGGCTATAGAGGTCGATGACGTCTTCGTTGGTCATGCGGATGCAGCCCGACGAGATCGCCTGGCCGATATATTCCGGCTGATTGGTGCCGTGGATGCGGTACAGCGTGTCCTTGTTGCCGGAGAACAGATACATGCCGCGCGCGCCCATCGGATTATGCGGTCCGCCGGTGACGAAGGCCGGCAACGGGCCGAGCCGCTGCTGCTCGCCGGGCGTCGGCGTCCAGCCCGGCCATTCTTCCATGCGGCCGACCTTGGCGATGCCGCTCCACACCTGCGCGTCTTCGCCGACGGCGATGCCGTAGCGGATGGCCTGGTGGTTGGGCAGCACGTAGTAGAGGAACTTGTTGTCGCTATCGACGACGATCGAGCCCGCGGTTTCCTTGCGGTCGAAGTCGACGATGTGCCGGCGATAGGGCTCAGGAATGGTCGCCTGCGCATAAGGCAGGTTCGCCATCAGTTCCTTGTCGCGCGGCTTCCAGGAGACTTGAGTCGAAGGCTCAAGCGTCTCCTGCATGCAGCCGCCGAGCATCAGGCCCACAATGAGAAATGCAATCGTACGCATGGTCATGGCTCGCCTATTTCCCACCATACCCCGCCATTCGCGCCCGCCCGACGAATTGCCTCGATTTCAATAGCCAAATCGCGCTGCTGATTCCAGCCGGTAAGGGGCCTCCCCCATACAGTTCGGCGCCGGGTGTTGCAGGAATGCCGCACTATCCTCGGGGTCCTTTGGATAATCGCCTTATTCATCCCCAAACCCATCAGTCGCGGCAGTATGCGCCGGACCCATTAAGCAAGGGTTTACCATCGACGGTATCTGGTGCCGCGGTGAGTTCGGGTGAAATGTCACGACAGTGCACGATTTGTCGCCCATTTCCGCCGCACTCGCCGCTTAGGATTTGAGCATCACTCACCGGAATGGGAATGGGGTTTTCGAATGCAACAAGCGTCCGCCGAAATGGCCAAGAAGATCAGCCAAAAGAGGGCTAACGACCGCAAAGTTCATAGCGAAGGGATAGCGCTGGCCGGCTGCTACGGGCAGATAGGCATTTCCGCGGTGGTAGCCGCCGTGCGCTACCAGGGTAGCGCCAAAAACCCGGCCTACGCGCCGACTTCGACCAAATGGCGCGACCGTATCGCCGAGGCGGCCGCCTAGCACGACTCGCTTATCCGGCTTTGGTTCGAGATAAAGGGGACCGGGTGTCCCCTTTATTGTTTTTCGCGCATTTCCTTTGCGGCTTTGCGCCCGAAAACTGCCGGAACCGTCCTCAAAAATCCTTCCACTAAGTTGGGGAAGGGCTTATCTTTCGATCATGACTAAACTGCTCGAACAAGCTGTCGAGACCGTGCGAGGTCTGCCTCCTGAAATGCAGGACGAACTGGCCCGTATGCTGCTGCAATTGGCCGGAGAAGATCAGCCTGTGCTGCGGTTGAGTGCCGAGGAGGCAGCCTCATTCGACGAATCTCTTGGTCAGGCAGATCGCGGTGAATTTGCCAGCGACGAACAGGTGCGCGCCATTTGGGCGAAGCATGGCCTGTGAAACTGCGTTATACCCTGCGGGCTGCTGCCGAACTCGATGAGGTGTTGACCTTTATCGAGGAGCGGTCGCCGCAGGGCGCTCGTCGCGTGCAGACACGCATTCAGGTCATCATTAATCTCTTGCTGCGGCATCCCCACGCCGGACAGCTCACGAACAAAGGCCGTCTGCGGCGCATGGTTGTCTCGCCCTACCCGTACTTGATTTTTTATCAGGCGACCGAGGACGAGATTGTCGTTCATGGCGTGCGCCATAGCGCTCGCCGGCCGTCGTCCATGCCTGAGTGACGCAGGGAAACGCAGAGTAGACAGCATGGCCGACTTTTCCGTAGCCGAGATCGAGGCCGGCCGGCTCTTATTCGCCGGCGCGTGGGATTTCATCTCCGCGGCGGGCTCGGTCGAGTCGGTGCCGCCGATGAGCGCGCCGGAGATCGCGTTTGCTGGCCGTTCCAATGTCGGCAAGTCGAGCCTGATCAATGCGCTGACAGGTCGCCGCGCGCTGGCGCGCACCTCGAATACGCCCGGCCGTACCCAGCAACTGATCTTCTTCGGCGGTTCGGGTCGGCTCGTGCTGACCGACATGCCCGGTTACGGCTATGCCGCGGCCGCTAAGAGCAAAGTCGCCGCCTGGACCGATCTCATCCATGACTATCTGCGCGGCCGCGCTACGCTAGCGCGCGTCTATGTGCTGATCGATGCGCGGCATGGGCTGAAGGACGTCGACGCCGCCATTCTCGATACGCTGAGCAAAGCCGCCGTCAGCCACGAGATCGTGCTGACCAAATGCGACCAGATCGAGGAATCGGCGCTTGCCGAGCGCATCGAAGCGGTCAAGGCGGCGGTGCGCAAGCGGCCGGCGGCGTTTCCCGACCTGATCGCCACCTCGGCGCGAACCGGCGCCGGCATCGATCTGCTGCGCGCTGCCGTCGCGCGGCTCCTGGCCGAGCGTGGCGCCCGGAGCGATGGCATGCGGGGGCGTCTAACATGAACGACGGACTGGAAGGCGTGATCGCGGCGGAAACGGTGCTGAGCCATGCCGATGGCGAGAGCGGCGCGGTCTGGGTGCGCGGTCACACCATCGAGCGTCTCGCCGCCGAGCACGGCTATGAAGGCGCGGTGGCGGTGATGTGGGAGGGTTTTGGTGGCCGCGGCCTCACCCGCGCCGGTATGCGCGCAACGCTCGCCGCGGAGCGCACCGCGGCGTTCGCGCGAAGCGGCGAATGGCTTGCCTGCGCGGCGCCGCGGCCGCTGGCTGAAGGCGTGCGCATCGCGCTTGCTGCATTGCCGGACGAGGCCGAGCCCGCGGCAATTCTCGCGACCTTGCCGGTGGCGATCGCGGCCCTCCTGCGCAGCCATGCCGGCAAGCCGCCGGTCGCGCCCGATCCGTCGCTCGCCACTGCGGCCGATCTGTTGCGGATGATCGCCGGCGCGCCGGTCGCGCCGCAACGCGCCGCGGCGCTCGATACTTATCTGGCGACCGTGATCGACAACGGCCTCGGCAATTCCACCTTCGCGGCGCGTGTCGTCGTCTCCTCGCGCGCCTCGCTCGCCGCTGCGGCGCTGGGCGGTTACTGCGCGTTCGGCGGCCCGCTGCATGGCGGCGCGCCGGGGCTCGCGCTCGATATGCTCGACGCGATCGAGGCGAGCGGCGACATCGACGGCTGGATCGAGCGCAAGCTCGCGTCCGGCGGCCGCCTGATGGGCTTCGGTCATCGCGTTTTCCGCCATCGCGATCCGCGCGCCGACCTGTTGCGCGCGGCGCTCAAGCGCCTGGATCCAAACTCCGCCCGGCTCGGCTTTGTCATCGACGTCGAGCGCCGCGCGGTTGCGGCGCTGCAGCGCCGCAAGCCCGGCCGCCGCGTCGAGGCCAATATCGAGATGGATGCAGGCCTCTTGCTCGACGCCATCGGCCTGCCGCGCCAGGCCTTCACGCCGGTCTTTGCCGTCGCGCGCTGCGCCGCCTGGCTGGCCCATGCCATGGAGCAGCGGCAAACCGGCCGCATGATCCGCCCGGCCTCGACCTATATCGGGCCAGTTCCGGCCGCATGAGTTGTCGCGCCCCGTGCGCATCGCTACATAAGCTTCGCCAAAAAATTGCCGGGAAGACCGATCCGATGAGCGCAAGCGACCCCGTAAGCCCCGAGGTGCAGGCTCGCATCCTGTCCGAAGCGCTGCCCTATATGCAGCGCTACGACGAGGAGATCATCGTCGTGAAATATGGCGGCCACGCCATGGGCAAGGAGCAACTCGCCCGCGACTTCGCCCGCGACATCGTGCTCTTGGAGCAGACCGCTATCAATCCCATCGTGGTGCACGGCGGCGGCCCACAGATCGAGGCGATGCTGAAAAAGGTCGGCGTGCAGTCGCAATACGCCGCCGGCTTGCGCATCACCGACGCCAAGACGCTGGAAATCGTCGAAATGGTGCTGGCCGGCTCCATCAACAAGCAGATGGTCGGCTATATCAACGAGGCCGGCGGCAAGGCGGTCGGCTTGTGCGGCAAGGACGGCAACATGGTGGTGGCGCGCAAGCTCACCCGCACCGTGATCGATCCGGATTCCGCGATCGAGCAGGTGATCGATCTCGGCTATGTCGGCGAGCCGGACAAGGTCGACACCACGGTGCTCACCCAGATTCTCGGCCGCAAGCTCATTCCGGTGCTGGCGCCGGTCGCGGCCGCGGCCAATGGCGGCACCTTCAACGTCAACGCCGACACCTTTGCGGGAGCGATCGCCGGCGCGCTTCACGCCAAGCGCCTGCTGTTGCTCACCGACGTGCCCGGCGTGCTCGACAAGTCGAAGAACCTGATCAAGGAACTGTCGGTCGACGACGCGCGCCGCCTGATCGCCGATGGCACCATTTCCGGCGGCATGATCCCGAAAGTGGAAACCTGCATCGAGGCGCTCGATCACGGCGTCGAAGGCGTCGTCATCCTCGACGGCAAGGTGCCGCATGCGGTGCTGCTCGAATTGTTCACCGAGCTCGGCTCCGGCACGCTTATTCACCCCTGACGCCGATGGGATCAGCCAGCGTGCGCGAGCGGCTTTACGCCCTTGGGCCGGGCATCATCGCTGCGGCGTCATTCGGCATCGGCGACACTTTCGCCAAGGTGGCGCTCGCCGCCGGCGCCGACGTGCTGACGCTGGCGCTGGCCCGCGGCGTCGCCGGTGTGGGCATTTTGTTTTTGTATCTGCGTATCGGCGAGCCGCCGCTGCCGGCGACGCCGCGCATGCGGGCCATCGCGCTCGGGCTCGGCGTGTTGTTTGCGGCAATCGTCTATGGCCTGTTCAAGGCGATCGATCTCATCACGGTGCCGATCGCCGTTCTTACCTATTTCATCTATCCGCTGTTGACCGGAATCGGCGCCGCGCTGTTCGGCGTGGAGCGGCTTGGCTGGCAGGGCATGCTCGCCGCCCTGGTGGCGTTCTTCGGCTTGGCGCTGACGATCGGCGCCTATCCGCAGCATTTGTCGGTCGCGGGATTGGCGTTTGCCGTCGGCGCCGCGCTGTGCCGCACGGTATTTCTGCTCGTCGCTCGCACCGAGCTGCAAAAGCTCGATCCCCGATTGACGACGTGGTATTCGCTGATGTCCTCGACCGCGATTTTCGCCGCTGCCGCCGCCGTGACCATGAATTGGCAAGCGCCGCGGACCGGCTACGGCTGGTTCGCGGTTGCCGTCGTCAGCGTGTGTACGGCGGTTGCGGTATTGACGCTGTATATTTCGACCACCCGCATCGGGCCGTTCCGCAGCGCGCTGATCATGAATCTGGAGCCGCTCGTGGCAACAGTGCTCAGCGCGCTCATTCTCGGCGAGGTGATTACGCCGCTCCAGGGGCTCGGCAGCGCCATCATGCTGGCGGCGCTGGTCGCATTCCAGTTGTGGCGCTGACGGTGTAACATCGCGGGCGAAAAAACCGGGAGGAGCCTATGAACACGCCAAGGAACGCGACCAGGACCGCGCACCGATTCTCAGCCACATGCAGTTGCTGCCTCTCGCGCCGGACATTTCTCGCCAGCGCCGCGGCTGTCGGCGCAACGACGTTGCTGCCCGGTGAAGACGCGGCGGCGCAAGGCGCGCCGGCAAAGCTGATCGACACCCATCACCATTTTTATCCGCCGGCCTATCAAAAAGCTTGGGCCGATTGGGAGGACGCCCGCAAGATCCCGCATCTCGGCGTGCAACTGTCGTGGACGCCCGCGCAGGACATCGAGGCGATGGACAAGAACGGCATCACCACCGCGGTGCTGGCGCTGGCGTCGACGCCCGGCGTGTGGTTCGACGGTGCCGCCGGCTCGCCCCACGACCTGGCGCGGATGTGCAGCGATTTCGGCGCCGACATGGTGCGCGACCATCCGGGTCGCTACGGCCTGTTTGCGCCGCTGTCGATGATCGATATCGACGCGACCTTGAAAGAGATCGAATACGTCTTCGACACGCTGCATGCCGACGGCGTCAACCTGCAGACCAATTACGGCGACAAGTGGCTGGGTGACGCGGCCTATAAGCCGGTGCTGGAGGAGCTCAATCGCCGCAAGGCGGTGGCCTACGTGCATCCGCTGGTGGCGAGCTGCTGCGGCCGGCTCAGCGTCGGCGCCTTTCCGGCGGTGATCGAAGTGCCGCACGACACCACGCGCACGGTCACGAGCCTTCTGCTCAGCGGCAGCTTCGCGCGTGAGCGCGACATCAAATGGCTGTTCTCGCACGGCGGCGGCACCATCCCGTTCCTCGCCGGCCGTATCGAGGCGTTCTACGAGCAGCGCGCGCGCAATACGGGCGGCTTTGCCCCGGATGGCATCGAAGCCGAATTCCGCCGCCTCTATTACGACACCGCGAATGCCACCCATCCCGCCGCGATGGCGGCGTTGATGAAGCTCGTGCCGGTGTCGCAGATCACCTACGGCACCGACTATCCGTATTTCCCGCTCGATCAGATCGACAATTTGCGGCAGCTCAATCTGCCGGCGGCCGATCTCACCGCCATCGCCAGCGGCAATGCCGCGCGCCTGGTGCCGCGGCTGAGCGCGTGAACTGGAAAATATTGTGGGCGGCCGTCGCGCTGGCCGCCTACTTAGCTTCGGCGCCGGCGCCGGCCCAGGCCCCGCCGGCCGAGCAGAAAAACGACGTCGCGCTCGCGCTGGTGCTTGCGGTCGATGCCTCCGGCAGCGTCGACAACCGGCGCTTCGAATTGCAGAAGCAAGGCTATGCGGCCGCCTTCCGCAGCCCAAAGGTACTCAACTCGATCCGCTCGCTGATGACGCAATCGATCGCCGTCACCATGGTGCAATGGACCGGGCCGCGGCTGCATGTGGTGGTGGTCGACTGGATGCCGGTCAGGGACGAGGCCAGCGTCAATGCGCTCGCGACCGCCATCGAGACGGCGCCGCGGCAGTTGTTCGGCGGCGGCACCTCGATCTCCGGCGCCATCGACTATGCGCGCTTGCTCCTCGCGCAATGTCCGTGCAATGCGGCGCGGCGGGTGATCGACATTTCCGGCGACGGTTCCAACAATTCCGGCCGTCCGGTGACCCAGGCGCGCGACGAAGCGGTCCATGACGGCATTGGCATCAACGGCCTGCCGATCCTGGCCATCGAGCCCTTTCTCGACCGCTACTATTATGACAATGTCATAGGCGGACCGGGCGCGTTCATGATTCCCGCCGAGAATTATGACACTTTCGCCGATGCAATCTTGAAGAAGCTGATCACCGAGATTGCGATGAACGGACCCGTCCGATCAATTGCAATTGATCCAAACTCTCCCGATGCGTCACAAACTCGGCCAAGTTCCCGCGCACGCTTGACGAATTCCGGAAAGTTCGTATCTGGAGAGCCGCGGTGAGGGCGGTCGATGCGCGGGTTCCATAACAATTCCTTCGATCCCCAGACGCTGGTCGTCCTGGAAGCCGCGTTCGACGAGGCGTGGCTGACCCTGAAAGCCATCGGCAATACCACGGTGAAGCCCGACGAACTGGCGCGTTCGGTGCTGGCGCTGGCCATGGAGGGCGAGCGCGATCCGGTTCGCTTGCACGACGGCGCGCTAAAGGGCCTGGTGCCGGCGGCGTCGTGGCGCGAGGCCGGCTGAGTTACGGTCAGGGATGCGCGGCCAGGATGGCCGCGCCGGCGACGAGAACGCCGGCGATCATGCCGAAAAATATCGCCAGCAAGAACGGAATCGATCGCCGTAACCGCCGCTGCATCCCTTGCTCCTTGCGCGCCGATTGATGGGACTGATTCGCAAGGCGCGGCGCGCGTCGTCGCCGGGAAGTGTGGCAATAACGAGTCGTTTATACATATTACGCGGAGCAAATGGCGGCCTTGATCGCTTGGATGCTGGTTGTTCGCATTGGCAATCTTGTCAAGGACGGCGCGAAGTGCGGACGCCTCCGGCGGTCTGCGATCCTTGACAAGATTGCCAATGCGAACAGAGTGCTGTCCAAGCAATCAAGGCCGCTTTCTAGGCCGAGCCATTTCTACTTGATGCTAGACGCGAGTCACCGGGAATGAACGATCACGCCGTCCGCGGCTCGGCTCAGCGCGGTTTTGCCAACGTCGAGACCTGGGTCTTCGACCTCGACAACACGCTCTATCCGCATCACTTGAACCTCTGGCAGCAGGTCGACGTGCGCATCCGCGACTACATCGTCGATTTTCTGAAAATCACCCACGACGAGGCGTTCCGGCTGCAGAAGGATTATTACAAGCGGTACGGCACCACCATGCGCGGGCTGATGGCGGAGCACGGCCTGCAACCCGACGAATTCCTGGAGATGGTCCACCAGATCGACCACTCGCCGCTGACACCCAACCCGGCGCTCGGCGCGGCGATCGCGCAACTCTCCGGCCGCAAGCTCATTCTCACCAACGGCACCCGCGAGCATGCCGACGCGGTGTTGCGCCGGCTCGAAATCGAGCAGCATTTCGACGACGTGTTCGACATCAGGGCGGCCGAGCTCGAACCGAAGCCGCAGCCCGTGGTTTACGAACGCTTCCTCGCGCGCCACGCCGTCGACCCGGACAAAGCCGCGATCTTCGAGGACCTCGCCCGCAATCTCGAAGTGCCGCATGCGCTGGGCATGACCACGGTGCTGGTGGTGCCGCAAGGCGCCCGCGTGGTGCTGCGCGAGGACTGGGAGCTCGCCGGCCGCGACGCGCCCCACGTCGACCACGTCACCGACGATCTCGCCGGCTTTTTGCGCGGGATCGATCAGAGGTAGCCGGCAAGCGCGGTGCTCGATCTGGCGACGCTTGACATCGCGTCGGCGCGCTCCGACAAACCGCGCAGCGGGGGTGATGTCATGTCAGCCGGGACGGACAATTTAGCCAAGACCATCGATGCCGCCTTCGATCAGCGCGACACCATTGGGCCGTCGACCAAGGGCGCGGTGCGCGAGGCGGTCGGGCAGGCGCTCGATTTGCTCGACCGCGGCGAAGCGCGCGTCGCGGAGAAAGCCGCGGATGGCTCCTGGCACGTCAATCAGTGGCTCAAGAAGGCGGTACTGCTGTCGTTCCGGCTCAACGACATGAGCGAAATCGCGGGCGGTCCCGGCCACGCTGCATGGTGGGACAAGGTGCCGTCAAAGTTCGACAATTGGCACGACAAGAATTTCCGCGCCGCGGGTTTCCGCGCGGTGCCGGGCTGCGTGGTGCGCCGCTCCGCCTATATCGCGCCCGGCGTGGTGCTGATGCCGTCGTTCGTCAATCTCGGCGCCTATGTAGATTCCGGGACCATGATCGACACCTGGTCGACGGTCGGCTCCTGCGCGCAAATCGGCAAGAACTGTCACATCTCCGGCGGTGTCGGTATCGGCGGCGTGCTGGAGCCGCTGCAGGCCGGGCCGGTGATCGTCGAGGACAATTGCTTCATCGGCGCGCGCTCGGAAGTCGCCGAAGGCGTCATCGTGCGCGAAGGCGCGGTGCTGTCCATGGGCGTGTTCATCGGCGCTTCCACCAAGATCGTCGACCGCGACAGCGGCGATACTTTTCAGGGCGAGGTGCCGGCTTATTCCGTGGTGGTGCCGGGCACGACCGCAGGCAAGCCGGGCAAGAACGGCCAACCAAGTCCAAATCTTTATTGCGCGGTGATCGTCAAGCGCGTCGACGAAAAGACCCGGGCCAAGACCTCGATCAACGAACTGCTCCGGGACTGAAGTCAGCCAAATCCGTGATCAAGTCCTTGAACAAAATCCTGCCGATGGATTGGGCCTATCTCTTCAACAGCTTCGACGGCCGCATCAGCCGGCAGACGTTCTGGATCGCCATGGGCGTGGTGACGGTCGCCGAGATTTTCGGCCACTTCATCGCCGAGCAGATCCAGGGCGATCGCCTGAGCGCCATCGTCGATCTCGCCTTCACCTATCCGGAATTCGCCGTCGCCGCCAAGCGCGGCCAGGACCGCAACATGCCGCTGTGGCTGATCGGCGCGTTCTTCGGCGCCGGCGTGCTGCTCGACCTGCTCACCGTGCTGGGTCTCGGCGGCACCGATGATGCGCCAAGCGTCATCTCATTGGTCATCGCGGTGCCGTTCACAGTGTTCGGGCTGGCGCTCCTGGTCGAGCTCGGCTTGCGCAAAGGCACGACCGGGCCGAACCGCTACGGGCCGGACCCGCTGGGACCGCAACCCCTGGCGCCGCGCGGGTGATCTTGGGGATTGACCCGCGCCTTGCGGTGGCCGAAATCCTTGGCGGATGACTGTCGATCCCGTTGCCATTGCCCGCGATCTTGTCCGCTGCCGCTCGGTGACGCCGGAGGACGGCGGCGCGCTGGCCTATTTGCAGGGCGTGCTGGCGAAAGCCGGGTTTAGCGTGCATCGCATGACCTTCGCCGAGCCCGGCACCGCGCCGATCGAGAATCTGTACGCCCGCATCGGCAGCGAAAAACCCAATCTGGTATTTGCCGGCCATACCGACGTGGTGCCGCCCGGCGACGAAGCGGCGTGGCGGCACCCGCCGTTTGCCGGCGAGATTGCCGGCGACCGTCTGTACGGCCGCGGCGCCGTCGATATGAAAGGCGGCATTGCCTGCTTCGTCGCCGCGGCTATCGATTATCTGGCGGCGAGCGGCGGCACGCCGAAGCATGGCTCGATTTCGCTGCTCATCACCGGCGATGAGGAGAGCGTCGCGGTCAATGGCACCGTCAAGCTGTTGCAATGGGCGGCCGAGCGCGGCGAAAAGTTCGACCACTGCGTCCTCGGCGAGCCGAGCAATGTGGAAAAACTTGGCGACACCATCAAGGCCGGGCGGCGCGGCTCGCTCAACGGCACGCTGATCGTCACCGGCCGCCAGGGCCACGTCGCCTATCCGGATCGCGCCGACAATCCGATCCGCGGTCTTGTTGCACTCATTGCCGCGCTTCAGGCGCCGCTCGACGACGGCAGCGCGCAATTCGCGCCGTCGAATTTGGAGTTCACCTCGATCGACGTCGGCAATCCGACCGTCAATCTCATTCCAGGCGAGGCCCGCGCGCGCTTCAACATCCGCTACAACGACCATCACAGCCAGGCCGCGCTGAAAATGCTGCTCGAGCGCCGCGCCCGCGATGCCGCGGCCGGCCGCGTGCATTATGCGTTCGACTGGCAGCCGTCGAACGCCGATGTCTTCGTCACCAGACCCGGCCCGTTCACCGATCTCGCCGCCGCGGCAATCGCCGAAGTGACCGGGCATCAGCCAAAACTCTCCACCACCGGCGGCACCTCGGACGCGCGCTTCATCAAGGATTATTGCCCGGTGCTGGAATTCGGCCTGGTCGGGCAGAGCATGCACAGTGTCGACGAGTGCACGCCGCTCGGCGATCTGGTCACGCTCACCGCGGTGTATCGGCGGATCATCGAGAGATATTTCGGCTGAAACATTCGGGCGCTCGCGCGCGTGCCCTCTCCCCTTGCGGGAGAGGGCTACTCTGCGGATCAACGACAAGAATGGGTGAGGGGGCGGCTCAAGAGCCCTCACCCGATCGTGGTTATTGAAGCTCCTGCGCTGCCCTCTCCCGCGAGGGGAGAGAGCATGCCCGCGAACGCCGCGTTTTCTCAATACTCCACCCGCACCAGATAAAGCCCGTGCGGCGGCGCGACTTGGCCGCAAGCGGCGCGGGCGCGGGCGGCGAGCGCTGCGGCGAGGTCGTCGGCGCTCCATTTGCCGTCGCCGACATGCACCAGCGAGCCGACCATCGAGCGCACCTGGTGTTGCAGGAACGAGCGCGCCGACGCGATGACGCGCACGTTGTCGCCGTCGCGCGCGACATCGAGGCGATCGAGCGTCTTCACCGGCGATTTCGCCTGGCACTCGGTGGAACGGAACGTGGTGAAATCGTGCTTGCCGATGAGTTTTTGCGCGGCGGCATGCATCGCTGCGCAATCGAGCGGCCGCGGCACGCGCCAGGCGCGGTTTTGCTCGAGGGCGAGATCGGCGCGGCGGTTGCTGATGCGGTAGAGATAATGCCGCCTGGTCGCGGAAAAACGCGCGTCGAAGGTTTCGGCGACCCGTTCCGCCGTCAGCACCGCGATTGGCCGCGGTCGCAAATGAAAATTGATGGCGTCGCGTACATTGTCGCTATGCCAGTCCCTGGCGAGATCGACATGGGCGACTTGTCCGAGCGCATGCACGCCGGCATCGGTTCGCCCGGCGCCATAGACGACGGCACGCTCGCCGGTGAAGGCCGCGATGGCGTCGATCAGCGCGCCCTGAATCGTCGGGCCGCTGTCCTGGATTTGCCAGCCGACGTAAGGCGTGCCGTCGTATTCGATGGTGAGTTTGTAGCGCGGCATCTCACTGCAGAACGGTTGCGGGCGCGACGGGAGTCCCGCGCAAGAACTCGTCCGCGCCCATCGGCTGCTTGCCGGCGCGCTGCAATTGAAGAAGGCGCACGGCGCCGGACCCGCACGCGACGGTCAGCTTGTCGTCGAGCACTTGGCCGGGCGGCCCGCTACCGGCGCCTTTGGTCGTGCGTAGAATTTTGACGCGGCCGGCGCCGGCAAGCTCGCACCAGGCGCTGGGAAACGGCGACAGCCCGCGGCAATGGTTATGGACTTCGTTCCACGGCTTGGTCCAATCGATGCGCGTCTCGTTCGTGGCGATCTTGGCGGCGTAGGTTGCGCCAGTAGCGGCTTGCGGCGTCAATTGCAGTTGGCCTTTGTCCAACGCGGCGAGCGCGCGCAGCATCAAGTCGGCGCCGCGCCGGGCGAGTTCGTCGTGCAATTCGCCGGTGGTCGCGTCGGCGCCGATCGGCACGCGTTCGGCCATGGCGATGGCGCCGGTGTCGAGGCCTTCTTCCATCTTCATCACCATGACGCCGGTTTCCTGGTCGCCCGCCATGACGGCGCGATGGATGGGCGCGGCGCCGCGCCAGCGCGGCAACAGCGAGGCGTGGAGATTGAAACAGCCGAGCGGAAAAGTTTCGAGGATGGATTTCGGCAGGATCAGTCCGTAGGCGACGACGACCGCCGCATTGGCGCCGTGCCCGCGCATGGCTTCTGCCGCGTCGTTCTCCTTGAGTGTTTTCGGCGTGAACACCGGCAGGCCGAAGCGTTCGGCCTCGCGCGCGATGGGGCTCGGCTTCGGCGCCAGTCCGCGGCCGGCGGGTTGCGGCGCCCGCGTATAGACCGCCGCGATGTCATGACCGCTGCCGACAATCTCGACAAGCGTCGGCACGGCGAATTCCGGCGTGCCCATGAACACCAGGCGAAGCGCCAATCACGCCTCCACCTTCTTGGCCGCCTTGGTGAACTTCTTGATGATCAGGCTGCGTTTGAGCCTGGAGAGATGATCGATGAACAGCACGCCGTTGATGTGATCGATCTCGTGCTGCAGGCAAGTCGCCAGCAATCCCTTCGCTTCGGTCTCGTGCGGCTTGCCGTCGCGATCGAGATATTTGACCTTGACCTTGGCCGGCCGTTCGACCTCCTCGTAATATTCCGGGATCGACAGGCAGCCCTCTTCGTATTTGGACTTTTCATCGGACGTCCAGGTCACCTCGGGATTGATGAAGACCAAGGGCTTGTGATCGTCCTCTTTCTTCGACAAGTCGAGAATGACGACGCGCTTGGGCACGCCGATCTGGATCGCCGCAAGCCCGATGCCCGGCGCCTTGTACATGGTGTCGAACATGTCATCGACCAGCTTGCGGATGCCGTCGTCGATGCGCTTGACCGGCTCGGAAACGAGCCGCAGCCGCTTGTCCGGGAGTTTTATGATGTCGCGCACAGCCATGGTGCGCGATGTAAGCGGTGCATAAAGCGGGGTCAATCGATGATGTTCTGCAAGCCTTGCCGTTGATCCTTCGGCCGCGACCGGCTATCACCGTTCGCTCTTCGTTCACGCCGCCTGCGAATCGCATATAGAGTCACCCGATGACCGAGATGCTGCCGCTCCTCGCGATTGTGGCCGTTGTCGTGGCTTTGGCCACGGTTGCGGCGCTCGTCGTCGTGCTCTGGCGCGGCCGTAATCCGGCGGAACCGCAGGCCGCCGTCATGGCCGAGCTGGCGCAGGCGCAGAGCGCTACCGGGCAGCGCCTCGAAGCCATGATCAGGATGCTCGGCGACCGGCAGTCGCAGTTGCAGACCGCGGTCAACGAGCGGCTCGATACGGTGTCGCACCGGCTCGGCGATTCGCTGCAAAAGACCACGGCGCACACCACCGAGCACCTGCAAAAGCTCAACGAACGGCTCGCCGTCATCGACACCGCGCAGAAGAACATCACCTCGCTCGCCACCCAGGTCACCTCGCTGCAAAGCGTGCTGGCCAACAAGCAATCGCGCGGCGCGTTCGGACAATGGCGGATGGAGTCGATCATTCAGGATTGCTTGCCCAAGGGCTCCTATGCATTCCAGCATACGTTGTCGAACCGGACGCGCCCCGACTGCTGCGTCTTCATGCCCGACAGTCGCGTGCTGGTCATTGACGCTAAATTTCCGCTCGAAAGCGTTACCGCTTATCGGGACGCCAAGTCCGATGAGGATCGCAAAGCCGCCGGTCAGCGACTGCGTATCGACGTCGGCAAGCATGTTACCGATATCGCCGAGAAGTATTTGATTCCGGGAGAGACCCAAGAATTCGCGCTCATGTTCGTACCGTCGGAGGCGATCTACGCCGAAGTCCACGACGGCTTCGATGATCTGGTGCAAAAGGCCTACCGAGAACGCGTTGTCCTGATGTCGCCGTCACTCCTCATGTTGGCGATTGCGCTGGTGCAGCAAAGCCAAAAAGACGCACGCATGCGTGAGGCAGCCGATCAAATTCGCGACGAAGTCGCGCGCCTTGTCAAGGATGTGAGCTTGCTCGGCGAACGCGTTCGCAAGCTGCAAACTCATTTCAATCAGTCAAATGAGGACATTCGCCTGGCGATCATCTCGATTGAAAAAATCGAAAGCCGGGGTGAGCGAATTCAACAAGTCGAAGTCGATGTTCTGACACCGGTGGAATCGAACGTCATTCCGGCGCCGATGGCGCGCAAGCTCGAAGCGGGCGAGTAGCGGCGCATGGCCGCGACGCCGGATGCCACCGATACCGTCGCAAAATCCCGCCGGTCGTTGACCGACGCATTCGCCGTCTATCTCAAGCGGCGCGTCCTCATCATCCTGTTCCTCGGCTTCTCGTCGGGACTGCCGCTCGCTTTGTCGGGCTCGACGCTGCTGATCTGGATGCGGGAGTCCGGCGTCAATCTCGGCACCATCGGCCTGTTTGCGCTGGTCGGCACGCCTTACACGATCAAATTTCTCTGGGCGCCGCTGATCGACGCGCTCGACGTGCCGGTGCTATCTCGGTACTTCGGCCGCCGCCGCGGCTGGCTGTTGCTGTCGCAGTTTCTGCTCATTGCTGCAATCATCTATCTCGGGTTCTGCGATCCGGCGGCGTCGGCGTTCGTCGTGGCGCTGGGCGCGCTTCTGGTCGCGACCGCTTCGGCAACCCAGGACATCATCGTCGACGCGTTCCGGGTCGAGAGCCTGGACGAAAGCGAGCAGGCGGCCGGCATGGCGTCCTATGTCGCCGCCTATCGCATCGGCATGCTGGTCTCGACCGCCGGCGCGCTGTTCATCGTGAGCGGATTCCAGAGCTACGGCCTCGACCATCACGCCGCGTGGCGCGCCGGCTACGTCGTGATGGCGGCGTTCGTGCTCATCGGCATCGTCACGACGTTATGCGCGACCGAGCCGGAAAAGTCGGTCGCGGCCAATGCCGTCCATGCGCGCGAGACATCGTTACAGCGCGTGATCGATGCCGCGGTCGGCGCCTTTTCCGAATTTCTGTCGCGCGACCTGGCTTTCCTGGCGCTCGCCTTTGTCGTGCTGTTCAAGTTCACCGACGCGCTGTCGGGGGCGATGACGGCGCCGTTCGTGATCGATCTCGGCTTTTCGCGCAACGAATATGCCGCCATCATCAAGGGCGTCGGCTTGGCGGCGACCTTGATCGGCGGCTTCGCCGGCGGCTTCGTGGCGCGCGCCTATTCGCTGCCGAAGAGTCTGTGGATCGGCGGTGTGCTGCAAGCGCTCGCCAATTTGGCGTTCTCCTGGCAAGCCGTGGTCGGGCTGAACGCGGCGTGGCTGACCTTCGCCATCGTCGCCGAGAATTTCACCAGCGCCATCGGCACGGTGATTTTCGTCGCTTACCTCTCGGCGCTGTGCCGCAATCCACTGCACACCGCGACCCAATACGCGCTGCTCACCGCGCTGGCGGCGTTCGGTCGCACCTATCTTTCCTCCAGCGCCGGCTACATCGCCTCAGCGACCGGCTGGGTATGGTTTTTCGTCATCTGCGCGCTGGCCAGCTTGCCAGCGCTCGCCTTGCTGGCGTGGCTCCAGCACCGCGGGCATTTTGACGGGCTATTGCCCGCCAAGCGGTGACGCCCCCGGCGCCCCCGGCGCATCCGGTTGCTCGCACAAACCCTCGCAGCAATGGGCGATGGCTTGGCCGCCGCAATCCGGGCAGGGGATGAAATCGGCCGCCTCGTCCCGGGGCGGCGCGGGGCCGGGATCGGACTTGGCCGGGCGGCGGATGAAGCCGGGCCGCTCGGTCCAGCGGCAGGTCTCGCAAAGCATGGCGCTTGCCCCCAAGGTGCTTGCCTCAATGTCGGCGGCAATTCATCGCGGTGTCATCGCCAGACCGTCCGATTCTCTCAACCTTCGCAATGCCTCCCGTGGCGCCCGCAAAAAAGTCTTTTTGTAAGGATCGGATCGCTATAATCGCCGTTGTCCAAGGGCTTTGCGCCCCTCGAACCGAGTGCCCGTAGTCCCCAGCATGGATATGATTCTCGTCAAGCTCTTCGCGACGGCGCTGGCGCTCAGCGAGGTCATGACCCAGCCGCAGGCGGTGAAGACGCAGTTCGATCCGGTGAAGGACCAGGACGCGGTGGTGCAGACCCTGCGCGACGGCTGCGCCCATATGCGCCAGGCCTTCGACATCGAGTCGATCAATGTCGACGACCTGATCTCGACCGCGCTTGACGATCCGGCTGCGGTCGGCGGCAACATCAAGGCGTTCCACGGGCTGAATTTCGCCGACCTCAATACCGCCTACAAACAATTCTGCAAAAACGAGACCGTCGCCAATCCGGTGGTCGACATCGGCCAGGTGATCACGTTCTACAACAATGCCGCCGCCGATCTGCCCGATCCGGCACGGCTGAAGGGCAAGCAGCTGCCCGGCATGAGCACGGTGCTCGACGGCAAGGGCAGTCACTATGCCGACGTGTTCCAGCCCGGCAACCGGCGCGTCTGGGTGCCGCTCGCCGACGTTCCCGAATTCGTGCAGAAAGCATTCATCGCCGCCGAGGACCGCCGCTTCTATCAGCATCACGGCATCGACGAGCACGGCATCATCCGCGCTTTCATCGGTAATCTCGCGGCATCCGGGCGGCCGCAGGGCGGCTCGACCATCACCCAGCAGGTGGTGAAGAATCTCCTGGTCGGCGACGACGTCACTTACGAGCGAAAAATCCGCGAGATGATCGTGGCGTCGCGGCTGGAAAGCACGCTCAGCAAGAACGACATTCTCGAGCTCTATATCAATTCGGTCTATCTCGGCCGCGGCTCCTGGGGCATCGAGATGGCGGCGAAGAGCTATTTCGGCAAATCGGCCAAGGATCTTACGCTGCCCGAAGGCGCCATGCTCGCCGGCCTGCTCAAGGGGCCGAGCTTTTACAATCCCGACCGCCATCCCGATCGTGCCAAGGAGCGCCTCTCCTATGTGCTCGGCCGCATGCAGGAGGATGGCGTCATCAGCGCCGAGCAGAAGAGCGCGGCGGCGTTGCCGAAGCGCGTCGCGTTCGCGCTGCCGCATCGCGACTCCGGCTTCAATTTCGTCGACTATCTCGGCCGCGAGGCCAAGACCGACGGCGTCGACAGCTTGACCGCGCAATCCTACACGGTGCGCTCCACCATCAACGCGCAATTGCAGCGCGACGCCGAATCGGCCCTCCAGGAAGGCTTGGCGGAGTACGAGATGTCGTCGGGCCGCGTGCAGTTCCGCGGGCCGGAGGCGAACATCGCCGACGCCATCAAGAAAATCGGGCCCGGCGCGTCCGGCATGCCGGCGTGGCAGCAGGCGCTGCAAGCCGTGCATCTGCCGCTCTATGACGTGCACTGGACGCCGGCGGTGATTGTGCAAAAGGGCGACGGCAAGAAGGACGACGGCGCGATCCGCGTCGGCCTGCCCGACGGCCGCATCATGCCGCTGACCGGCCTGTCCTATGTCAGCCGCCGCGGGCTCGGCCTCTATGACGTGGTCTATGTCAACGTGGTCGAGAGCCGGCGCAGCGAAGTTCGCCCGGCCGCGGCCAACGCCAGAGGCAACCCCGTCAAGCCGAAACCCCAACCGGTTTCGGCCGGCCAGGCGCAATTGCGGGCGCGGCCGACGGTGCAGGGCGCGGCATTGGTGCTGGAGAACAAGACCGGCCGCATCCTCGCCATGGCCGGCAGCTTTTCCTATCCGTTGAGCCAGCTCAATCGCACCTGGCAGACCCAGCGCCAGCCCGGCTCCGCCATCAAGCCGATCACCTATCTCACGGCGCTGCAGAAGGGGCTGCAACCGAACACGCTGGTGCCGAACGATCCGATCACGCTGCCGCCGATCGGCAGCGCGACCTATGGCAGCATCATCCGCGACAACGGCGCTCCCGACCGGCCCGAAGATTACTGGTCCCCGCGCAACGCCGACTATGCGTCGGGCGGCGTCTTCACCATGCGGCGCGGCCTGGAAAACTCGATCAACGTGGTGACCGCGCATCTGCTCGACGGCGGCATCGACGCCGATCCGGCGGCGAGCCTCGATGAGGTTTGCGCAACCGCCAAGGCTGCGAAAATCTACACCGACTGCGTGCGCTATTATCCGTTTGTGCTCGGCGCCCAGCCGGTGCACATGATCGATCTCGCCGCCTTCTACGCCGCGGTCGCCAACGAAGGCGCGCGGCCGCAGCCCCACGCCATCGATGCGATCGAGGCCAACGGCCGCACGATCTACGAATATCCGAAAGTGCCGCTGTTCTCGCCGATCAGCGCCGCCGACGGCGTCAGCTTCTATCAGCTGAAAACCATGCTGCAGGGCGTGGTGGCGCGCGGCACCGCGCGTGCCATCGGCGGCCTGTCGCCCTATGTCGCCGGCAAGACCGGCACCACCGAGGACGCGGTCGACGGCTGGTTCGTCGGCTTCACCAACGACGTGACGATTGCGGTCTGGGTCGGCTACGACAACGGCGACGGCAAGCGCCGCTCGCTCGGCTCCAACGCCACCGGGGCGCGGGTGGCGCTGCCGATATTCAAGCCCATTCTCGAGGCCATATGGGCCGAGCATATCGCGCCCAAGGCGCCGCTTAGCGGGCCGTCGCGCGAGGTGCAGCGCCTGCTCGTCGACGTGCCGATCGACTACGCGAGCGGTAGTCCGGTGAACGCCCCCGCGAACAACGCCAACAACGGCACTGGCCTCGGCGGTCTGTTCGGCGCATTCGCCGGCAACGCCCAGGCTGCCGCGCCGCCTCCCAGCGGCAATTTCATCGAGCATTTCCGCCGCGGGCCCGACGGGCAAGCCGAAGACACCCAATATCAGATCGTCTCGCGCGAGGATGCTTACGCCGTGCGCTCCGATCCGGGCAACGACCAAGGTTATAACGGTTACGGCGGCGATGGCCGTTGGACCCCCGGGCGGACTTATTATCCCAATCAGGGCTGGGGGCCGGCGCCGCCGCCGCCGCCACCACCACAGCCATTGGCGCGGGGGCTATTCCAGCCTTGGGGCGGTCAAAATGGCGCACCACAACCGGCGCCGCGGCGAGAGCCGGATTATTTCTGGGGCGGACGCTACAACTGAGCCCGCGCCAAAACCGATTCGCGAGAAGATTTTCAATGGCAACGCGGCACGCGATCGTGCTTCTCGGCTTGCTTGGTTTTGTCCCGGCCGCCGCAGCGCAGGATTTCCGCATCGAAAACGCCGGCGCGGCGCGGCTCGCCGATGTGGCGCAGCTCAAGCCCGGCGTCATCGCCTTTAGCGACCAGTGGGGCGGCGATGCCGTTGACCCCGGCGGCGTGCTGATCCGTTTCGAGGACTGGGCGAACAAGCACCCGGTGCAGAAAAAATTCCTGGCGCTGTTTCCCGGCTATGTCGAGCCGACCATCGCCAAGCCGGCGAATGGCGGCGGGCCGATGGTCGAGAAGCTCTATATGTACGTCGCGGGAGCCCGCTTCATGCTCGATCGCGCGCCGGGCAGCATCGATCTGTCGCGCTACGTGACGCTGCCGGTGCTGGAGCGCATCGATCCGGCAATCAAGCACAAGCTGATCGCGGCCGCCGACGTGGTGCCGTTCAACGATGACCCCGGCGCCGGCAACGACAATCCCGACCGCAAATGGTGCACCGGCCGCGCGACGTTGCTCTGCATCCAGTCGAGCTACAAGCTCGAAGGCAAGATTCCGCTCGGCGTGCTCTTGGTCAACAAGCTGCGCGACAGCGTCAAGAAGGTCGCCGACACCATCGATTTCCAGAGCGAGCTGTCGGCGCAATCCGCCGCCGACGTCGATCAGGCCGCACTGCAGGAGCTCACAGCGCTCGATACGCCGGTCGCCGGCGTGCTCGAGCAGGACATTTTCTACGTCAACCAGATCATGAAGTTCGGCAAGCTCTTGGCGGTGTTCCAAAGCCACCCGAGCGACGCGAGCAAGACGGTAGTCACCGCGTTCATGGCGCTTGCGATCAAGGCCCGCGTGCTCGACGAGAAGCGCGATTACGAAAACGTCCCGGTGCTGCATAACCTGGTGCCGGCGCAGGTGCTGATGGGGCAATCGTCGTTCAATTCCGGCAACTCGATCAGCGCCGGCCTGCCGAAATATGCACGTAATGAGATTTCGATGATCGCTGGGATTTTGCAGAAGGATACCAAGTGAGCTCCGCGACTCCCTCTCCCCGCGTGCGGGGAGAGGGTGGGGTGAGGGGGCCTCTCGGCTGGGCGTCGAATTGCGGTGCTCAGAATCGCGGAGAGGCCCCCTCACCCTCGCTTCGCTCGACCTCTCCCCGCACGCGGGGAGAGGTGATTTTCACGTTCCCGTCGCTCCCGGCAGCGGCACGAACAGTTGCTCGATCGGCATCGCCTCCGTGATGAAATGCTGCTCGACCATATATTGCACCAGCGCTTGCAAGGTCGGCCGGTTCGGCTCGATGCCATAGGGGAAGGGGTCGCCGCCGAACACTTCGTCGATTTCCTCGATCTCGTCCTGCAGCCACGGCAGCATGGCGGCGAGCGAGCCGGCGTAGCGCAGCCGCGCCCGGGCGATGCGCTTGGCCTCGACGAAGGCAGCGTAGAGGCTCGACGCGATCCAGGGATTTTTCTCGTAGACCGCGCGACGCAATGCGACGAGGTGCATGATCGGAAAAATTTTCTCGCGCTGATAAAGCTCGCGCTCCAGCGCGTGATGATCGGGCAATAGCCGCACCACATCGGGATCGCCGCCGAAGGCCGGCGGCTTGCGCGAGCCGAGATAGGCGTCGATCTCGCCACGAGCCAAAAGCTCGCTCAGCGGCCGGCCGGTCCGGTTTTGCTCGATGACGACGGGACGCAAGAGCGGCAGCGCGTGCGGATTGCCGTGGCTGCCGCCGCTTTCGACCGCGCCCTGCACCCAATGAATGGTGCTCAGATCGACGCCGAACTGATGCTGCAGGTGGCCGCGCAGCCAGATCGACGCGGTCTGGGTGTAAAGCGGCAGGCCGACCTTGCGGCCTTCGAGGTCTTTCGGCGTGCGGATGCCGGCGCGCCGGTTGACGAAGATATAGCCGTGGCGGAACACCCGCGACGGAAATACCGGAATGGCGACGAACGGGCTATTGCCGCGGCCCGCATGGGCAATGAATTCCGACGCCGACAGCTCCGACGCGTCGAAGTCCTCGCCGCCGATCATGCGGTCGAAAATCTGCCGGCCCGACGGGAACACGATGACGTTGAGATCGATGCCTTCGACCTGCACCTCGCCCGAGCGCAACGCCTCGATGCGATCGTATTTGCAACTCGCATAGGTGAGCTTCAAGGGGACCATTTTCCGTCATTCCGGGGCGCCGCAGGGCGGCGAACTCGGAATCCATAACCACGATTTTGCAGTTGAATGTTTTCGTGCAAGTTCTGCAAGCTCTGTGTGTATGGATTCCGGGCTCGGGCTGCGCGCGCCCCGGAATGACGCGTCGTTTATTGTGTGCCATTGTCCGCCCCCCATGCACGAGACCGATTTTTCCCACGAGCACGTCGAGACTGCGGCCGAGCGCGCCGCGATCGTGCGCACCATTTGGGATCAGGACAACGTTTCGTTCAAGACCGTCGGCATCGATATCGGCTCTTCGACCTCGCACCTGTTGTTCGCCAAGGTCGCCTTGCAGCGGCAGTCGCAAGGGCTGTCGAGCCGCTTCGTCGTCGTCGGCCGCGAGATCGTCTGGCGCTCGCCGATCCTGCTGACGCCGTTCTTGCCCGACGGCACCATCGATGCCGAGAATCTCGGCGCCTTCATCCGGCGCTGCTATGGCGACGCCGGATACGGGCAAGACGAGATCGATTCCGGCGCCGTCATTCTCACCGGCGAAGCGATCAAGCGAAGCAATGCCCGCGCCATCGACGAGCTGTTCGCCGCGGAAGCCGGCAAGTTCGTCTGCGCCACCGCCGGCCACAAGCTCGAAAGCCGGCTCGCCGCTCACGGTTCCGGCGCGGTGGCGTTGGCGAAAGCGCGCGACACGTGCCTGCTGCATGTCGACGTCGGCGGCGGCACCACCAAGCTGGCGCTGATCGACCGCGGCGTGATTGTCGGTCTCTGCGCTTTCGCGGTCGGCGGCCGGCTGGTGGCGCAGGATGCCAATGGCGCCTGGAGCCGTATCGATCAATCGGCACAGCTTGTTGCCGACGATCTCGGCATGAAAATATCGCCGGCGGCGCTCGCCGACGAATCCGTCCGCCGCCGGATCGCCCAACGGCTGGCCGTGGTTGCGGCCGACGTGATTGGCGGCACGGCCCTCGACAGCCTCGGCCAAGCGCTCCTCCTCACCGAGCCGCTGCCGCGCACGGCCGCGCCGACCGCGTTGACGTTCTCAGGCGGCGTTGCCGAATATATTTTTGGCCATGAGCACCAGGAGTTCGGCGATATCGCAAAACCGCTCGCGGTGGCGCTGGCGAGCGAACTGAGCCGGCGCACCGGCCTGCCGCTGATCGATCCCGGCCAGCGCATCCGCGCCACCGTCATCGGCGCCTCGCAGTTCACCGTCCAGGTCAGCGGCAAGACCATCTACCTGCCGGATCCTTACGTGCTGCCGGTGCATAACGTGCCGGTGGTGCGTGTAGAACTTGCCGCCGTGGGCGATATCGATCCCGGCCGGTTCGCTGCAGCCATCCGCTCAGGCTTCGAAGAAATCGAGCTCGACCGCAACGGGCGCTTGGCGATTTCGTTCCCCTGGCATGGCGATCCGGAGCACGCGCGCCTGAAGGCCGCGGGGCAGGGGATCGTCAGCGCGCTCAAGCCCCTCCAAGACCAGATCAAGCTCCTGCTCCTCATGATCGATGGCGACGTCGGTAAGACTTTCGGCCGGCTCATGCACCGCGAGCTCAACTGGCCAGGGAAAATCGTCTCCATCGATGGCGTGGAGTTGCAGGAGCTCGATTATGTCGATATCGGCGTGCTAATCGCCCCGCCAGGCGTCGTCCCCGTGGTGATCAAGTCGCTGCTCTTCGCATAGCTCCCCGGCGGCTGGCGGTGTAATCTCCGCCCAAAGCACGCCCGGAGGAACACATGAACATCCGCGAAATTCCGCAGCAGCAGGCACGTTACGGTGTCGACCCGTATCTCGATTGGCTCAAGGGCGAAGGCATTCCGGTCGTCGAGGATTACGGCGTCTACCTGTTCGACGTCGAGACCGCGCCGTGGCCGCGCTACGGCGTCAACGGTGCGGCGGTGCATCTGAAGGGCCGCGGCGATTTTGCCAATATGTTCGTGCTGGACATCGCGCCCGGCCGCTCCACGGCGCCGCAGCGGCATCTCTACGAAGACGTCGTTTATGTGCTCGAAGGCACCGGCTCCACCCAGGTCGAAATGGCCGACGGAACCAAGCGCAGTTTTGAATGGGGCGCCAAGAGCCTGTTCGCCATTCCGCTCAACGCCAAACACCGGCACTTCAACGGCAGCGGCACCGAGCGCGCACTGCTTGTCACCACGACGAACCTGCCGATGATGATGAACGTGTTCCACAACGAGGCCTTCGTGTTCGGAGCCGATTTCGATTTCTCCGATCGCGCCGGTAAGGCGGCGTATTTTTCCGGCGAAGGCGACCTCATCACCGTGCGGCCGGGCAACCACATGTGGGAGACCAATTTCGTTCCCGATCTGACCGCGATCGAGCTGAAGACCTGGGGCGACCGCGGCGCCGGCGGCACCAATATCATGTTCGTGCTGGCCGACGGCACCATGCACGCCCACATCTCGGAAATGCCGGTCGGCACCTACAAGAAAGGGCACCGTCACGGCCCAAGCTTCCACGTTATGTGCGTGATAGGTCAGGGCTACTCCCTGCTCTGGTATGAGCACGACAAGGATTTCCGCCGCATCGACTGGAAGCACGGCATGGTGCTGGTGCCGTCGGACCGGCAGTTCCACCAGCACTTCAACACCGGGCCGCAGCCGGCGCGCTATCTGGCCACCGCGGTCGGCGGCCTGCGCTATCCGACCACCCTGGCGAACCGCATTTCGCTGCTCGGCGCCGGCGGCGACGACCTGCCGGCGGTGTCGAAGAGCGTCAAGGACGGCGGCGACCAGATCGAATACGAGGATCAGGATCCGCGCATCCACCGCATCTGGCTCGAGGACATGCGCAAGAACGGCGCCCCGCCGAGGATGGAAAAATTCATCGCGACGCCGGAGGATTTGAAGGCGACCGTAAAGGCGTGACAATGACGCGGGTCCGGTTGCTTGGCGTTGCGCTTGCCGCCGTCGTTGCCTTGGCCGCGCGCAATGCGTCGGCGGCCGATGCGGCATTGATCGAGGCAGCGAAGAAAGAAGGTCAGGTCGTCTGGTACACGACGCTGGTCGTCAATCAGATCGTCCGCCCGCTCAAAGATGCGTTCGAGAAAAAATATCCCGGCGTCACGCTGCAATATACCCGCGCCGACGATCTGGTGACCGCGGCGAAAATCCTGGCCGAAGGCCGGGCCGGGCGCATGCAGGCCGACATCCTCGACAGCATCTCCGGCATGTTCGCGCTGCAGGAGGCCAGGCTATTGGCGCCGTTCACCGTGCCAAATATCGCCGACTATCCGGCCGAGCTGAAAGCCAAGGACGGCTATTGGACGGCGGTGATCATGTATGTGTTCACGCCGGGCATCAACACGACGCTATTGCCGAAGGATCAGGCGCCGAAGACGTTCGCGGACCTGCTCGATCCGAAGCTCAAGGGCAAGATGGCGTGGAACGGCAGCTCCATGGCCGGAGCCTTCGGCTTTGTCGCCAACATCCTGACCACCATGGGCGAAGACAAAGGCATGGATTATCTGCGCGCACTGGCCACGCAGCAGGTCGTCAATGTCGATGCCTCTTCGCGCGCCGTGCTCGATCAGGTCATTGCCGGCGAATTTTGGATCAACCTGATGGCGTTCAACCATCATACCGTGATCTCGGCCCGCAAGGGCGCGCCGAGCGACTGGCTCAAGATCGAGCCGGCGCCGGTCACGCTCGATGCCGTGGGCCTGGTCAAGGACGCGCCGCATCCCAACGCCGCGCGGTTGCTGCTGGAATTTTTGCTGTCCGAGGACGGCCAGAAAGTGTTTCAGCAAAACGACTATCTGCCGGCGCTGCCGAAAGTGCCCGCCGTGGTCGCGGGCTTAAGGCCGAACGACGGCGGCTTCCAGGGAGACTTTTTGCGGCCGGAAGAGATTCACCGGCAATTGCCGCATTGGCAAAAGGTCACGCAGGATTTGTTTCGATGAGCGGCATTGCGGTCGAGGTCTCAGCGCGCGGCATCGCCACGATCACGCTCGATCGTCCCGAGCGCTCCAACGCTTTCGATCAGGCCATGCTCAACGCCCTGGCGCAACAATTTGCCGAGCGCGCGGCGGATGCGGCAACGCGCGTCGTCGTGTTGCGCGGCAGCGGCAAGCACTTTTGCGGCGGCGCCGACCTGGTGGCGCGCGGCATGGAGCCCGCGCCTGCGGCTGGGCAAGTCTCGCTGGTGGATGCGCTCGCTGCCCTCGACCGGCTGCCGAAGCCGACGGTCGCGGTGGTGCACGGCGCCGCGGTCGGCGGCGGTGCGGCGCTGGCGGCGTGCTGCGACATCGTGCTGGCCGCCGACGGCGCGTTCTTTTCCATTCCCGAAGTGCGCGTCGGCATGGCGCCGCTCGGCGTCGCGCCGTTCCTGATCCGCGCCATGGGCCATCGCAGCTTCCGCCGCTATGGCTTGTCCGGCGAGCGCTTCGGTGCCGCGGAGGCGTTACGTGTCGGTCTGGCGCAAGAGGTCGTGAGCGCCGACAGGCTCGAGGCGAAGCTGATCGAAATTACCGATGCGCTGCTCCATGCGGCGCCCGACGCGGTGCGCGAGATGAAGGCCGCCATGGAGCACGACGTGACGCCGTCCATCGCGGCGATCCTCGCCCGCCGCGTCGCCCACGGCCCGCCGCGATCGGAGGAGGCGAAGGAAGGGGTCGCGGCATTCAAAGAAAAACGCAAGCCGAGTTGGTATCCGCGATGACGAACTGTCGCGCCATCGCGTTTGTCTCGGTGCTTGCGGCCGTACTGTTGGCTTGTCCGCATGCGCAGGCTGCCGATGACGCGCTCTACGAAGCGGCGAAGAAAGAAGGCCAGGTCGTCTGGTACACCTCGCTGATCGTCAACCAGGCGGTGCGGCCGCTGGTGGAGGCGTTCAACAAGAAATATCCGGGCGTCGAGGTCAAATATGCCCGCGGCGACTCCGGTCCCAACGCCATCAAGGTCATCAACGAGGCGCGTGCCGGCAGGGTCGAAGGCGACGTATTCGACGGCATCGCCACCACGGCGCCGCTGCTCAAGGCCGGCCTGGTCGAGACGTTCACGCCGTCGGAGGCGAATAAATATCCACCGGCGCTGCGTGATGCTGAGGGCCGCTGGAACGCCTTGGTGGTTTATTTCCTCACGCCCGGCGTCAACACCCAGCTGGTCGGCGCCGACGAGATCAAGACGGCGCAGGATCTGCTCAATCCGAAATGGCAGGGCAAGATCGCCTGGAGCACCGAACCGTCATCCGGCGCGCCGGTTTATGTCGGCTCGGTGCTGCAAACCATGGGCGAGGACAAGGGCATGGGGTTCCTGCGCGCGCTCGCCAAGCAGGACATCGTCAATGTCGACGCTACCAATCGCGCCATTCTTGACCAGGTGATTCTCGGGCAATACGCGATTGCGCTGAGCATCTTCAATCATCACGCCGTGGTCAGCGCCAAGAAAGGCGCGCCGGTGACCTGGCTCAAGGTCGAGCCGATCCCGGCGCCGTTTCATTCCATCGGCCTGGTCAAGAACGCACCGCATCCGAACGCCGCCAAGCTGTTGATCGATTTTCTGCTGTCCGAAGAGGGCCAGCGCGCCTTCGCCGATGTCGATTACCTCCCGGCGATGCCGTCGGTGCCGGCGAAGACGCCGGAGGTGAAACCGGAAGCCGGCGGTTTCTCGGCCAACTTCATCTCGCCCGCCACGGCTGCTGATAACATCGACCGCTGGGTGAAGATCAAGAAGGAGCTGTTCAACTGATGCAGCTTCGGTCGTGCCAAACCCTCAGCTTGTCATCGTCCGCGAAGGCGGACGATCCAGTAATCACAGTCAGTTCGGTAAATTGCCTCACGCCTGGTGAATACTGGGTGCCCCGCCTGCGCGGGGCATGACAGCTCCTTATGTCGGTCGCCCGTTTCAGTACATTCGAGCCCGCCACCATCGCGCCCGATCCAACGCGGACGCTGGTCGTGGCGCTGGCGGTCGTGCTGTTGCTCTTAGTGGTGCCGCCGCTGATTTTCCTGCTCAACGGCAGCCTGCACACGACGACGGTGACCGGCGGGCCCGGCGATTTCACCTTCGCTTATTACCGGCGGCTCTTGTCCGACCGCCAGTTCTTCAGCAGCCTGGCGAATTCGCTGGTCTTCAGCTTCGGCAGCATGGCGATCGCGCTCGCTTTCGGCGGCCTCGTCGCTTGGCTGGTCGAGCGCACCAATGCGCCGTTCAAGGCCTTCGCCTACCTCACCGCGATCATCTCGCTCGGCACGCCGTTCGTGCTCTATGTCATCGCCTGGCTATTCCTGTTCGGCCGCAACGGGCCGCTCAACGATCTCATCACCGCGATCGGCCTGCCGCGCTTCAACGTTTATTCCATGCCCGGCATGATCTTGGTCGAAGGCTTTTTGTGGTCGCCGCTCGCCTTCCTGCTGTTATCGTCGGTGTTCGCCCAGGCCAACGCCGAATACGAGGAGGCCGCGCGCATGAGCGGCGCCGGCATTTTGCGCACGGTGACGCGCATCTCGATGCGGCTCGCTCTGCCGGCGTTCCTCGCCGTCGCGCTGCTGATCGTGGTGCGCTCGATCGAGGCCTTCGAAGTGCCGGCGCTGGTCGGCTTGCCCGGCAAGATCAAGGTTTTGACCACCGACATCTATCTCGACATGAAGGAGAACGTGCCGCCCGATCTCGGCTATTCCAGCGCGTTCTCCATCGTGCTGTTGCTGCTCGCGGGCCTGCTGATCGGCCTCTATTCGCGCATCTCGCGCCATGCCTCGCGCTATCACAGCGTCACCGGGCGCAGTTTTCGCGCGCGATTGTT